>Ga0209006_10003241_pt1 | contig 14801 bp, 10 predicted proteins | sample JacPin_JW_Ref_O2_FD_188567 | JGI IMG/M metagenome (GOLD analysis project Ga0209006, IMG submission 188567) | Forest soil microbial communities from Algoma, Ontario, Canada - Jack Pine, Ontario site 1_JW_Ref_O2 (SPAdes) (version 2) | ecosystem: Environmental > Terrestrial > Soil > Boreal... | reverse complement strand
GAATCCGATTGTTGCCCCCGCACGCTATGCAGAGTTTCGCCTTCAGCCCAGACATCCACTTTTGTCGCCGATATTCCGCTGCGCATTACTCGAGAAACTTCCAGCCGCGCACCAAGATCCAGCGCGGTGACGGTGTCTTCCAGCAACTTGGTGGGGACACCGGCGTCGACCAGGGCACCCAGAAACATGTCGCCGCTTATGCCGGAAAAACACTCGAGGTATGCGATGCGCATAAAACAATTTCAATCGGAGACCCTCGGAAGAAGGCCGGAGTTTCCCCTTAGTGCCCTCCTGGTGGATCTATTTCTCCGATTTTTCATCATAGGGAACACCGCCCCCTCCGTCAAACCCGCGCTCCTCGCACCGTCTGTTAAAATCACACTTCTTCAACAACTTAGTGAGGCTCCTTGTACCGTCATCTCGAACATCTTCTTGCCCAGCGCGTGCTGGAATGTCTTGAGCAATTGCATCCCGGAGTTTCCTTGCCCAGAGTCGTCATCGAGCAACCGCCCAAGGTTGCGCTGGGCGACTTCGCCATCCCTGTTTTTCCCTTCGCTAAGCCGCTTCGTTCGGCCCCGCTGAAGATCGCGGAAGCAATTCGGAATCAAGTGGGAGTGATCGACGGCATCGCCGGGATGAAGGTTGCGCCACCGGGATATCTGAATGTCAGCATTGATCGTGCCTGGCTGGCCGAGACAATTGTGGTGGACACGAAGCCCCCAGCCCATCCGGCCATGGGTAAGATTTTGGTCGAGCACACGAGCATCAATCCCAACAAAGCCGCCCATATCGGGCATTTGCGTAATGCCATTCTTGGCGACACGTTCGTCCGCTTGCTGCGCTTCGCCGGACGTGAAGTGGATGTGCAGAACTACATCGACAATACCGGAGTGCAAGTCGCCGACGTGGTGGTTGGCTTTACGCAAATTGAGAAGAAATCGCGCGCGGAAATTGAGTCGCTGGCCGGAGGTCCTCGTTTCGACTACTACTGCTGGAACCTCTATGCACGAGTCTCGCAGTGGTACGAGCAAGACAAGCGGAATTTACAGGTTCGCGCACAGACGCTGCACGCCATTGAAGATGCGTCAAGTGAAACGTCCGCAGTCGCCGAGTTGATCTCAACCGCGGTCTTACGGCGACATCTCGAGACCATGGATCGTCTCGACATCGAATACGATTTTCTTCCCAGAGAAAGTGAAATTCTTCACCTCAACTTTTGGGATGCCGCTTTCGGCAAGCTGAAGGAGGCAGGAGTGCTTTCTTACGAAAGCGAAGGCAAGAACAAAGGGTGCTGGGTGATGCGGCGAGCCGGGACTTTTTCAGCGACCGAGGCTACGGGGGATGGAGAGAGAATTTCCGAGGACGACCAAAAAGTCATCGTTCGTTCCAACGGTACGGTGGGTTACGTGGGCAAAGACATCGCCTACCATATGTGGAAGTTTGGCCTGCTGGGTCGCGACTTTGAGTATCGTAAGTTTTATCGCTATCCCGATGGCAACGACTGCTGGATTTCCGCCACCGAGGGCGAGAAGGATCATCCTCATTTTGGTGATGTGGCGGAGATTTACAACGTCATCGACGCCCGCCAGTCGGAAGCGCAGAACACCGTGATCGAGGCCTTGCGCGGCCTGGGTCACGACGAAGCCGCCGATCACTACACGCATTTTTCTTATGAGATGGTGGCCCTCACGCCGCGCTGTGCCGCCGAACTCGGCTACACCTTGAGCGACGAAGATCAGGGTCGCTCTTATATCGAAGTCTCGGGACGCAAAGGCTTCGGTGTGAAGGCTGACGATCTTCTCGACACTCTTATCGCGTCGGCGAAGAAAGAGGTTGACTCTCGCCATCCGCAACTTACGGACGACGAACGCGAGTCCATCGCCACGCAGATTGCCATCGGTGCGCTTCGCTATTTTATGCTCAAGTTCACCAAGCAGTCGGTGATCGCGTTTGACTTCAAAGAAGCCCTGAGCTTCGAAGGCGAGACTGGACCTTACGCGCAATACGCCGTGGTGCGGGCCACCAGCATTTTCAAGAAAGCTGAGATCGATCCTGAAACCTTCTGCCAGGTCTGCAAGCTATCGTCGGTGGATTTGGCGCAGTTCCTCGAGGGCGAGCAGGGGAATGAAATCTGGGAACTCTGGCTGGCGTCGGCGAAGACTTCTTACATTGTCGATCAATGCATCGCGACGACGGAGCCTGCTTATGTCGCCAAGCATGCGTTCCAGTTGGCGCAGCTTTTTAATATGTTCTATCACCGCCATCCCATCCTCGCGGAGCCGGATGAGAAGCGGAAACAATTTCTGCTGACAACGGCAGCCGTGGTGCGCCGCGAATTGATTCGCACGCTGGCGGTCATGGGCATTACAGCTCCGCCGGTGATGTAGAGAGACGGAGCTGTGAGGACTTTCCTGATCGGGAGATTGTTCCAGAAATAATTGACTCTAGGATTGGAAATCATTACGCTGACTTCAAGCGCGAAGGGCGCATCCAGTCCGCGGAAAGGGCCGTGCCCACCTTAACTTATGATGAAGGTTACGAACCTTCTTTCAGCCTGATTTGGGCGGACTCAGGCGTATCACGAAAGGAAGGTCGTAATGGATGCGAACGAATTACCTGCCCACCCCAACCTCGAACAATACAAAAAACAAGCCAAAGATCTGGTAAAGGCTTTCAAGTCTGCCGATCCGGATGCGATCCAACGGGTCAAAGAACTTCATCCCCATTCAGCAAAGATATTAGGCTCCGTTCTGAGAGCCAAGTTCGCGCTTGCTGACGCCCAATTGATTCTTGCCCGCGAACACGGCTTCGAGAGTTGGCCTAAGCTTGCAAAGCATATCGAAGCTGCAGTGCGCTCTGGTGCAACTTCCCGCGATCCGCTCGAAGAGTTCATCGAAGCGGCATGCCTTCCGCTCGACGACCACGGCTCGGGTTCTCTGGAGCGCGCAGAGTCGCTTCGGGCGGCCCATCCCGAGATCGCAGCTAGCAATATTTATGTTGCCGCGATTCTTGGCGATGAATCGGCAGTCAGCCGTTTCCTTGCTCTCGATGCGCGAAACGCCACGGCCCAAGGCGGTACGCGCAACTGGGACGCTCTCACCTATCTGTGCTTCTCGCGTTATCTCCGCCTTGATCGCACCAGATCGGATGGCTTTGTGCGCGCCGCCAAGGCACTGCTTGATGCCGGAGCCAGTGCGAACGGCGGATATTTTGACGAGTCTCATCGGCCCGAGCCTCAGTTCGAGAGCGTGCTTTACGGAGCGGCGGGAGCGGCCCATCATGTCGGCTTGACCCGCTTGCTGCTTGATCGTGGCGCCGATCCCAATGACGCGGAAGTTCCGTATCACGCGCCAGAGACCTACGACAACACTGTCTTGAAGATTCTGGTGGAAAGCGGGAGGCTCACGGCCGACAGCCTTGCAACCATGCTGCTGCGCAAGCATGACTGGCACGACTATGACGGCATCGAGTATTTGCTTAAGCACGGGGCGGATCCCAATCGAATGACCCGGTGGCGCCGCGCGGCAATGCATCAGGCGGCGCTGCGCGACAACTCGTTTGAGATCTTCGCGCTATTGCTGGACCACGGTGCCGATCCCATGCTGCGTGTCGACGGCCTGTCGCCACTGGAGATTGCGGCACGCAGAGGCCGGGGTGACCTGCTCGAATTGTTTGAACGGCAAGGCATAGTGGCAGACCTCCGGGGCGTCGAACGTCTGCTTGGCGCCTGCGCAAGAAACGATGGCGACGCTGTGCGTGAGATTGCACAGCGTGAGCCCCTTCTAGTGAAAGAAGTCCTGGCCGATGGGGGAGAGTTTCTGGCGGAGTTTGCCGGCGTCGGGAACACTGAGGGAGTTCGGCAACTTCTCGACCTGGGCGTGGAAGTAGATGCGCGAGCGAAGGATGGTGACGGCTACTGGGACGTGACCAAAGACAGCACGGCGCTGCACGTTGCCGCCTGGCGCGCACGCCACGCGACCGTGAAACTCCTCATCGAACGCCGCGCCCAGGTAGACGCGTTAGATCGGAAGGGGCGGACTCCTTTATCACTCGCTGTGCGCGCGTGCGTGGATTCTTATTGGACTAATCGCCGGTCGCCGGAATCCACTGAGGCATTGCTGCGGGCGGGAGCGTCGGTGAGTGGCATCGATTTTCCCTCGGGCTATGCGGCCGTCGACGAACTGCTTCGCAAATTCGCGAAGGAATAGGAGCATGGTTCATGAAGCACCCCGGTTGAATCGACATACGCTCCTTCGACAGTGCACAATGGCTGGCGGGGAGCGCAGCGAATGGACGAGAAAGATCGAGGCAGCGAACTGGGCATGGGGCGCGCGATTACGCGCCGCGATTTTCTGAACGGTGTCAGCATAGCGATCGGATCGTCGATTATCGCGGCCAATTCTCCGTGGCTGGAAGCTTTCGGCGTGCCGCAATCGCAGTTTGCTCCAGAAAAAGATCTCAGCTATTACCCGCCCGCGAAAACTGGCATGCGCGGCGCTCACGACGGTTCCTGGGAAGCCGCACATGACCTGCGCGATCACAAACCGCTGCCTGAATCGATTGATGACGGCGAGTCCTACGATTTGGTGATTGTAGGCGCCGGAATCAGCGGGCTTGCGGCTGCCTACTTCTACCGCAAGCTTGCCGGACCAAAATCGAAGATTCTCCTCCTCGACAATCACGACGACTTCGGCGGACACGCCAAGAGAAATGAATTCCAGGCCGGGAAGCGATTGCTGCTCGGGTACGGAGGATCGCAGTCAATCGAGGCGCCGGGCAATTACAGCCAAGTGTCCATGGGGCTGCTGAAGGAATTGGGAATTGAGGTACAACGCTTCTACAAGTATTACGATCAAAAATTGTTTGGCGAAAAACACTTGACCGAAGCCGTATTCTTCGACAAAGAAACGTTCGGCGCAGATCGTCTGGTTCCGCAAAAGGACCTGCATTTCTTCAACGTCGATTTCGCGTTCGATAATCTTTCCCAGATGCCCATCGCGGAAGCTGCTCGCAAAGACTTGTTGCGCCTCCACCGTGCGAACGTCGATTACATGCCGGACCTTAATCCCACACAAAAAAAAGCCAAGTTGATTAAGACCAGCTACAAAACTTTTCTTGAGCAATGCGTCAAGGTCCACCCCGACGTCGTCAAGTTGTTCCAGACATCGACTCACGACCTGTACGCAGTGGGAATCGACGCGGTCTCGGCGTATGACTGCGCCAGGGAAGGCTATCCCGGCTTCAAGGGAATGAACCTGCCCAAGAGCCATGAAGAAAATCCGGAGCAGGATGAGCCCTACATTTTTCACTTTCCTGACGGCAACGCTTCTATCGCCAGAATGCTGGTGCGATCGCTGGTTCCCGGCGTTCTTTCCGGCGACACAATGGAAGATATTGTTACCGCTCGTGCGAACTATGCCCGTCTGGACGATGCGGCATCGCTGATTCGCATCCGGCTGAACAGCACCGCGGTGAAAGTTGCGCATCTCGGTGATCCTGCGACCGCGAAGGAAGTGGAAGTGACATATGTTCGCGGAGGAAAGGGCCACAGGATTCGCGCTGCGAATTGCGTGCTTGCCTGCTACAACATGATTATTCCCTTTTTGTGTCCCGAGATGTCGGAGAAACAGAGAGATGCTTTGAGCTACTGTGTGAAGCTCCCGCTGGTGTACACCAATGTGCAAATCCGCGACTGGCGGGCATTTAAGAAACTCGGCGTCAGCGGCGTTTATGCGCCAGGATCGTATTTCACCAACATAACTTTGGATTTCCCTGTATCGATGGGCGACTATCACTTCCCCGATTCGCCGGATGATCCTTGCCTGTTGCATTTGCTGCGGACGCCATGCTCGCCCGGCCTCGATTGCAAAGATCAATACCGCGCTGGGAGATACGAACTGGTTACCACCAAATTCGAAGACTTTGAGCTTCAAGTGCGAGATCAGCTCGGGCGCGTACTTTCCGCGGGGGACTTTGATCCGGCTCGTGATATTCAGGCCATCACGGTAAATCGCTGGCCCCACGGGTATGCCTACGAATACAACGCGCTATTTGAACCTCTGGACCGTCCGCCTTCAGAAAGGCCCTGCGTGATTGGCCGCCAGCCCTTTGGCAGAATCAAGATTGCGAACTCCGATTCCGACGGCCACGCTTACACCAATACCGCCATCGATCAGGGCTATCGCGCAGTGCGTGAGATCGTTGGCGGTTGAATCTTGTGTCCGCCTGCCGAATGGTTATCCGGCCCCGCTAGCTGTTGCGACCTGCGAGCACCAATCCAGCGCCCACGACAACCAGCACAACGCTAACGGCGGGTGGAATTTTCTCGTCGTGCTCGGTAGTGACTCCGATGTGGGCGTCGCCCACGCTGATGCCGTGATGATGCATGTGCGGAAAAGGGACGACGAAAGAAATAATTCCCAGGATTAGAACCACAACTCCGACCACGAGCAGCGCTTTCATTCAATTGCCTCCAGGACGAGAGTGGCAAGAATCGGCGTATGCGCGCGACCCGAGCCTTCGCAGCCCAGCTAGGATGCGGCGACATTGGGAAATGGCTGTAGGCAAAATGAACCGGCGGACCACTCGCCATTCGAGCGGTCCGCCTGTGGGCAGTGCGAATGGATCGAATTAGCTTGCGAAGTCCTTCACGAATTCCACCAGGCTACGCAGAGCGATTCCCGACGGTCCCTTTGCAATCCATGGCTTCTGTTCTTCCATCCACGCGGTGCCGGCGATGTCGAGATGAATCCACGGAGTATCTTCCGCAAATTCCTTTAGGAACATGGCGGCATTGATAGCGCCGCCCCAACGTCCGCCGGAGTTGACGATGTCGGCGATGCCCGACTTGATGTTCTCTTTGTACTCGTCGTCGAGCGGCAGCCGCCACATTTTCTCGCCGGCCTCTTCGTTGGCCTTGTGGAAGCGCTCGTAAATGGCGTCGTCATTGGCAAAGACCCCGGCGTTGGCGTAACCGAGCGCCACCACCACAGCTCCCGTGAGCGTTGCAGCATCCACCAGATGCGTGCACCCGAGCTGGCGCGCATAAAACAGACCATCGGCCAGGACCAGACGGCCTTCGGCGTCGGTATTAATGATCTCGATGGACTTGCCGGACATGGCGATCTGCACGTCACCGGGCTTCTGCGCAGTGCCCGAAGGCATGTTTTCTGTGGCGCACACGATGCCGATGACTTTAACTTTCGGTTTGAGCAGCGCGACCGCGCGCATGGCCCCGATCATGGTCGCACCGCCGGCCATGTCGTACTTCATTTTTTCCATGCCGTCGGCCGGCTTGATGGAAATGCCGCCGGTGTCGAATGTGATTCCCTTGCCGACCAATCCCAGGACCGGGGTCGCAGGCGCGCCGACAGGTTCGTAAGTCATAACAATCAGGACAGGAGGCTCAGCCGATCCTTGCGCCACGCCCCAGAATGCGCCCATCTTCAATTCCTTAATTTTGTCCGCGCCATAGACTTCGCATTTCAGACCCACTTCCAGCGACATCTTTTTTGCCCGCTCGCCGAGAATGGTCGGCGTCATCCGATTGGAAGGTTCGTTGACCAGATCGCGGGTGAAGTTCTGCGACTCGCCGATGACTTGCGCTTCCTTAGCCGCCGCTTCTAACGCAGCTTTATCCGTGTTGCCGCTGGCCAGGATGGTGAGCGCCTCGATCTTCTGATCCTTGCGGTCGCTGCGGTAGTAGTCGGAATCGAAATTGCCCACCAGCGCTCCTTCAACGATGGCTCGCACCGCTTCCGCAGCAGGTATGCCGGTAGGCGCGATCAACGCGAAGCTGCGGATTCCGCGCGATTTGAGCGTGCGCACGGCGGCTCCAGCAACGCGGCGGAGATCGTAGGCAGCGAATTTTTTTGCGCTTCCGCCGCCGATCAACAGCAGGCGCTTGGCTTTAAGTCCCGCCGGTTTATGCAGAAGATTGCTTTCGAATGGCTTCCCGGTCAATTCCCCGCTGGCCAGTAGGTCGGAGACGGCAAACTGCACGGTCGCGTCGCCGGTTGCCAGTTTGAGTTGGGGCTTGGCGTCTTTGTTTTCTTTCGCGCCTTGAGGGTCGGAGTGGTCCATCACAATAGCGACCAGGGCTTCGGTTTCGAGATCGGCAGGGGTAGAGAGAGCGATTGTTGTTTTCATAAAGGGTTCGTGAATATTCCAGTATGGTCGCCCGACCGGCGATTGCGCAAGCGGCGGTCGCCGGGAATGAGGACCCAGGCGTTGCAACCGCGAGATCGGGCGCTGCACTTGAGTGCAAATGGCGCAATAGGGTCAAGAAACGCTACGGCTGGTGCAAGATTAGGAGGGTAGCTTCAACTTCACTGTTACAAGGCGGAGTCTCATTGATTATCGAAATGCGCACCTACAAACTCAAGCCGGGCAAACGAGACCATTTTCTGGAAATATTTCGCTCCCGGTCCATACCGGCGCACGCCGAAATAGGCATGAAGATATTGGGTCCGTTTCTTTCCCTCGAAGATCCCGACACGTTCTTCTTCATGCGCGGATTTCCCAACCTGGCTTCGCGCGAGCCGATGAAGGCGAAATTCTACAAAGGTGAGCTTTGGAAAAGCGAACTGGAAGCGGTTCTCATGCCCATGTTGGAGAAATATGACGTCGTGCTGGTGGACGACCCGGAGGAGTTCGTTCGCTGGTAGCTTAGAGCGAAAAGTTTCGAGGCGGCTCACGCGATGCGCGACGTCATCACCAGCCATTCCATCGTTCCCGGCCGCCGTTCGCTCAGGATCAGCCGCCTGGTTCGTCTATCATATGGAAGAAGCTCCGGAAAAGAATAAGTGTGCGCCTTTTGAATGTCGTCCGTACTCTTGATGGACTGCACGTGATGCGTGGCGGAAAAAACCTCCCGCATTTTGGCGCTTAATTCGATGTCGACGAAGTCGTGGGTCTCGATGATCAAGTCGTGCGGCGCCAAAAATCCGGCCAGATCCTTCGTAAATAACACACCCTCGCAACCCTCACAGTCACAGATGATGAGAGACCGTCTCCCCAAAGAGATTGCGCGTAGGGCGCTTTCATCACAGAACTCTCCAACCGATATACGTTCGGCTATGCCGTTAAGCTTCGCCATTTCAAGACAGATCGCCCTGGCTTCGGCACTCGTGTCGAACGCGTAAATCTTCGCTTGCCGACACCGCAATGCAATCCCGATGGCGTAGTATCCCTCCGCGCATCCGATATCCACTACCGTCGCATAATCATTCTTCAGCAGCGACTCCAGCTCCTCATGCAGCTCCGATTCATACGAGCCCAACAGCTTCGGCAGCAACGCACTTCCATAGGAGCGTGCATTCGGGTAACGCAGACCTCTGAACGGTCCATTGGCGACGACCGGCTGCGGAAACATCTCTTGGGCGACTTTCCGCAGTGTCTGGTCCCGCTCGTAGCCTTCCCTTACGAACCGAGCGTGACCGTAGAATCGCCCAAAGAAATCCGCCAGACGGCCACATCCCTTATAGATCGACCACGCAACCGGATTCCACGCGGTTCGCTCCACAAAATACTTCCCTGCTTCATTTAGCTTCATCTTTCTAACCGAGGCACCTCGAACTGGCGCGCTCCTTATCTTATTTCCGCCCCGGAGGGACCAACTCTCTTTTCCGCCAGGGTAAATTCTGCCCGAAGCGCTCCACGGCGCCGGTCTCGCAGCGCAAGCATTGGTCGCTCGACCAGGTAGTACGAGAGGCAAGCACAACCGAGGGCGGGAAGGATAAGCGAATATCCAAAGTGCAGCGCCGGGTTGGAGCAAAATAATTCCTGCCACAGATAAAGGCTGTAGCTGATTCTCCCTAGCCACGCGACTGGCGCCCAGTTCAAGGCCCGATACGGAACCTGGATGACATGCAGCACCAGCCCAGCAAGGCAAATATCCAGCACCGGTCGAAGAATAAAAAGCATGAACAACGAGCGTACGGGAGTGGCCGCGGGAAACCAAGGGATGGAGATAGCCGCAACGAGCATTATCACGGCCAGCCAGCTTGCGATCTTTGGGATGCGGGGCGACAAGACGGCCAAAAGACAACCGATGGCGAGCTGGTCGGCAAACACGGGGAGGCTGCCAGTCGCTCCGCCGCGCACATGGAAGGCATATAACGCGCAGCGTAACACCGGCGTCGCCATGAACGCGCTGAGCAGAATCGTTTGCTTGTGACGGCCCCACCTCTTTAAGGCGAAGGGCCACAGCAGATAGAACTGCTCCTCGATGCTGAGAGACCAGAGGTGGCCAAATATCCATGGCCGGGAAACGTCCATGTTGGCCACATAAAACACAGCCGCCGCAATGTGGTACCAGCGCATCTGCGTCCAGTAAAGAGTTGCCGCCACGGCGATAAACAGGAATGCCGCCGGAAAAATGCGAAACGCTCGTCGGACATAAAACTCCCGCAGGTCAATCGTGGAGCTGCGTTCATGTTCTCGAAGCAAGATCCCGGTGATCAGGTAGCCGGAAAGCACGAAGAACACGTGCACCCCGAGTTCGCCATATCCGCCGGCCACCTGGAAGGAAATATGCCTCCACCTGACCAGGTGGCTGAGAACCACCAGCGTGATAGAGATCGCTCGTAAGCCGTCCAGTGATGGTATTCGCCGCATGAATTATTAAGGCAGTGGAGCCAAGATAGTTTCTACAGAGAGTGCGAGGTTTTGTCACGCGTCCCAGCCTTGATTGGAACTGTTGCGGTGAGATTTCAATCCCTCGGCCTTTGTGCTAACCTCGCTGTCGCCATTATCGGCAGCGAAATCTGCCACGGAATCGATCCCTAATCCCGCTCGAAAAGGAGATCTTCATGCCCCTTGGCAAACGCGCACTTGCGGAATTTTTCGGCACATTCTGGTTGGTCTTCGGAGGCTGCGGCGCTGCCGTTCTGGCGGCCGGCTTCCCTTCCTTCGGCATCGGATTCGCCGGCGTAGCTCTGGCCTTCGGCCTCACCGTTCTGACCATGGCCTTCGCCATCGGCCACGTCTCCGGTTGTCATTTAAATCCTGCCGTAACTCTGGGACTAGTCGCCGGCAAGCGCTTCGCCGCATCCGAGATGCTCCACTACGTGATCGCGCAAGTACTCGGCGCAATCGCGGGCGCCGCAGTTCTCTACGTGATCGCTAGCGGGGGCCCGGCCTTCGACGTCCACGCCGGATTCGCCTCCAACGGCTACGGTGCGCACTCCCCCGGCGGCTATTCCCTGCTGGCCGGCTTCGTCGCCGAAGTCGTTCTCACCGCATTCTTCCTGATGGTCATCATGGGCTCAACCGATCGCCGCGCGCCCAAGGGATTCGCGCCCATCGCCATCGGCCTGTGTCTGACCCTGATTCACTTGGTCTCCATCCCGGTCACGAACACCTCTGTAAATCCCGCCCGCAGCACCGGCCAGGCCATCTTCGCCGGCGGTTGGGCGCTGCAACAACTATGGATGTTCTGGGTCGCTCCGCTGATCGGCGGCGCGCTAGGCGGAACGATTTACGGCGCATTGTTCTCCGAAGCGGTCGAACCGACCGTGAGAAGTCAGATGACCGCTGACCGCCCTATCCTGAAACCGACGGCGTAAGGTCGGGAACTTCTGCGAGCGGGACATTCACCGATGCGCGCCCGCGTTTACATGCACAGATTACAGGCCACGCTAACAGGTGTGCGGGCGCGCGCGAGGATTCGAAAAGCGCCGTGGATTCGAGAAGCGCCGAGGATTCGAGAAGCACCGAGGATTCGAGAAGCGCCGTGGAAGAGCGGCGCTTCAGCGCCGCGTAAGCCGCAGATAAGTGGGGCTTTAGCCCCGGTGGTCGCATTCCGCAGGCAAGCCCAGACCTGATCGCCACTTCCAGCCGGATCAGCCTGCCAAGAATTCAATCGCCTGCACCTCGTCTGGCGTGAGCGCGATGTCACCACTGGCCAGATCCTGCTGCATGTGCTCCGCGTTTGAAGTCCCGGTGAGCGGCAGCATTCCTACGCCGCGCGCGAATGCGAACACAACCTGAGCCGCACTAGCTTCCGCCCGCCGCGCAATCCCGGTAATCAGCGGATGCGCCAACACATCCCTATTGGCGGTCAGGAGCGAAAACCCCTGATAGACAATTTTCCGCTCCCGGCAAAACAAGCGCACCTCACGGTCCCAGCCCAGCCGGGCAAAGCAACGGTTCTGCACAAATGCCAGAGGCTCAGCCTGCGCGCTCGCCATCCGCTCCAGTTGCTCGAGAGAAATATTGCTCACACCCAGCAAGCGCATCCGTCCGGCATTACGCTCCCGCGTCATCGCCTCCCACACTTCGGCATCGTCGTCGGTCCAGGTATAGTTCGAAGAAGGCCCATGCAACACATAGCTGTCGACATAATCGGTTCCGAGATGCTCTAGTGAACTGGCCATCGACTGCGTGACCTGAACCGAAAGCCTCGCCGCCGGATCATAAGGCAGGCGATGGTCCTGGCCGCGCCGGTAAGTAAATTTCGTTTGCAGAAAAATATCGGCGCGGGTTACCACTCCGGCGTCATAGGCCGCAGCCAGGGCTTGCCCCACTCCAGCTTCAAAGTAATGCCGCCGCTGATTGGCCGTATCGATCCCGCGAAACCCGCTGCGCAACGCAAGTTCAGCGAGCGCAGCAGTGCGCTCTTCCTTCCACGCGGTTCCATAGAGAAAATCTGGAATAACAGGATTCTGCGGAATGGGCATGTGGCTATTCTGTCAGGAATTGTCCAGACATAGGGAGATGCTACGTTCTCAGGCGGCATCACTCTAACTGGCCACCGGCCACCGCTCCTCAGTACTCGGCCAGCTCTTTCATCGCTCGAAACAAATCATTAGCCTGCGGCAAAATCGCATCTTCCAGAATCGGCTGATACGCCACAAACGTATCCGCCGCCGCCACCCGCCGCACTGGAGCATCCAGTTTGTCGAAAAGCTGGTCGGCAAGGCGAGCCGCAATCTCCGCGCCGTATCCCCAGCTCAACGTGTCTTCATACGCAACCAGCGCGCGGTTGGTCTTAGCCACCGATTCGGCAATCGTCTCCCAATCGAACGGATTCAGGCAGCGCAGGTCGATCACCTCGACCTTCACTCCCGCCTCGCGCTCAATCTTCTGCGCCGCCTGCAACGCCCGCGGCAACACCGCGCCATAAGTAATCACGGTCAAGTCCGTTCCCGGCTGCACAATCTTCGCTTTGCCAAACGGAATCATGAAGTCCGGCCCAGGATAAGGCGCGCGCCCATAGGTTTCGCGATACAGACGCTTGTGCTCCAGAAACAGCACTGGATCGTCGCAGCGAATCGCCGTCCGCAATAATCCCGCTGCATCCAGCGCATTCGACGGAAACACCACGCGCAGCCCGGGAATGTGGGTGAAAATGCTTTCGCCGCACTGCGAGTGATAAATCGCTCCGCCCGTAAGATATCCGCCAATAGCCACGCGAATCACCAGCGGGCACGAGAATCCATTATTCGAGCGCCAGCGAATGACCGAGAGTTCGTCGCGAATCTGCATCATCGCCGGCCAGATATAGTCGAAAAACTGAATCTCCACCACCGGCTTCAATCCCCGCGTCGCCATGCCGGTCGCGCGGCCAACAATCGCCGCCTCTGCCAGGGGAGAATTAAAAACTCGCTCCGGCCCAAACTCGCATTGCAAGCCAAACGTCAGCTTGAATACTCCACCCTTGCCCTTGACCAGCTTCCGCTTCAAATATTCTTCGCGGCTGCAATCGGCCACGTCTTCGCCAAAAATCACGATGCGCTCATCGCGCTTCATCTCGTCCCGCAGCGTGACATTGATCAAATCCGCCATGGTCTTCGCCGCCGGCTTCTTGCCATCCGCCGAGTCTGCCCCCACGACTGCCTGCGTTTCAAACGCCGAAGAAGTCGGATCGATGTCGGGCGAATACACAAACTTCGTAATCGTCTCCGGCGCCGGGGGCAAAGCCGCCAGTGCTAAATCCACGGCCACCTGCAACTCTTCCTCGACCTGCTTTTCCAGTTGAGTGATTCCCTTTTCGTCCAGAATCCCTTCCCGCAGCAGAAACATCTGCGTTCGCGTCACCGGATCGCGCGCCGCATCCCGCTCCCGCTCCGCATCCGGACGGTACAACCGCTCATCATCCGACAGCGAATGCGAATACGGCCGAATCACGTGCGCATGCACAAACGCCGCACCGTGTCCCTCGCGGCAATATTTCGCCGCCCGAACCATCGCCGCATAGCTGGCCACGGGATCGGTGCCATCGACTTCTTCAAAATGAAAATTTGGAAAACTCGAGACCAGCCGCGAAATGCTTCCCCCCGCCGTCTGCACTTCAACCGGCACGGAGATGGCATAGCCGTTATCTTCCACACAAAAAATCACCGGCAATTTGCCCAGCGCCGCCGCATTCATCGCCTCCCAAAACTCGCCCTCGCTGGTCGTGCCATCCCCCAAAGAAACGTAGGTGACCTCGTCGCCCTGAAAAGTCACGTTCTTGAATGAACGATAATCCGCCGACAACTTGTGACCGGTACCATTCCCGGCTACGGGTGCCCCATTTCTCGCGTCCGTTGCGGGAAGGGAGGCTCTTGACTCCGGCGCCTCCGCCGCCCGCGGATTCCTGGCAAAATACCTCCCACCCTCCGCACACCCCAAAGCCTGCAAAATCTGCGACCCTGTCGGCGACGACTGGGTCACAATATTCAGCTTGGGATAGCTCCAGTGCGAAGGCATCTGGCGCCCGCCGGAACTCGGATCGTCAGCCGCTCCCACCCCCTGCAAAAACATCTCATACGGCTTGGCTCCCAGCGCCAAACACAGCGCCCGGTCGCGGTAATAAG
>Ga0209006_10003240_pt1 | contig 14801 bp, 18 predicted proteins | sample JacPin_JW_Ref_O2_FD_188567 | JGI IMG/M metagenome (GOLD analysis project Ga0209006, IMG submission 188567) | Forest soil microbial communities from Algoma, Ontario, Canada - Jack Pine, Ontario site 1_JW_Ref_O2 (SPAdes) (version 2) | ecosystem: Environmental > Terrestrial > Soil > Boreal... | reverse complement strand
TTCGACACCTGGATCGCGACGGTTTTCGGTCCGGCGAAAGATTGGAGCGAGATCGTGATGGTTCCCGATCCGGGATCAACCCCGCTCACGAGGCCGCCGACTGCATGCCGCTGCCATTCCTGGCGGTCGTGCTCCTGCTTCGAGGCGACATCCGCTTTCTTCATGGCAATGACGGTCGTCGCGCTGACGGAATGGCCGTCGCCGGAGACCTTTCCGAGCACAAGGATTCGATCGCCCGCGAGCAAATCCTGGAGCGTGATCGGGCTGGCGTTCCCCAGGTCCTTTGCTCCGGGTTCGATTCGCAGGACCTTGGCGCCGTTCTCGACGGTGATGGTGAAGACGGGGCCTGCATCGGAAGCGAGCACGATCGAATTGCCCGAGATTGTCTTGATCGTGCCGATCGGCCGGGCGCCGGTAGCAGCAGCGGTTTGGGCGTGCGCCGGTCTGCTGGCTGGTGAAAGAAATATTGCCAGGATTGAAGTTACGGCCAGGCGCCGTGCGAGTGACATGCCGCGGTGAAGTGCCATTGTACTCTCTGTTTCGGTAGCCGGGCCTAAGATGCCGGCGGAGTCTGCGACGCTCTCTCCCAGGGGCTTCTTTTCTACCAGCCTTAGACGCGCCAGCTGTCTCTGGCGTTCCAGCAGGTTACGTTCTTCCGGTTCTCAGACCTAATCGGCGATCGCGGCCGAGAAGCGCACAGTAGGATGGGACGCCATTTTGGCGGGTTGCACAGGCGACGGCCTGATGCTGTCTTGCTCGTCGGTTCCTTGCCTTCGACCGTTGTGTGCGCAAGTGGACAGACATCCGGGTCCTGGGGGCCTTAGGATCGAAGGGTAAAGCGGGGGTTCCAGGTGATCTCCAGGGCCCAATGGACGTGTTCGATTCTTGTTTGTCTCGCGGCTGCGATGAGCGCTTCGGCTCAATCGCCAATCGCGGTCCCCACAAGCGACACCATCATCGCTCAGATGTCGCAGGCGCAGGCCGCGAATCGCATCCAATTTCTCCCCTACACCGTGACGCGCGACTATCGATTGTTTGGGGGAGAGACTTCCAATTCTCCCAAGTCGCACGTTGTTGCGGACATCGTGGTGGTCCCTCCGGACTCGAAGAAATACACGATTCAGACGGCGGTGGGATCGGTATTGGCGGAAAGAATCGTTCGCAAAGCGCTGGACAGTGAAGTGGCCTTTGCAAATGATTCCCGCGCAACGGATATCACGCGCGAAAATTACGATTTCGCGCTCGTCGGTGAGAATGAACTGAACGGCCGGATGTGTTACGTGCTGGAGTTGAGTCCCAAGCGCAAATCCAAAAACCTGCTTCGCGGGACCTTATGGGTGGATGCCGAGACGCACCTGCCGCGCCGCGTCGAGGGGGCCCCGGCGAAAGATCCATCGTGGTGGTTCAGCGAAGTGCAGATTGTTCTGCTCTACGGATACGTCGGCCCGATGTGGGTCCAGACATCCTCGACAGCCTCAGCCAACGTTCGCATCATCGGGCGATCGACCATGGTTTGGCAAGACACGAGTTATCAGCTCGGAGATTTTCCGCATCGCACCTCGCTGGCGGAGAGTATCGCGCCACCTGGCGAGATCGGCCCAGACGGCCATCGCTGACGGGCTATCCCTCGAGCGAGCGAATCGTTAATTCAATACTCTTACCGACTTCCCATCCATGGGTATTGAGAATCCGAATTTCGTCGTAGAGGAATTCGGCGCCCTTGAACGAAATCTGGGCCTGCTGCGGTTGCTTGATGAGAGAGCGATCGATGAGCTTTTCAACTGTTCCTGCGAGCGTAATGATGTTCGTCGTCATGAAATTCTCCTGGGGTGAAGATTTTCATCCACGCGCACTTTAACCGTGACGCGAAACCAAGTCTGTCCAAAAGTGGACAGTCGAGCTCGGGATTTACAGACGGTGCGTCTCGAAGACCTGTCAGGCGAGGCTGCCGGTGCAAGCATGAGCGAGGACCTGAACAATGCCGCGAAACTAGTCGTGCAGGACAACGCTCAGGAGCGATTTGTTGACGTGGATGTCGCCGTTGTATTGGATGAAGCCTTGTTTCCGGAATTTGTTCATGAAGAAATTCACTCGGGGCCGCGTTGCGCCAATCATTTCCGCCAGCATCTCTTGCGAAACTTTGTGAATCGTCTTTTGAGGGCGTCCTCGTGCGCCATAGCGTGCGAGCTGCAGCAAGGTCCGGGCCAAACGCTTCTCGGTCGAGTTAAACAGCTGATCGACCAGATCCTCCTCGACTCGGATATTTCGCGCCAGCATGTAGTCGATAAAGCGGTCGGACAATTGCTGCTCTCGATGCAGGACCCGGATCATTTCGCTCTTGTCGATCACCAGCACGCTGGTGGAGGTAATCGCAGTCGCCGTGGCCACGCAAGTCGACTGCCCCGCCAGGCATCCTTCGCCCAGGAAATCACCGGGCCCAAGAATCGCTACCACCGCTTCCTTCCCCGCTCCATTCACCACAGTCAGCTTGACGCCGCCGTCCTGAAGGTACATCACATGGTTTGTGGGATCGCCCTGACTGAAGATCGTTTCTCTTGGCCGAAACTTACTCACGCGTCTCCCGAGACCTGTTGAATCAAGGAACCAGTTCACGTCAAACGCGCGCGATTTTGAATCCGCTTTTCGCAGCGAAAGGCGGGAAACCTTGACGGAGACACGCCGAGCTACAGAGGGCGTCATGCCCAACATTAGCTTCGGGGCAGGTTGGAATACTGTTCAATAGTGCACAGTTATGAAAAGCGGCGAAAAGCGAGCAGAGGCTTCCTAGCGGCCCTGCAAAACCTTCTGCAACGACGGGTGGACTTCGAGTCCGCCGTCGTAGCTGATGTATCCCCGTCTCTTGAAATTGTTCATGAACATATTCACTCGCGGGCGGGTGGTGCCGACCATCTCCGCCAGAATTCGATGGCTGATCAGGGGAATTTCAAGGAGCGGCGGCGCTCTTTTATCGAGGTGGGCCAGCTGCAGAAGCACGCGTGCCAGCCGCTGTTCGGCGGACGACGTCAGCAGGTCCGCGACGTGATCCCGGTAGCCCTCGGCGCCCGACAGCAGCTGAGCCAGCAGCGAATTCGACGTTTTACCGTTCCTTTGACGCAGCATCGTGAGCATCTTCGCTTTAGTGATGGTACGGATGGAACTGGCGGTCAACGCGACGGCTGTGGACATGCGCAGCGGGTAACCGGCCAGGCAAAGCTCGCCGAAGAAATCATTCGCGCCCAGTATGGCGGTGACAGCTCCTGCCCGGTGCTTCGTCCGGGTAATCAGGCGCACGCCGCCTTCCTGGATGTAGAAGAGCGTGTTGGCACGCTCGCCCTGCAGGTAGATGTGTTGTTTGCGGCGATAGCGCGAGACTTTACCGCCCAGACTGCGTCCTGAGGTGAAACCGGTGAGACGAGACGCCATGGTCCGTGCCGTCGACGATCCTTAGCGCCTGCGGACAACTACTCCGACGGCGGTCAAACCCAGGAGCAACAGCGAAAGCGTTGCCGGCTCCGGGACCGACGTGGGGCCAGCATCGTCACTGTTTGGTTTTCGATCCAGGCCACGTCCATCAGGCCATTCGCTTTTCGGGTTCGTATGGTCGGAAAAGCGCTCGAAGGAAGCAAGGTCTTTCAAATCGCGGGAAGATATCTCTTCGCGCGAGTGGGAAAAAGAGAAGAACGCGTCTTCAGGGGCGTACGACTCTAACCCCTGGGCAAAATTGGTGTCGTTCGACACCTGGAAGCCATGCCCAAAATCAGCGGAGAATCCAGTCGTCGATCCTTTTACGAATTGACAGCAGGGAACTCGATCGGCCCAAGCCGGCGCTATCGCGAACAGGACACCTGCCAAAAGTAACACTGCCGGTCTCAGCTTCATGTGGATTCTCCCGAGCCTTTATGGATGGTTCTGTTAGCAGGCCGGATACTAGACGGGGACAAGAAGCGTGTCTGTTCCTTTAGGTACACCTCCGGTGAAGGACTTTTCCGGCTTCGTTGCGGCATCCGCGCCGAACCTGATGGCGCCTGCGGACGCGGTGTATCATTTCGAACAGATTCTCCCCCTCCTTTTTAGCTATCCTTCGCGTCGGTTGCTTATGAACGAGTTCTGGCGATCGATCGCAGGGTGCGATCTGTTTTTGAATGGGTCAAACTTTCAATGGCTTCAACCTCTCGAGAACGCGTCCAGCAAGCGGCTCTTCCCATGGCACCGCCCTCAGCGGCAGGCAGGCGGCTCCCTTTGCGCATTCTGTTTGTTCACAGCGATGCAGCGAAAGTAGAGAAGTGTCTCCAGGAGCTTCAGCGCGCGCGTTTCAATGTCAGCGCAGACGTCGCGCCGACTCCGGAGCAGTTCGCTGGATACCTGAAGTCGAAGGTCTATGACGTGGTGTTGGCCGAATATCCCTCGGTGAATTGGCAAGGGATGCAGCTGCCGGAAATTCTGCGCGCTAGGGATCGGCGGATTCCCTGCATCCTGCTGGCCGATACGCTGCAACCGGAAACGGAGGCGGAGCTTATTTCACGAGGCGCCGCGGATTGCGTTGCAATGGATCACGCTGGGCACATTCCTGTAGCCGTTCGTCGAGCTCTCAGCGATGCCAAGCTGCGCGAAGAACGCCAGCAGACCGAGAAAAAATTACGGCACTCGGAGGCGCGGTACCGCGCACTTGTCGGCAACCTTGCTTATGGAATATGTCACTGCAGCGCGAAAGGCAAGTTTTTGGATGTCAACCAGGCGTTGGTGACGATGCTTGGCTTTCAATCCCGCGAGGAACTCCTGGCCACGAACCTGGCGACGGAGATCCTCTCGGATCCCTCCAAACGAGTGCAGCTGCTGGGTCACTCGAACGAGCAGGATCATCCGGCTCCTCTCGAAATCGAATGGAACCGGAAGGATGGCACTTTTCTCAAACTTCGCCTCAGTGGACGCGCGGTTACCCAAGAGGGAAAGAAAGAGAGCTACGAGATCATCGTCGAGGACGTCACCCAACAGCGCAAACTCGAAGATCATCTTCGTCAGCAGGCGGCCAAGGATCCGCTTACAGGTCTTGCCAATTATCGCCACCTGGTCGAGACGGTGAATTCGGAAATCAAGCGTTCCGAACGGACGGGGCGCGAATTCGCTCTCTTGTTTCTTGATTTGGACGGGCTGAAGCGAATCAACGACAGCTTCGGGCACCTGGTTGGCAGCCAGGCCCTTTGCCGGCTGGCCGATGTTTTGTGTATCTGCAGCCGCAACATCGATACGTCGGCGCGCTTCGGCGGCGACGAATTCGCCCTGGTCCTGCCCGAAACTGGGCGGTCGCCGGCCACCTTGGTAGCTCAGCGCATCCGCGACCGGCTTGCGAACGACGGCAAGGAACCAAAACTGTCCGTCAGCATCGGCATTTCGATTTATCCCCACGACGGCCAGACAATTGACGCTCTGTTGGGCGCGGCGGACGCGGCCTTGTATTCGATTAAAACCGCTGCACGGGTTCCCGCGGCGGGGAAGGCGAAGCAGGTCCCCCAACATCACCCCGATGAGGCAGCCGACTACAACAGAGGAGCGCTGAACCGATGAAACGCAATCACAACCTGATCAGCATCAACGGTGCCGCAGGCTTCCACTTGGACCCGGCTTTGACCCACGAAGAATCCATCATCCTGCGCGCACTCGCCTCGGGAAGAACCGACAGGCAGGTATGCAATGATCTTTGTATGGAACCAACGACGTTCCTCTCGATGATGCGCGAGATGCGGCAAAAGATCGGGACTTTGGACAACGTTTCTCTGATCGCCTGGGCAAAGCGCCAGATCAAAGACGGCGACCAGAGAATCGATAGGCCCGAAGGATACGGCCGCCTCGCGTAGCTCCGCCCCGCCTACGGGCAGAGTATTGAACCGGTAAAGTCTGGCTTAATCGCGTCGGATCGAGGAAACAGCTACCGGCCTGAATCCCGCGAGCTGTTTACTTCGCCGTTCAGCCGCAAGTGAAACCCTCTCCCGCCCCCTCGGTGTGGGCGTTCTGCGATCGTACCGCCCGGGCGAAACGTGTTTCGGAGTCCGCAGGGTGTGTCGTTCGATTGATCCGGGCGTCCTCGACCGGCGAAGGGCGAAATAGAGTGGAAGAATCAAAAGGACGATGCCGAATGCGGCGAAGAATATGGAATGCGCAATCACCGCTGATGCGAATGCGCGCACCCCGAGTCCCAGAAACCCAGTCGCCAGCACAATAATGGAAAGCACCAAAGCGTAGGACCATCGCCTGCTCAGTTTTGTACTCATTCGGCTCCCAAGAATCGTGGAACATATTTCGTCCGTTGGTTGCTGGTGACGGGTGGGCGGAATCGTTCCGGCGTTTCGTCCCAACAATTCGGGACGGAACGCCCCGTTCGCTGCCGTTCAGCGAGTCGCTAGAGCTAATCGTGATCGGGATGTTCGTGGCGCCAGTTCCAATAGGATCTCTGCGTTTTGTGGTTCTGCCGGTTGTACTCACGGTAGGTTTCGTGCCGCTCCGTCAGAAAACCCCGGTAGGCGCGATCTTCACGGTCATCCCAGTTGTGATAGTCGCGGTGGTCCTTGTCATATACTCGAATCTGAACGTTGGCATCCTGAGGCGCGGCGGCCACCACTGACAAGGGTGCCGCGATAGCTGCAGCCAAGAATAGTGAAGCGATGTAGCGATGTGCACGGTGCATGTTGTGATCCTCGGAAACGTGAATGTCCGCTCACGAAATCGCGGCAGACGCGACTATGCCTCTATCCCTGGCGGATTTCTGTCTGGTTCGGCACAGGCGCGAGGGTGTGCTCTACGGGACATCAATCGAGGGGACCTGCGCGCATGATCATCGCTGACTTCGCCCTCAGACCCCTTCGTGAGGTTTTTATGATTGCGGAACTTCGTAAGAGCTACCGTGGAGTGTGTTGTACGAATTGCACGGAGCCGATTCCCGTTTCCCCAAAGATCGAGCGCCTGCAGGATGAACTCGGAAACCGTGACGCGAACTCGCCGCAGTCATTCATCGCTCGCTGCCAGCAGTGCGAATACGAAAATATATACTCCATTGCACAGGTTCAAACCTTCGGTGGAGAGCCGCGCAAGAGGCGTTCGAACGCAAAGTCGGCCGGTGCCTAGAATCCGGAGACTGGTGACCGAGCCGTCCGCGTGCGCCATATACTTCTTCCATGTGCACGTGCGATGTGAGGGGAATTTCAGGGAAACGAAATGATGTCAGAAGTTGGCTTCCGAGTCGGCACCTAGAAACTTGCCGTCGGAATCCAACGTTCCGGCAGGCGGGATACCGAGGCCGGTTTTCTTGCGCGCGTCCTCCAAGACTTCGTGAATAACGTCTTCTCCGTAGATTTCTCCGACCACAAATCGGAAGCCGGATAAGCTCCCCCGCCAAAATTCTGTTTCGCGGCTGACTGCGCTCTTTTCGCATTCTGCGTGATAGTTGGACAGCAGAACTGTGGCTTTTTCCAGAAGGTGTCCCACGGTGTCAGCGTTTGGATTCCTGCGTGTCATGGCTGAATCAGGGTACGGTCAAACGAAGGGTCAATACTGTTCTGTTTAGGACGCATTGGACTCTCGATTCTCAGAGGCGGCGGAACGCACGATTCCCTGGTCCCGCAAGTACCGCAAACTCAAAAATGCCTCCGTAATGGCTTCGCTTTCCGAGTTTGCGGTGGCATTCACCCGCAATTCCTGAAGACGCTGAGATATGGCCGTCTCGGCTTCTCCAACGAGCCGGGATAAGTGGGGAGAATCAAGCGGCTCTGAAATCGCCTGCAGGAAGTGAAAGTACCATCCGTGGAATTTGCCGTTGGTCATGCTGCTCCTCAGGTTTTTGTATTTACCGCTTCCGGCGAGAGTAAAACTCTGTCTTACGTGCGGCTGTTCCTTAGTGAACACTTCGAGAATTCCTTTCCTGGATAGCTTCCTCTGATGTTTTCTTCGGCCTCCTGCGCTGTCCGGGTTCCTTCCCATCGGCATCACCCCGAAAAGATTTAATTCAAAGTGTCCGCAACGGGACAGAACTCCCGCCCTGCTTGCATTAATGTTCGGTTCGCAAGCGCCGATCGCTCGTCGGTTCGCGCTCGGAAACACGGAGGTGTGGGGCATGCTTGGGTTAATCGCCGCGGTGTTGATCATTCTTTGGCTGCTTGGGTTCTTTGCATTTCACATAACCGCCGGGGTCATTCACATCGTCCTGGTCGTCGGTCTGATCCTGCTCGTGCTGCATTTCGTCAGACGCGCCTGAGCAGACGCGCGAATCACGGAGGCAACAAAATGAAATCAAGTATCGCGAATCGACTCGCAGGCGAACTTCACGAAGCAAAGGGCAAGTTCAAGGAGAAAGTCGGCCGGATGACGAACGACACCGAGACTGAATCCGAAGGTCTCACCGAAAAGATCGCAGGCAAAATCCAGAAGAAGATCGGCCAGGTGCAAAAGTCCGTCCGGAAGCGCTAACCCGCACTATTTTCTCGCGGCCCATCCGCGAGCCCTGGATGTAGGTAAACGATCCGGGCCGAATATTTCGAAGAAAAACTGGAGGCACGTCATGAATTTATCGCAATTCAGCACCACGCAAATAGGCATCGCTATTGTTGTGTTTGCACTTCTACTGGGCGTAGGCATCGGCCTTTTGTATTCGATGCGCAAGCGCCACACCGCCAAACTCCGCAATCGGTTTGGCAGCACGGAATATGCCCGCGCCGTAAACGAAGGCGGCAGCCAGCGCAAAGCGGAAGCGACGCTCGACAAGCGCGCCGAACGAGTGGACGCGCTGCGCATCCATCCCCTGGCTGCGGCAGACCGCGCGCGGTTTATCGAGTCCTGGGCCAGGGTCGAATCGCGGTTCATCGACGTTCCAGGCGGTGCGGTCATCGATGCGGACAAGCTGCTGGGCGACGTGATGTCCACCCGCGGCTATCCGATGAGCGATTTCGAACAGCGCGCCGCGGACATTTCCGTGGACCATCCGCTGGTTCTGGACAATTACCGTGCCGCTCATCAGGGAGCGCTTCGCCAGACGCGCGGTCAGGCCAATACGGAGGACCTGCGTCAGGCCATGATCCATTTCCGCACGCTCTTTGAAGAACTCGTCGGCCCCCCGGAAATCGCCCGCGCTCATTCGGTCTAACCAGCAATCGATCGCCGCGATTGGATACGCGCGCCAAGAAAAAGCCGCCCCGAGATGAACTCGGGGCGGCCATGAAAAGAGATGGTTCGACTACGCTCGCGATGCCTATCGCATCGTCATTTTTTGGCTGCTGAATAACTGTCGGCGGCTTGGGACCAGTTGACGACGTTCCACCAGGCTTCGATGTAGTCGGGACGACGGTTTTGGTATTTCAAGTAATAGGCGTGCTCCCAGACGTCGAGGCCGAGGACCGGTTTGCCGCCGTCCATGACGGGGTTGTCTTGATTGGGAGTGGATTCGATGGCGAGCTTGCCGTTTTTCACGAGCAGCCAGGCCCAGCCGGAGCCGAAGCGGCCGGTGGCGGCTGCTCCGAATTTGGTTTTGAAATCGGCGAAGCTGCCGAAAGCGCTGGCGATGGCGCTGCCGAGATCACCGGATGGTTCGCCGCCCCCGCCTTTCTTCATCAGCTTCCAAAACATGGAGTGATTCAGGTGGCCGCCGCCGTTGTTGCGCACGGCGGTGCGGATATTTTCAGGAACCTTGCCGATCTGCGCGCAGAGCTCTTCGATCGGGAGCTTGGCGAAGTCGGGAGCGGATTCGAGAGCTTTGTTGAGATTGGTGACGTAGGCGTTGTGATGCTTGTCGTGATGAATCTCCATGGTCTTGGCGTCGATGTGGGGCTCGAGCGCGTCGAACGCGTACGGGAGAGGCGGAAGCGTGAAACTCATGTGAGGGGCGGCTCCTTGTGCCGAAGTGGCTGACATAATCTACCTCCTGAACAGCGATCCTGCGTGATAATTATAGCGCGGCGGCAGGGAAGGCGAGCTCCGTAATACGCGGTATGGGCTTCCGGCTGGAATGGATTGCGCGGCGAGCGCTTCCTGTAGCGGCAACAGCAACGCCGAAAGGCACAACAGCCAGCGGGATGCTGGCCCTGCTTGGGAGGAAGTTCATGTCGGCCCACGAGCACAGCCATGACCACGATCACGACCACGTAGAACATCACTTCACGGCGACCGCTTCGGTGCGGGACATCGTGATTGGGATGTCGGATGGGTTGACGGTGCCGTTTGCGCTGGCGGCGGGGTTGACGAGCGCGGCGGCGGCGCTGGCCAAGGGGACGGGAATCATCGTCACGGCCGGATTCGCGGAAATTGCGGCGGGGTCGATCGCCATGGGGCTGGGCGGATACCTGGCGGCGAAGACGGACTCAGAGCATTACGCTTCGGAGCTCGATCGTGAATATCGCGAGACCGTGGAGTTGCCGGAAATCGAAACCGAGGAAGTGGCCAAAGTGTTTCGTGATTACGGGTTGACGGAAGCGCAGATGGAACCGGTGGTAACGGCGATCACCGGCAACCAGAAGCGCTGGGTGGATTTCATGATGCGGTTCGAGCTGGGGCTGGAGCAGCCGGATCCGGCGCGAGCGGCGCGCAGTGCGGCTACCATTGCGGCGTCGTACATCGTGGGCGGATTGATTCCGCTGGCACCTTACATCTTGATGCGGGAAATCGTGCCGGCGCTGCGCGTATCGGTTGTGGTGACGCTGCTGGCCCTGCTGGTTTTCGGGGCGATCAAGGGACACTTCACAGGCGTGAAGCCGTGGCGGTCGGGCTTGCAGACGGCGCTGGTCGGCGGGTTGGCCGCGGCCGCGGCGTTTTTTATAGCGCGGTTGATTCAGCCGATGTAACGCGTAGAGCAAATGCTCTCAAGGGCTCAAGGTCCGCCCCGGCAAGAACCTCGCGCGAGAAGAGTCGCGGTTCGCATTGACACAGAGGCGCTTAGATCGGTTGCGCGGACGCGAATGGGAAGGATTGATAGCGGCGTTTGCGTTCTTGAAAAATTGACAGGGGGGATGTGGACCCTTCACGAGGAAAATGCATCTATAATAGAGCGGGCCTCGAAGGCGGCACGTCCGTGGCGCGTCACGCGCGATGAGCGGTGGACCTTCCGCGGTACAAATCGCCCGACAATACGTCTAACGCACTCATATGCCTCCGCAGCTTTGAAAAGCGTGGAGGGCGAAGGGAAAAAGGAGACAGCCATGAAGAGCAGTCATCTGAACATTCCCCGCTGGATCGCCGCGGTGGTCGTCGCGGTGGCGCTGATCGGCGGAGGAGTTCTTGCAATTGGGTTGAGAGATTGGTCGGGCCATGAAGTATTTGGAGCGCCGAATCTGGAGCTGACGCTGGCGCGCAGCGCCGCGCCAGTGCCGCTCGGGAATTTCAGTAACGGATTTGCCTCCGTGCTGAAGCCTGCGCTGCCGGCGGTGGTGAACATTCATACGTCGAAGATCGTGAAGTCGAAGCCGAACCAAATGATGCCGTTTTTCAACGATCCGATGTTCCGGCAGTTTTTCGGTGATCAGGGATCCGGCCAGGGACAACAGGAACAGCCGCAGAATGAGCGCGAGCAGAGCCTGGGTTCGGGTGTGATCGTGACTTCCGACGGAACGATCGTGACGAACAATCACGTAGTCGAAGGCGCGAGCGACATCGAAGTCGATCTCGCGGATAAGCGCGAGTTCAAGGCGAAGCTGATCGGTACGGATGCGAAGACGGACGTGGCGGTGCTGAAGATCGACGCTTCGAATCTTCCCTCGCTGGCGATCGGCGATTCCTCCAAGCTGCAGGTGGGCGACGTGATTTTCGCGATCGGCGATCCGTTCGGCATCGGCGAGACGGCGACGATGGGAATCGTGAGCGCAACAGGACGCGGCGGACTAGGGATCGAAGGGTATGAGGATTTCATCCAGACCGATGCGGCGATCAATCCGGGAAATTCCGGCGGCGCGATGATCGATTTGCACGGCGACCTGATCGGGATCAACACGGCAATTCTGAGCGGCGGAGGCGGCGGCAATCAGGGCGTCGGTTTCGCGATTCCAATCAACATGGCGCGTTCGGTGATGGACCAGATCGTTGGGCACGGCAAGGTCGTGCGCGGCTATCTGGGCCTCTATCCGCAGGACGTGACGCCGGCACTGGCACGGCAGTTTGGACTGAACAAGCCGGGCGGTGCGCTGGTGAGCGGGTTGAAGCCGGATGCTCCGGCAGCCAAGGCCGGTCTTCGCGATGGCGACGTGATCCTGGAACTGAACGGCCAGCCGGTGGAATCGGCGAATGACTTGCGGCTGCGGGTTTCGCAGTCGGCGCCGGGAACGGCGGTGAAGCTGGCGGTTTCGCGAGACGGAAAAGTGCAGGACGTCAACGTGACGCTCGGCGAACTTCCTCCGGACAAGCTGGCGGAAGATAATTCGGGACCCAGCGAGAACAACGGCGGGCTTGAGGGTGTGAATGTGGAAGAACTCACGCCGGATACGCTCCAGCAACTGCAGTTGCCGTCCGGAACCCGCGGGGTTGTGGTGACGAACGTCGATCCTTCGAGCGCGGCGGCAGCGGCTGGTCTCGATCGTGGCGACGTGATCCAGGAAGTAAACCATAAGGCTGTTCACAACATCGCAGAATACAAGCAGGCAGTGGCTGCGGCAGGAAAGCAGCCGGTGCTTCTGCTGGTGAATCTGCAAGGTGGCGTAACGAATTACATGGTCATCGAGTCGCACTAAGAGCGGCCCCTGATCGATCGCGCTCCTTCCGGGGATGCAAGACCCGGAAGGAAGCGCGAAGTCTTCCTTTTAGGGGCACGGTGCGCCCAGCATCTGTTCTCCGAAGTCTTTGTTTTAGTGGCGCTTGGAGAGCGGTCCCTCGAAATTCGAGCTCCCCGGCTATCCCGAGCCCTCGGCCGGGCATCTATCTTGTCTCAAGATGATTTCGCAACCGATCCTCCACAACGGTGTTAGGAAAAATAGGCGACGGGTGTAATGAGTTCAACGTTAAGCCCGATAAGGGCTAAGACTAAGCTGCGTGGCAAGTTAGTCGGGTTATCGCTTTCGGCACTGCCGGGGGTAGAATGGTACGCGGGTCCTATTCACTCCGGCCTTTAGTTCTAGTACTTAGATACTGTGCGGGGATTTGTGTCGACGCACATCAGTTTAGACTAAGAGGGCAATCGGGGTGAAATGACATGGCGCCGGTAAAGAATCGACCTGTTTTCAATGAAGCGTTGTTACCGCAGGGCAAGAAGCGCTGGGGCTCGGTTGGCGCCGGCTTGGTCCTGCAGTGCTGCGCGCTGGTCTCCGTCATCGTGATTCCTCTGCTGATTCCCGCGAAGTTCGAAGCGGCGCCGCACTACTGGGTTACATCGATTGAGGCGCCTGTGATTCAGCCTTACAAACCGCAGCCGCCTCCTCCGCCGAAGGTTGTGAAGAGAGTGGAAGTGGTGAAGGCGATGCCCAAGCCGGTCGTCGTTCCAGAGCCGCCGAAGCCGAAGATTTACAACGTTCCTGTGTTCACTGCGCCGGTGGTGAAGCAGGTGGCGCAGAAGAAAGTCGCGGCGCCGGATGCGGTGGATGTGGCCAAGGATTTCCCTACGATGGGGAGCTCGGCGATTCCGACCTTGAAGAAGCCCCGGGAGCAAGTGCAGACGGGCGGCTTTGGCGATCCAAACGGAGTGCAGGCGAATAACAACACGACGCGCAATCCGAATATCGCTGCGGCGGGCGGTTTCGACATGCCGACTGGCGCGGGCCAGGGCAACGGCACGGGCGGAGCGAAGGGCGCCAAGGGCGTGGTGGCGAGCACGGGATTTGGCAACGGCGTTGCAGCCGGTGGAACCGGAGGCGGCGCGCACGGATCGGTGCAGCAGGGTGTGTTTGCGGATGAAAAGGCCACCGATGCTCCAAAAGTGAAGCAAGCCGCGGCGGTTTCCAATACGAATCCGGTAGAAATTCTGTATCGGCCCAAGCCGGTCTACACGGATGAAGGCCGCGCGAAGAGAGTGGAAGGTGATGTGCTTGTTCAGGTTGTGTTCAAGGCGTCGGGTGACGTACAAGTGGAGCGTATCGTGCGCGGACTCGGATACGGACTCGACGAGGCGGCCGAAGCGGCGGCGCGCCAGATCAAGTTCAAGCCGGCCACGCAGAACGGACAGCCGGTGGACTTTCCGGCCGTGGCGCACATTACGTTTGAACTGGCGTACTGATCGGGTATTGAAAGGGGAACGGAGAAATGCGCACCTGGAAGAATCTCTCAGTGTCGATGATCCTTTTGGGCGCCTATGCGGGGGTAGCAGGGGCGCAGACGAAACCGGCAGCGGACACGACGCAGCCGCAGACCCAAACACAGACGGAAAACGGAGATGCGATTGCGGCGGTGACCACCGTCAATCAGGCCATCGACCGGATGATTGCGCGCGAGCACGACGAGAACGCGACGATCCGGCGCTACAACCCGATTATCGAGACCTACATTCAGGACATGAGGCCGGATCCGGAAATGGGCGCGGTTCCGGTGAAGGATCACTATTTCCTGGGCCAAGCGCTGCTTTCCAAGGGCGTGGTCGATGAATCCATGCTCGAAAAGAAGAAGGGCGTGATGGGGCAGCTGAATCCGCTCGCCCACGTCGCCGACTACTTCACGTCGCAATACATTCCGGAAGGTTTCCTCCAGATGATCTATCTGGACAATATGTATTTCGACCGCCAGCACTACCAGTTCGACTACGTGGGACGCGAGTTTTTGGGCGAAGTGCGCTGCCTGGTGTTCGATGTGACGCCGCTGCCGAAGTCGGGCAAGGGGCGGTTCAAGGGCCGCGTGTGGGCCGAGGATCAGGGCTT
>Ga0209006_10003239_pt1 | contig 14802 bp, 13 predicted proteins | sample JacPin_JW_Ref_O2_FD_188567 | JGI IMG/M metagenome (GOLD analysis project Ga0209006, IMG submission 188567) | Forest soil microbial communities from Algoma, Ontario, Canada - Jack Pine, Ontario site 1_JW_Ref_O2 (SPAdes) (version 2) | ecosystem: Environmental > Terrestrial > Soil > Boreal... | reverse complement strand
AGCTGCTGACCGCAGGCTCAACGGTCGGCACTCAGCAAGTCGGTCAGCGCCACCGCCATGTCGTGCAGCCCGGTCTTCAGCGAGTAAGTCTTGTCGGCCGTCCAGTTCATCAGGCCACCGAACAGCGCACCCACGATGATGTCCGCCAGCGTCTGTGGGTCGTGCCGTGGGCTGATGTCACCTTCAGCGACGCCGTCTTTGACGAGTTCCAGGAAAGTGTCGTGCAGGCCGAAGCCGCGCTGAACGCCGTAGCCGGTGCTCGCGAACATCTCGCCGATCATCTCGCGATAGGTGTCGCCCGACATGACCAACGTCGCGGCAATGTCGTCGAAGACGCCGACGAGCCTTTCGGTTGCGGAGTCGCCTGCGCGGTGTGACACCACGTCGTGCAGGTTCAGCAGACGACGCTCCGCCAACGCGCGCACCATGTCCTGGCGGGTCGCAAAGTGGTTGAAGAATGTCCTATTCGCAACGTCAGCACGATCGCAAATGTCTTCAATCGTGGTCGCCGTAACACCTTGCAGCAGAAACAAATCGAAAGCCGCGGCAAGAATCCGATCACGGACTTCTTGCTTTCGCCTGTCGGTTCGATTCATCGCAAACCCGCCGCGGCGCCACACATGCTCTCGGACAGCGCCCACAGTTGAACGGCCCGCCCCTGGTCGATCGCATACGGGGCAACGTTATTGCTGATCTGGCAGTCCTCGAGGTACACCGATCCGACGTCGGTCAAATCCGCGCTGGTCGCCGCCCACACCTGGGTGGCCGCCCCCACCGCAGGCATTGTGAAGTCGATGATGGCGCCGCCGGCGTACTTGCGCAACGCCGAGAAATCCGAGCTGGACATGTGCCGGGCCAGCGACGTCGCGACGGCACCCGGGGAGACCGAATAAGCGCGGACCCCGAGACCCTGCAGACGCCGGTCGAGTTCCACCATGTGCAGGATGTTCGCGGTCTTCGACGCGCCGTATGCGACGAACTTGTCGTAGTCGCGCTGCTCCCAGTTCGGGTCCTCAAAACTGATGTCCCCCAAGCTGTGGCCCCCGGACGAGAGGATCACCACTCGGGCGCGGTCGGCGGCGACCAGCGTAGGAGTGAGCAACCGGGTCAGCTCGAAGTGACCGAGATGGTTTGTCGCCAGTTGGATCTCGAATCCGTCGGCGCTGCGGTGCAACGGCGTGAACATCACCCCGGCGTTGTTCATCAGCACATGGAGCGCCGGCGTCATCTCCTGGATCGCCGCCGCGGCGGCCCGAACGCTTGCCAGAGACGTCAAATCCAGATGAACGACCGACGTTCGGGCGCTCGGAAACTCCGCGCGGATCCATGCCTGTGTTTCTGCGACAGCGGCACGATCGCGCGCCGCAAGCACCACGTGTGCGCCCGCGGCCGCCAGCGCTCTTGCCGACTCCCTGCCCAACCCGGACGACGCTCCGGTGACGACGCAGGCTTTCCCCGACATGTCGACCCCGGTGACGACGTCCAGAGCGGTGAGGCGCTGCGTCATGACTGCGGCGTCCCGGCGGTGGCCTGGCCAAGTCGCCACAGTGGGATCACCACGTCCGGATCACACTCTTCGTCCACGATCCACTTGCACATGCGCCGGATCGGTTCGATGGCATCCTGGGGCATGGCGATCGCGACGCTGCAGGCATAGCCGAGACTGGTCAGCCGCTGCGCGCCGAACAGCGGCAGGATGTCGCGCAGCTCGTGCTTGAGCGACTCGGGGTAAATGCCGATCGTTTGCGTATACGAGTTCACTGCCGCTGTCACCTTGTCGATGCTTTCCACCGGCACGATGTTGGCGACCCGGCCCGACAGCATCGGCGAGTAGTCGACCGGTTCGTCGAACTGCGACACGACGATCGCGCCTTCTTTTTCTTGCCCGCCGATCACCCGGTAGAAGTCTTCGGTCATGCGCGAGGACTCGAGATGCTCGAAGAGATCTCGATTCGGATAGATGGGCGGCGTACTGACGAAGGACGGCAACGCCATGAGCTCCTCGTAGATCATCTCGCCGAGCCGATTCGCGTTGGCCAGGCCGACGTCGTCAGTTCCACTGAGCGCGTAGATGACTCGGGCGTTGGCGCACCCTTCTTGATTGGCCACACCGATGTCGACTGCGGCCCGCTGTGCGACTTCGCGCATTGTCGCGTCGTCCTTGAACGCCTCCGCGCCGATGATGGTCGCGCTGCGCTTCGGGTCCAGCGCGATCAGCTCCAGGCCGGGCTGGATGTAGCGGGTCACGTGCTTGACCGAGGCCAATCCGCCCCACGCTACGATCTTTTCGATGTGCTGAGGCTGGTAGAGGGTCTCCTCGACGGCCGCGTCGCCGCCCTTCCAGTAGCCCACCGCCAGGTGTCTGGTGACCGGATGGTCCGGCGCCACGTCGGCCAACGTGCGCGCGATCGCAATCGCGGTCAGAGGGTCGTTGGACGGTGCCTTGATAATGACGTCGGAGCGAGTGATCACCGACCGCAGGATGGTCACCGCCGACACAAGGCCGCCATTGCCGGCGGGGATATGCAGCACCCGGGACCCGAATGCGCGCACGCGCAGTTCGCGGCCGTCGAGCAGTCGGTGCGGCACCCATCCGTTGAGGTAGTCCAGCCCGACCTGACTGTCGGCGATCTCGAGGACGTTTTCCCGGGTGAACAGCGGCTGCAGCACCCGGTAACTGTTCTTCAGCATCTCCGCCGGAAGGACATTGGCCACCAGTGACGCCTCAAACGCCTGCTGCAGATGGACGTTGGAGTCGAAATCCAGCGCGTCGCCCAGCGCACCGAGGACGTCGAGGATGTCGTCGAAGCTGAGCTGGTAGAGATCCGTCATCTCCGCCGGGCTCTTGAGCGGGAGTTGCCCGACATACTTGCTCATGTCGGGGGCCTGGAATTGCGCACTCCCACTGCGCGTCTCAAATGCGACGAGGTCGTCGGTGATGGTTTCGCCGCGCAGGAAGAGCGGAATGATGTACGCGGCACTCACACGGTCACACTCTTCATGAAGTCGACCGCCTCGTTCTGCACCTCGTGCGTCGCCGCGCACGTGATGCGGTCATCGTCCACGCCCTTCTTCTCGCTGTAGCGCATGATGTCTTTCTCGAACGCGACACTCGCTCGGCCACAGGGGCATACCAGGTCCCAGTCGATCGTCACTTCGTCCCCGGAGATCACACCGCCCCAGTGCGCTCTCAGCAGGATGTCGTAAACGGCCGCTCGCCCGGTCTGCCGACCCGTTCGGGGCAGTGGCTCGCTGGTGTCGGGATCAAGCACGAAGGGAATGACCCACGGCATGACGTGGTAGCGGCCTTCCTCGCACGCCCAATGGAAGGTGCTGGCTTCGGAGAAGCCGTAGCCGACCTGGATGCGATCGACGCCGAGAAACTCGGTGATGACATTCATGAAATCGGCGGGCAGCACAATGCCTTTCATACCCCCGCCGGTGAGGATCGCGGAGTCTTTGGCGAAGACTTCCTTGATCCCGCGTTCGAGGCCGGCCTTGGCGATGTCGTACATCAAGGTGTAGGTACCGATCATGAACACCCGCTTGCCGCGCAGTTCCTCGGTGATCCTGGTGAAGAACGCGTCGAGCTCTTGCGGCTGGCGCGCCTGCATCGCGATGAACTCGTCTTTACGCGCGGCCAGCGCCGGGTCAATCTCGAGGCGGTCGAGTTCGCCGCGCGAGGCCGCGGCGCGCATCTTCGACGCCAGAAACATCAGATCGGTGTCGACGGAGCCGGAATAGAGCGGGTGGAACTTGGTTTCGTCACCGCCGGTGAAGCCGCGTCTGATCATGCTTGCGATGCGCAGGTGACCGAGCTTGCCACTGGCGAAATTCGGCCAGATCACGTCGACGGAAGGATGGAGCTGCTGCTCGGTGGGGTCCTCACCGAATGTCTGGAAAAGGCAGATCTTCCAGATCTGCATGCCGTCCTCTGCGCCCCGCTTGTCTTTGGGAATGATCGAAAGCGTGCCGGTGGTGCCGCTGGAGGTGATCACCTCCAGCGGGGTCTGCTGGTCGAGGTGGTCGATCCATTCGTCAATGCTGTCGCAACCATTGGTGTCGACGTGTGACAGGTCATAGCTCGTCAGCTTGTCCAACCACTTGGTCATCAGATCAAATCGCTTCTTATCGATCAGCGCTGCCGGATATGACTTGAATGCGGTATGCGAAAACAGCAGCGGTACAACGTCGTTGAATTCGGCGAGTGCCTTGATCTCCAGCCGGTCGGCTAGCTTGCGCAGGATCTCGATGCTCTTGTGGTGCTCTCGGAAACGGATACCCATGGCCTGTCGTTGCAGCTCCTCGAGCTCTGGGCGACCGATGGTGTGCATCTGGGTGTAGGACCGACCGAAGAAGTTGATCGGGTCGTCCATGAACTGAGTCAGGTTGATGGGGTCATCCATGAACCGAGTCACCGACTGCGTCGGGGGCACTGTGCGAGTCATATCCCGCACACTATGCCCAGTTGCAGTCTCATGCAAGATTACATATCTGTGCATAACCGCGACCGCACCGCTGCCGAGCGGCAAACCGGGTTCTTCGGGTCAGCGCCAGCCGTCGGCGGCCTTCGCCGCGGTCAGCAGGGTGTCACACAGGTCGCGTAGTTCGGCCGGGTCGGCGCCCTCGTCGACCGCAATGGAAACATCCTCGGCAGCGCAGCGCAGCTGGTAGACGCGGTCGGACAGCCGTTCGGCTTCGTCGGCAGAGAGCACCACCGCATTGACCGGCAGAGTTGTTCCTCGCACCGCGGCGCGGTGCTCATAAGCGCGTTGTCGGCAGGATTGCCGGCAGTACTGCCGTCGGCGCCCCATCCCGACGTCGGCGACTTCTCGTCCGCACCATAGGCACGGCTGCGTGCGACGGGCCACGCCTCACGACTCTAGACGGCGCTGACGGCAAAGCCCGGTATCCTTGAGTGTCGCGTCGCGCACGGCGTGGGAACTGCCAGCACGGCTTTTGCGTTGCTTAGCTGGACAATATGCACGGATATGCAGTGAATGGAGAGTGTTGACGATGGCTGATCGCGTCCTGAGGGGCAGCCGGCTCGGAGCCGTGAGCTACGAGACCGACCGCAACCACGACCTGGCGCCGCGTCAGATCGCGCGGTATCGCACCGAGAACGGCGAGGAGTTCGAGGTCCCGTTCGCCGATGACGCCGAGATCCCCGGCACCTGGCAGTGCCGCAACGGGATGGAGGGCACCCTGATCGAGGGTGACCTACCCGAACCGAAGAAGGTCAAGCCGCCCCGCACGCACTGGGACATGCTGCTGGAGCGCCGCTCGGTCGAGGAGCTCGACGAGCTGCTCAAGGAGCGGCTAGACATCATCCGGCAGCGGCGCCGCGGCTAGCGCCGCTCGACCGCAGCCAGCCCGCGCGCCCTGTCCATCCGCCCGCGGATGCCCCATCGGGCCACCTTGACGACCGCCTCGCGGATGTTGGATCCGCTCATCTTCGACACGCCCAATTCGCGCTCGACGAAGGTGATCGGCACCTCGACCACGGTGAATCCGTCGTTGATCGTGCGCCAAGTCAGGTCGATCTGGAAGCAGTACCCCTTGGAGTCGACCGACGACAAGTCGATCTTCTCGAGCACTTCCCTGCGATATGCGCGATAGCCGGCCGTGATGTCGTTGATGTCGGTGCCGAGCAGCGTCCGCGAGTACCAGTTCGCAGTCCGCGAGAGCACCAGCCGACGCCACGGCCAGTTGCGGACTTCCCCGCCCGGCACGTAACGAGAGCCGATCGCCAGATCCGCCCCGGCGTCTACAGCATCGAGCAGCCGCGACAGCTGTTCGGGTGCGTGACTGCCGTCGGCGTCCATCTCGACGAGCACCGAGTACTGGCGGCTCAGACCCCACGCGAAACCGGCCAGGTAGGCGGCCCCCAAGCCGTCCTTGGCCGTTCGATGCATCACGTGGATCCGGTCTGGATCCGCCAACGCCAGTTGGTCCGCGAGGTCGCCGGTGCCGTCCGGGCTGCCGTCGTCGACGACCAGGATGTGTACGGCGGGAAGCACCTTGTGTACACGCTCGACGATCACCGGCAGGTTCTCGCGTTCGTTGTAGGTGGGGATGATCGCCAGAGTGCGCTGGCTCGGCCGGGCGCCGGTTCGTCCCCCAGGGGCGGTCATGTGGCTCCTTTATTCTTGCCGCCCGGCCTCAGCCGACGGATGAACCATCCATTGTGCAGTATCGCGACGACAAGGGCCGAACCACCGACAACCATCAGTGCCGCCTGAACGATGGGCGCCCAACGTGTGGCGGGCGTCACATCGACCTTGAGATGCACCTGTTTATCCAGGTAGGCGGGCTCAAAGAAGTTGGTACGGGCCACCTCATGACCGTCCGGAGCGATGATCGCACTGATCCCTGTGGTCCCCGCAACAACGGTGTAGCGGTCATGCTCGACCGCCCGCACCTTCGCGACGGCCAGCTGCTGCTCACTCATCGGCCGCCCGAACAGCGCATTGTTGGTCGGGACGGCCAGCAGTTGGGCGCCGTTGAGGACGGACTCGCGGGCGGCCCGGTCGAAGATCACCTCCCAGCACGTGGTCACGCCGACCGGCACGCCCGCCGCGTGAACGACGCCGTCGCCGTCGACGGGGACGAAGTAGCCCGCCCGGTTGGCATAGGGCGACAGCAGTGAAAAGAAGCTCCGCCACGGCAGGTACTCACCGAACGGCTGCACGATCTGCTTGTCGTGCCGCTCCCCCGGACCCCGGACGGGGTCCCACGCGATCACCGTGTTCGTCGAGGCCGGGTTGTCGACGGAGTAGTTCGGGCCCTGCAGCACCGCACCGACGAGGATCGGCGCGTGGATGACCGCGGCAGCCGTTGAAATCTCTTGCGCTGCATCGGGGTTACGAAGCGGGTCGATGTCCGACGAATTCTCCGGCCAGATGACCAGCTGCGGTTGCGGGGCGCGTCCCGCCAGGACGTCGTCGGCCAGGTGGATGGTTTCGCGGACGTGGTAGTCGAGCACGGCGCGGCGCTGGGCGTTGAAATCCAGGCCAAGTCGGGGCACGTTGCCCTGAATCGCGGCGACGGTGATCACCCGATCGTTGGTTGCACCGGTGCCCGAATGCCGGACCGCGGGCCACGTCCCGGCGATCGCGAACAGCACCGCGCAGATGCACAGGCCGGGCAGCAGGACGCGTGGCGGGTTGTCGTCGCGGTTGTGCGACCAGCGATGCACCTCAACCGCCAGCGCGGTCATGCTGAACCCGGCCAGCGCCACCGCGAACGACAGCAGCGGCACCCCGCCCAGCCGCACGATCGGCAGCATCGGACCACCGGTCTGACCGAATGCGACCACACCCCACGGGAATCCGCCGAACGGGATGGTGCATTTCAGCCATTCGGCCGCGACCCACAGCGAGGCGAACCAGATGGGCCACCCCCGCAGTCGCCGGACCGCGACCGCCGCGGCACCGAACAGCCCCGGAAACAGCGCGGACATCGCGGACAGCGCCAGCCATGGGACAGGGCCGACCAGCTGACCCGTCCACGGCAGCAGCGGGATGTTGAACGCCAGACCGAACAGAAACCCGTAGCCGAACCCGCCGGCGGGTGTGGTGGACTCGCGCAGCAGCACCCAGGTCAACACCGCGAACGCAATGACCGCGCTGTACCACCATCCGAACGGCGGGAAGCTCACACACAGCAGCAGGCCTGAGCCGATCGCCGCCCCCAGGGCGGGTATGCGTTCGACGAAGGCCCGGCCGAGGCCAGGGAGACGGTCCAAGACGTTGCGGCCCACTCGGCCGACCCATGCGGGAAGCTGCGGGCCTGCCGGCTTCTCCTCGGCGGCCGCCGGGGCGTCATCCGTGACCGCCGGCGCGTCATCGGTGACCGCGGGAATGATCTCGGTGTCGTCGGTTGCATGCTCCGTGTCGACGGCGGCGTGCCGCCCGCGGGGGGAAAATGACGCGTCGGCGTCAGCCATGGATCACCTCGCCGCGGTGAACCGTGCGCAGGCACCGCGGCAACGGAGCGTCATGGTCCAGTCGAGGCAACGCGGGCACCCGTGACCTCGGATCGGTGGACCATCGCTGCACCGCATCCGACGGCGCGCTCACCGCCAACGGTCCGGTGTCCCAGATCGCGTACGAGGCGGGCGCCCCGGGAACCAGGGTCCCGGTGACGCCGTCTCGGACCCCGCCCGCACGCCAGGCGCCGCGGGTGGCCGCTGCGAACGCAGCGCGCACCGAGACGGCGCTGCCGTGCGTGCGGTGCTGCGCGGCGGCCCGCACCGTCGCCCAGGGATTCATGCTCGTCACTGGGGTGTCGGAGCCGAATGCAAGGGGCACGCCTTCGGATGCTAACAGCGCCAACGGGTTCAGCCGACGGCCCCGCACCGGGCCCAACCGCTCGATGTACATGCCGCTGTCGCCGCCCCACAGCGCGTCGAAATTCGGCTGCACACTGGCGATCACGCCCCACGACCCCAACCGGTCGGCCTGCTCCGCGCTGACCATTTCGAGGTGCTCGAGGCGGTGCCCGCAGCGGGCCACCGCGGCGACCCCGCACCGGTTGACGACATCGGCGAACGCCTCCACGACGGCGGTGACGGCTGCGTCGCCGATTACGTGAAAGCCGGCAGGGATGCCGGCCTCGGTGCACGCATACGCGTGCGCGGTGATCGCGTGGGCTTCGAGATAGCGATTCCCACAGTGGGCGGCGTCGGCATACGGCTCGCTGAGCCATGCGGTGTGCGAGCCCAACGCGCCGTCGACGAACAGGTCGCCGGCCAGACCGCGGGCCCCGGTGCCCGCGAGCAGGTCGACGGCCTCGTCGACGCTCGTGACGGCCTGCCCCCAGTAGCCGACCACCTCGACGCCGTGCTCGGTATCGCGCAGCTCCTGCCAGTCGCCGAGCCCGCCGATGTCGGGCCCCGCGCATTCGTGGACCGCCACGATGCCCAGCGCGGCCGCGGCATCCAGTGCAGCGACGCGAGCCTGCGCACGCTGCGCCGAGCTGAGCAGCCCACGAGCGGCGGCACGCACGTCGTGGTGCGCGCCTGCGGTCAGGGGGGCTTGCGGATGAAACCCGGCACGGGTATCGAGCTGCGACGGCAGTCGTCGCAACGCCGTGGAGGCCACGGCCGAGTGGACATCGACCCTAGCCAGGTATGCGGGCCGGTCGCCGACCGCCGCGTCCACGTCGGCGGTGGTCGGGGCGACGGGCCGCGGCCACGTGGACTCGTCCCAGCCGTGGGCCCACAGCGAACCGTCGGGATGCGCCCGGACGTACTCCGCGATCCGGCGCAGACAGTCGTCCAGGGACGTGGCCGGGCTCAGATCCAGTCCCGTCAATGTCAGGCCGGTACCGGTGGTGTGAACGTGGCTGTCGACGAAAGCGGGTGCGACGAACGCTCCGTCCAGGTCGATGACCTCGGCGTCCGGAAACTGGTTGCGCCCGTTGTCGTCGCCGCCCAGCCAGGCGACCACGCCGTCGCGGACCGCCATCGCGGTGGCTTCGGGATGCGTCGGACTGTGCACCCGGCCGCGGATCAGGAGTGTCGTCACCGCGCCGAAAGCTACGACGGCGCGCGCGGGAGCGCGGGCGGCTCGACGTCGACGACGTCAATGACCTCGCCGTCGATGTAGTCGCCGTGTCCCGCGGTGTCGTAGCGCCGGGAACTGGCGGCCGCCGCACCGATCAACGGCACCCGCCGCGCCACCAGCACCGACAGAACTGGGCGGGCGGCGGCACGGGTGGGTGGCGACAACAGCAGCAGACCCAGCGCGGAGGTGACCAGACCGGGTATCACCACGAGCAGGGTGCCGAGTCCGATCAGGGCGCTGTCGGTGAGCGCACCCTGCGGGTTGTCAAAGCCGTTGCGCAACCGCCGGATATGCCTTTTGACCTGGGAACCGGCCAGCACCAGTCCGATGGCGAACGTGGTGAGTAACAGCAGCGCCGTCCAGCCGATACCAATCGTCGACGCCAAGCCGATGACGGCCGCCAGCTCGACGACGACATAAATCAGGAACCACCGCATCACCATGAGAGAGAAACGCACCGGGTTCGGCCTGGGTTCCGAGCCGGTCAACCTGGCCGGGTCACGTCAGGCGGCCGCTCTCAACTCGAGCCCGACGTTTTTCTGCATGCCGCCTCGGACGTACTTGCTGAACAGGTTGAACACGCGCCCCAGAAGTCCGTACCGCTTGCCGATCGCGTCGTAAACCAGTCCGGTCTGCGATTTGTCGAGAATGGTTGCGGTGGCGTCGATGGCCTCGCTCTTCGGGTTACCTCGCACATCGCACACCGCCAGCGTGACGTGCGGGGTGTTGCGAATCCGCTTGACCTTCCACGAGCCTTCCTCGGTGATCACGAGCAGCCGGTCGCCGTCGGGCGCGGTCCAGATCGGCGTCGGCTTGGGCCGGCCGTCCTTGGTGAATGTCGTCAACAGGAGGTACTTCGCGTTGGAAACCTCGTCGAATGTCGGTGCCACCGGTTCAATCTAGCGGGTGATCAAGCCTCCAGCTCGCCCTCGGTTTCCAGCAGCACCCGCCTGAGCCCGTCGACGGTTTCGGCTTCCGGGCGCGCCCACATGCCTCGGCTGACCGCTTCCAGCAACCGCTCGGCCATTCCGTGCAGTGCCCATGGGTTGGACTGAGCCATGAACTTGCGGTTGACATCGTCGAACACGTACTGCTCGGTCAGACGCTCGTACATCCAGTCGGCAACCACACCCGCGGTCGCGTCGTAGCCAAATAAGTAGTCGACGGTCGCGGCCATCTCGAACGCGCCTTTGTACCCGTGCCTGCGCATCGCGGCCATCCACCGCGGGTTCGTGACACGGGCCCGGAACACCCGCGACGTCTCTTCGGACAGGCTGCGGGTACGCACCGCGTCGGGACGGGTGTTGTCGCCGATGTAGGCGGCCGGGTCGCGGCCGGTCAGCGCGCGGACCGTGGCCACCATTCCGCCGTGGTACTGGAAGTAGTCGTCGGAGTCGGCGATGTCGTGCTCTCGGGTGTCGGTGTTCTTGGCGGCTACCGCGATCCGCCGGTATTGGCGCTGCATGTCGTCGGATGCCGGCGCGCCGTCCAGCCCGCGGCCGTACGCGAAGCCGCCCCATGCCGTGTAGACCTCGGCGAGATCGGCGTCGCTGCGCCACGCGCGGCTGTCGATCAGCTGCAGCAGGCCGGCGCCATACGTCCCGGGCTTCGAGCCGAAAATTCGTGTGGTGGCACGCCTCTCGTCAGCGTGCTCGGCGAGGTCGGCCTGCGCGTGGGCCCGCACGTAGTTGTCTTCTGCGGGTTCGTCGAGACCAGCGGCGAGCCGGACGGCGTCGTCGAGCATCGTGACGACGTGCGGGAATGCGTCGCGGAAGAAACCCGAGATCCGGATCGTGACGTCGATTCGCGGTCGGCCCAGCTCGGCCAGCGGTATCGGCTCCAGCCCGGTCACCCGCCGCGACGCGTCGTCCCACTGCGGTCGAATGCCCAGCAGCGCAAGCACTTCCGCGATGTCATCGCCGGCTGTCCGCATCGCCGATGTACCCCACACCGACAGCCCGACTGACTGAGGCCACTCGCCGAACTCGTCCCGGTAGCGGGTCAACAGCGAATCTGCCAGTGCCGCACCGGTTTCGGCCGCCAGTCGTGACGGCACCGCCCTCGGGTCAACGGAATAGAAGTTGCGCCCGGTGGGCAGCACGTTGACAAGGCCGCGCAGCGGCGACCCCGACGGCCCGGCCTCGATGAACCGGCCGTCAAGCGCGGCCAGCACCTGGTCGATTTCGGCCGCGGTGCCTGCGAGCCGGGGCACCACCTCGGTGGCGGCGAACCGCAGGACGGCTGCGACCTGAGGGTCGTCGGTCAGGGCGTCGACCGCGGCGGCATCCCAGTCGGCCTTCTGCAGCGCCGTGACCAGCGCCCGGGCGTCGGCCTCGGCGACGTCGACGGCCGCCCGGTCGCTGGTCGCATCTTCGGCAAGCCCGAGCGCCTCCCGCAGACCGGGCAACGATTGGTCGCCGGCCCACAGTTGGCGCGCGCGCAGAATCGCGAGCACCAGATCGAGTTGGTGATCGCCCTGCGGTGCAGCACCGAGGATATGGAGTCCGTCGCGGATCTGGACGTCCTTGATCTCACACAGCCACCCGTCGACGTGCAGCACCAGCTCGTCGAACTCCTCGTCGGCGGGCCGTTCGGTCAGCCCCAGATCATGGTCCATCTTGGCGGCGGACAGCAGCGTCCAGATCTGCTGGCGGATCGCGGGCAGCTTTGCGGGGTCCAGCGCGGCGATGTTGGCGTGCTCGTCGAGCAGCTGTTCCAATCGGGCGATGTCTCCGTATGTTTCGGCCCGCGCCATCGGCGGGATGAGGTGGTCGACGAGCACCGCGTGCGCACGCCGCTTGGCCTGGGTGCCCTCGCCGGGGTCGTTGACCAGGAACGGGTAGATGAGTGGCAAATCACCAAGCGCGGCATCGGATGCGCAAGCCGCCGACATGCCGAGCGTCTTGCCGGGCAGCCACTCGAGGTTGCCGTGCTTACCGAGGTGCACGATCGCATCGGCGCCAAAGCCCGTATTGAGCCAGTGGTAGGCGGCCAGGTAGTGATGGCTGGGCGGCAGGTCGGGGTCGTGGTAGATCGCCACAGGGTTGTCTCCGAACCCCCTCGGCGGCTGCACCATCAGCACAACATTGCCGGATTGGATTGCGGCGACAACGATTTCGCCCTCAGGATCGCGGCTGCGGTCAACGAACAACCGTCCCGGCGGCTGCCCCCAGTGCTGCAGCACCCGGTCCTGGAGTTCGGTTGGCAGCGTTTCGAACCACTCCCGGTACTCGGTGCCCGGCACGCGGACCGGGTTGCCCTCGAGCTGGCCTGCGGTCAGCCAGTCCGGGTCCTGTCCCCCGCGCTCGATGAGTGCGTGCACCAACGCGTCACCATCGCGGGCGTCAAGGCCAGGAACCTCGCCGAGCCGGTAGCCGCGCTCGCGCATCGCCTCAAGTAGCGCGATCGCGCTGGCAGGGGTGTCCAGGCCGACGGCGTTTCCGATGCGCGCGTGCTTGGTCGGGTACGCCGAGAACACCAGCGCCACCCGCTTGTCGGCGGGTGCGATGCGGCGTAACCGCGCGTGCCGCATCGCGATGCCCGCGACCCGCGCGCAGCGCTCGGTGTCCGGCACGTACGAGATCAGCCCCTCGTCGTCGATCTCCTTGAACGAGAACGGGACCGTGATGATCCGGCCGTCGAACTCTGGCACGGCAACCTGGCTGGCGGCGTCGAGCGGGGTGAGTCCGTCGGCGTTGGCCGCCCAGGCGGCATGAGGGCTGGTGAGGCACAGCCCCTGCAGAATCGGGATGTCCAGCGCGGCGAGGTGTGCGACGTTCCAGCTGTCGTCGTTGCCGCCGGCGGTCGCGGTGGCGGGAATCGCTCCCCCGGCGGCCAGCACGGTCACCACAAGCGCGTCGGCGGCTCCCAGTAGCTCGAGCATCTCCGGCTCGGCGGTGCGCAGCGATGCGCAATACACCGGCAGCGCGCGACCGCCGGCGTTCTCGATCGCACGGCACAGTGCCTCGACGTAGCCGGTGTTGCCCGCCAATTGCTGCGCGCGGTAATACAGCACCGCGATCGCGGGTCCGTCAGTGTCGATGGCGGAGCGGTCGAGCACACCCCAGGTCGGCGACGGCACGGGTGGGGCGAACCCGTATCCGGTCATCAACACGGTGTCGGACAGGAAGGCATGCAGCTGGCGGAGGTTGTCGAGGCCGCCGTGGGCGAGGTAGAGGTGCGTCTGCACCGCGATGCCCGCCGGGACGGTGGACCGGTCCGTCAGCTCCGCGTCGGCGGCCTGCTCGCCGCTGACCAGCACGGCGGGCACGCCGCTGGACGTCACCGCGTCGATGCCGTCCTGCCACGACCGATAGCCGCCGAGGATGCGCACGACCGCGAGGTCGACACCGCTGAGCAGGTCTTCAAGATCGTCGACGTCGAGGCGCGACGGGTTGGCCCACCGGTATGTCGCGCCGCTCGACCGGGCCGTGAGCAGGTCGGTGTCGGAGGTCGACAGCAGCAGGACGGTCGGCTCAGGCACCCGTCAGACGCTATCCCACTGCTCGTCGGCTACATCGGCAATGCAGTGGTAGGCGATCACCGGAGTCCCAGGCTGCGCCACGCCACCAAACACGTTGAGGCAGGGACCGAGGACACTCGTGACCTGGCCATTGGTCTGGAAGTTCCAACGCTCGTTGTTCGTATTCGTCAAGCAGGGCATGACGATCACCGGGGTGTTATCCGCTGCGTCGCCGATACTCACGCAATGCCCGGCGAAGGCCACGCTCTCGATCTGACCGGCAGCGTTGAAAACCCAGAGCTGGGACTTCGACCCATTGCAGGGGTTGACCATCGCCGCAGCGTTGTTCCCGTTCGGGCCGTCGAGACACCAATTGCCCAATCGGCTCTTCAACTGGACCGGGTCGGCGGCACTTGCCACACCAGCGCTTAGCAGCGCGATACCGAACACTGCGCCGACCGCGACAAGGGCCCAGCGCCCACTGCTTATAACCGCGATTCGTGCATTTCAGCTCTACCCTCCACCGATGATTGCCGCAGGTGCAAGATCCAAACTCCGGGTTTGGTGGAGTGGGTCCGGCCGGTGGGCATTGTCCACACCACGGTGCCGTCGGGGGACTGTTTGTCGGCCCAGCCGCCGCTACCGGATGTGCGAAGAACGCTTAAAGGGCGCCGCGAACTCGAACACTCCTGGATGGTCAGTCGAGTGCGAGTTCAACGGTGACAATGAGCCAGCCGCAGCGTTCATGAGCCCGAATAGGATGGTCCCACG
>Ga0209006_10003238_pt1 | contig 14804 bp, 30 predicted proteins | sample JacPin_JW_Ref_O2_FD_188567 | JGI IMG/M metagenome (GOLD analysis project Ga0209006, IMG submission 188567) | Forest soil microbial communities from Algoma, Ontario, Canada - Jack Pine, Ontario site 1_JW_Ref_O2 (SPAdes) (version 2) | ecosystem: Environmental > Terrestrial > Soil > Boreal... | reverse complement strand
CGCCACGGCGACGCGGACCGGCCTGCCCGACTGGACGGCCGCGCTCATGGCCCGGTCGGCGGCAGTCCACGCGAGGTCCGGCACGGCGACCCGGTGCAGGAGTGCGGCCGTGACGTCGTAGGCGGCAGCGCGGGCGGCGCACGCCTGCGGGCTGCCGCCCCCCGGGGCCCTGGCGGCGGCCTCCGCCTCGCGGACCAGGGCGGGCACCAGGGACCCGGCCTCGTCGTAGCGGGCCGCCTGGTAGGCGCCGTAGGCGGCCTGCGCCATGCCCGCCAGGCGCCCGGACCCGACGTCGCGGCCCGGCGCTCCGGCGATGGACGCGGCGGGCTCGCTGTAGTCGAGCATCGCCTCCTCGATGGCGGCTGCGGCCCCGTACATCCGGTTTCTCCCTTCGCCTGCGCCCGGCCCGGTGAACTCGCTGATGTCCGTGCGGAGCACCTCGGCGAGCCGGGTGAGCGCCGCGTGGCTGTCGATGGCCCGTACCCCGCGCTCGACCTGGCTCAGCCAGGACTCGGACTTGCCGATCAGCCCTGCGACGACCGACTGCGACAGGCCCCGGCGCCTTCTCGCGCGGGCGATGCGCTCTCCGGTCCCCTCACCCACGGAGGGCTCCCTCGGCGGCCGGCAGCGCTGCCGCGACGTCCGCCCATGACGGCATGCGGCGATCATAGGGCGCGGCGGGGTCGAACAGGACGCGGACCCCCATGGCGCTGAGCGTCCCGATGCTAGCGCGGAAGGCGGGGTGGGCGGCGAGCTGCGGCTTGCAGTGCGGCACGACGGTCACCGGGATGCCGTCTCCGGCGGCCTCGCACAGCGCTCCGAGCGCCATGTTGTCCGCGATGCCCTGCGCGAGTTTGTTCACGGAGGTGAAGGTGAGCGGGCAGGCGAGCACGGCGTCTGCGCGGGCCGGGCGCGCCTCGCCCGGCTTCCTGTGCCGTGACCGCACCGGGGTGCCGGTGAGCGACTCCAGCTCGCCGGCGTCGGCGAACGCGAGTCCGGCCGGGGTGGAGAGCACCGTGACCCGCCAGCCTCCGGCCTGGCAGAGGCGGACCAGTGCCGGCAGCCCTTCCGGCGCGGGGGCCCCGCTGATCACGAGGTGCAGCGCACCCCTCCGGCGGCTCCCTCGGGGTCCGTCGCCTGTGCTACCGTTCACGGTAAGAACCTGCCTCGTATCGCGGTGAAGTGTCAGCAACTCCACTGTAACGCGGCAGGTTCTTGTCGTGCCGGTGCGTGATTCTCCTGTGACTGGCGACAACTTCCAGTGACGGGCCGCTCGTGCATCAGCTCGCGCAATCGCTCGTGCACTTGCACAGGCCGCCTGCCTTTCCCTCAAATAAGGGACTGCGCGTAACGGCTCGGCAACACCGGGGAATTCTTGTGCACCGGTCACCCTCCTCTGGCGTCAACCGTCACAAGTCGGCGCACTCCGCGCCAGGGCCACGGGGAGGCGCGGGTTGAGTCAAGACGACTGGGTCTACAGAGAGCCGGAGCGGGACCGGCCCCGGCGGCCGCGGCCCGACCCGAGGCGGCAGCCTCCGGCGGCCCCGTGGGACCCGGCCCGCCGGGACGCGCCCCGCGATCCCCGGCAGCAGGAACGGTACGAGCGCCCGACGTTCCGCCCGTCAGGGTACGGCCAGCCGTCCGAGGGCTACGGCCCCCCGCGCCCGGCCTTCCCGGGGCCGGGAGCGCCCCAGGGTTCCCGGGCCGCCCCGTCGTTCACTGCGCCCGCCCCGGTCCGTCCGCCGGCTCCGCAGGCGCCCGCCCCGGAGGCCCCCCCGAAGCCCCCCGCCCCCGCGAAGCAGAAGGCTTCGCTCGCTCCGCTCGGATGCGGCCTCGCCATCCTCGCGGTTGCCGCGGGGATCACCTGGTGGGTCGTGGCGGCCGGCAGCGCCCCCCAGCCGGACCTGCCCGTCCTGAGCCAGTACGAGCAGGCCATCGATACGATGCAGGCGAACTGCACCGGTACCTCCGATCAGCTTGAGGACGCGGTCAGCTCGGCGTACTCAACGCTCAGCAAGGCGGGCGTCCCTGACCTGACCGTCGCCTCGGTTGCTGCCGGGATGGCGGACATGACCGCGGGGAACTCCTCGCCGATGGACTGCTCGGACGAGTTCGCTGACTACATCTCGCAGCAGGAAGGGCACTAGGCGGGGGCACGGCCGGTTGCCCGCCTGTAGTCGAGTACAGTTGACCCGTGCCAGAAGCCAGCGATTCAGACCCCCGCGCCTATGTGAAGCTCGCCGCCGACGTCCGGAACGCCGTCAACGCCGGGAGGCTCAAGCCCGGCACCCCGGCCCCGTCGATCGCCGCACTCAGCGACCAGTACGGTCATGCCCGGCAGACCTGCTCCAAGGCACTGGGGATCCTGGTCAAGGAGGGCCTGCTTACCCGCTACCCGGGCCTGGGGTACTACGTGGCAGGCAGAGCCGTGGACTGACCCGGCGCGAGCGCGGACGCTATCTCGTACTCGCCGACGAGCCGCCAGATCTGTTCGAGTTTGTCGCGGTCCGCCGCGTCCGTCCAGCGGACGATGATCGAAACCCGGCCGGCAGCCCCCAGGTAAATATCGCGACGCAGGTGCGGGGTGTGCCCCTCGGCTCCGGGCGCCCTGGAATCCGCTGCGGCTGAGAAGCCTTCCGCGGTGACCAGCCAGATGACGCCCTGTCGGTTGCGACCGCCTCGCCGCACGAGGCCGCGCCGCTCCAGGGTCCGCATCGTGGCGAAGTAGCTGTTGTGCACGCTCTGCCCCGGCCCGGCTGCCTGACTGGAACCGAGGCGCAATGCCAGTTCCAGCGTCGGCAGGCCGTCCGGATGCCTGATGAGTTCGTCTAGCACGGACAGCATCCGTGGCGTGCAGGCGGTCATGCGCTAAGGGTACCGTCGTCCAGGGCGCGCGGCAGGCGTCATGAGGCGCCCCCGTGTCCGTAGCCCGGTACGGTTGGCTCATGCTGGCGGGCACCGGGGGCGTGCCACGGGGAGGGGGAGTCATGTCCGAAGCGTGGATTTACCGGGAGCCGCCGCGACACCCTCCGGCGGAGTTCGCCCGCCCCCCTCAGGCCCCTGTGCACCCGCACGCGTACAGCCCGACCGCGCACCTGCAGCGGCTCGACGCCCGCCCGCTCCCCTCGCCGGAGACCGTGGCGCCCGTGCCCGTGATCCCGCCGTTCGGCTCCGCTTTCCGCCCAGGGCCCGTCGTCCGGCAGTCCCCGCCGACGCTCGGGGAGGCTGCCCTCGGGATCGCCCTGGGGATGTTCCTGGCGCTCGTCGTCCTCGGCTCGTTCGCGGTAGTGCACTTCCACGGCCTCTAGCGCGCGAGGACGGACACCATCAGGTTCAGGTCGTTCTCGGCGACCGCGACGTCCCGCTCGTCCAGCCCGTCCCAGCCGTCCATCTTGTCCCGCAGGCCCGGCGGGCACGTCCAGTACCCGACCAGCGCAAGCCGGTCCCGCACGGGCACGGGCAGGCGTGACGGGTCCAAGGAAACTCCGGGGGGCGGGGTGCGCGAAGGCGCCGGGCAAGATCAACTTCAGGCTACTGGGCGGCAGCCTCGGCGATGACGCGCTCGCACTCGGCAATGGCCGCCTCGCGGTTCATGCTGTCGATCGCTGTGGCCTCCTCGGGGTAGAGGACCCTGCATAGGAGTTCTTCCATATCGTCAAGGGTCTGGCCTAGCGCGGCGTCGCAGATCCGCGCCAAAGGCAGGTCCCCGGCAGTCCCGGCCTCTGCTTGCAGCTCCTTGATGTGGGCGGTGGTGATCATCTCTCGCCCCGTTCTTTCGGTTCCCTCATCCTGCAGAAGAGGACGCCGGGACGGCGCCCCCTCTCATGCGTCCTACAACTCGCCGAACTCGGCCCGCAGCTCCGCGACCAGCGCGGCCCGCTCGGGGGTCAGCGGCAGCCGGGCGGCGATGTAAGGCGGGTAGTTGGACCGCGACCAGTCGTCGCCGTCCGCGCCGTTGTAGGTGAGGACCCACAGCCAGCCGCCGGCCTCGTCGGCGCGCAGGTGCTGACGGCAGCCCTCTGTGCCGAATGCCAGGCTCCAGGGGCGAGCGGGCTCGATCCGCGCGCCGGGCAGCGAGCGCAGGCCGGCGGGGATATCCTCCGGGACCTCGGCGCCGGGGCCGGCGAGGTCCCGGGCGCGCGCCTGAAGGTCACCGCGGGCCGCCTGCCGCGCCTCGCGTTCCTCAAGCTCCGCGGCCTCTGCCGGGGTCGCGTCGCGGACTTCGGTGAGGTAGACGTACCCGGCGTCGTCGGCGGCGCCGAAGGACATGCCGTCCTCCGCGTAGTAGCGGCGGCTGAAGGCGAGCGCGGTGACGGCGCGGCCGTCGCGCAGCCGTGCGGCCTTGCCCGTGCCGGCGAGGTACCCGTAGGGGTCGCCGGCCTGCCAGGTTTCCGCGCCGGGCGCTGCCGCACGGGCGGCGGCCTCCTTCGCGGCGTCGGCAGAGTCGTTCGCGTCCCTGCGGGACTTCACCCACGCCCGGACGCCCTGCTCGACCTGCGCGGCCTCGGCGGCGGTGAGGCCGACGGTCATGAGGTCGCCTCCGCGCATGAGGCGGACGGCATGGGTGACGCCGGGCGCGGGCGGCACGTCGAGCTTGAAGGGGGACGACTTGCGGGCCTCGGCCGGCTTTCCGTCCCAGTAGGGCCGCACCTGGTACGAGAGGGTACGGGGGTTCGCGGTCTCCGGCTCGATGCGGATCTCCAGGCGGCTGGTGCCGTCTCGGAGGGTCTTGGCGAGGACAAGGTCCCCGGGGGCTGATGCGGTCAACTTGCACTCCGTTCTCTCAGGTTCCGGCTTCACGCGATGCGCATGCAGCTGCACGAGCAGGTGCACGGGCGCGGCGGCCTAGGCAGCGGCGCTCGCCTTGATGCCCGCCCCGGTCAGCTCGCGCACCGCCTCGGCCCGGTTGAGGCCGCGCTCCGCCGCGTAGGCGTCAACGGCAGGGAGCAGCTCGCCGAGGCGGACGTGCACCGCGCCGCCGATCTCCGGCCGGCCTGCGCGCCGGTCAACTTCCTCGGGCTCGTCGCCGAAGTGCTCGGTAATGGCCTCGTCCTCGCCGTTGCGGAGCAGCCACGCCTCTGCGTCCTCGGCGGTGATCCACCGGTAGCGGTCACTCTGGCCCTGCCAGTGGGTCCAGTACTCCAGCACCCACTTGCCGCCGGCGGTGAGCATGACCGCCTCGCCTCGCCCGGCCCCGCCGGAGCCGTTGCCGCTGACCGGGTCGAGGTCGCTCCAGCGGCCGGCCTTGCTCCAGTCGAAGTGGCCGGCGTAGCGCCCGTCTTCGTCGGTGACGGCTACCCTTGCCATGCTGCCCCCTGAGTAAGAAGCGATTTCCGATATCGCTTATCTTGCCGGGAGGCGGCGGCGGGCGCAAGGAGTAATAGTGAATTTCCGATACCGTTTATTGAGGGGCCGTCAGCCCTCGTACGGCTTCACCACGACCTCGAAGTCCTCCGCCTGCACCGCGTACCGGAACACCGTCGCGAAGTCCTCGACGGCCTGCCCCGGCCACGTCACGATGTCCATCACCGTCCGCCGGCCGTCCCCGCTGGGAACGGTCACCGTCACCTCGAACATGCGGACGGCCACCGGGGTTACCTCGGCGAAAAGCGCATCCATGCCGGAAGGCGGCGGGAACTCCTCGAACGGCTGCGGGCGCGTCAGCGGCATGTGCTCCATGCCGTCACGCTACGCGCGAGCGCTGACATTCCGGCCCCGCGAAGCACGGAGCCCGGCGCACCTGTTAGCCGCCGCCGCCGGCCACGGCGGGCGCCCCGCCGTCCAGCCTGGACCAGTACCAGGCGCCGGCGTCGCGCTGGATCTCGCCGCGCCCCGCCATCCGCTGGAGCGTCCCGCGCAGGGACCGGACGTCCGCGAGGCCGAGGGCCTCCCCGATGGCCGGGGCCTTCCAGCGCCTGCCCGGCTCGGCGTCCAGCAGTACCCGGACCCGCCCGGCGCGGGCGCTCCTGACGCTGCCCGCTTCCGGCGGCAGTACCAGGCCGCCGCCGGGGCCGCTCACGGCCGCGAGCGCGTCCAGCACGGCGCGCAGGCTGGCTATCCGCGCCTGAGCCCTCTCGCCGTCCCGTACCGCCTGGGCAAGGTCGGCCAGCGCGCCTTCCCGGGCCGCCTCGGCCCACGCCTCATCTCCCATGCCGCAGAATGTACCGCATCCGTGACTGCATCATTACGCTTCGCTGTCATGATGCGGCCGCCGGGCACAGCCCCGGAAAGCATCATCATCATCATCATCATCGCCGCTGCCGCCGCCCGTCACGCTCTCGCCTCCGAAGCGATCTCGCTGAACGGCTTCCGCGCGAGCACCACGGCCCACCGCTGCACCGCACCGGAGGAGTCCGCCTCTTCCGCCGTCCAGGCCCCCGCCGTCTCCAGCCCGGCCCGCTCCGCGAGCTCCGCCAGCTCCCCGGCCCGCCAGAAGCGGAAGTGCCTTCCCAGGCCGGCCGCCCCCGGCACCGGGACGTACGCCGTCCCGGTGCCCTCCTTGACGGAGACGCGGGCCGTCCCGCCCGGGGCGAGCACCCGCCGGAACTCCCGCAGCGCCTCCAGCGCGCCCCCCGGGCTCAGGTGCAGCAGCACCGCCGAGCACCACACCGCCCCCGCGCACCCGTCCCGCAGCGGCAGCGCCCGCACGTCGCCCGCCGCCACGGCAAGGCCCGGCACCCGCGGGGCGCGGGCCAGCAGCGGGGCGCTCGCGTCCACCGCCAGCACCCGCCGCCCCAGGCCCGCCAGGTAAGCGGCATCCCGCCCTGCGCCCGCCCCCGCGTCCACGACCAGGCCGGAGCTTCCCTCCGCCAGGGCACCCAGCTCCCCGGGCAGCGCCGACCCCGGCGGGAACCCGGCCGTGAGCCCCGCGTACCAGCCGGCCGCCTCCCGGTAGGCGCGCAGGGTCACGGCCAGCCCGGCGTCCCGGGGCGCCCCGTCGACCGCGTCGCACGCCTGCCCGCAGCCCGTGCACACCCAGTACCGGGTAGTCCGCCCCTCAACGGCTACCGGGGCGGCGCAGCAGGCGGACACCTCGCTCACTCCTCCGCCTCCGCCGGGACCTCAACGCCCTGAGCTGCCGCGCACGGCCCGCACAGGGGCACGTCAACCGGGCCCGCCGACGGAGAGTCGTAATGCCGCGAGGTTACCGCGTCCATCGCGCAGACGCCCCTGGCCTCCGGGTGGGAATGCCCGCAAAGGCAGTGACAGGGCCGGTACTCGCGAAGGGCCCTCCCGAACTCCCTCGCCGCTACCGCCGCCCGCACCTGAGGATCGTCGGCCAGTTCCGCGAGGGACCGGACCAGCGGAGCGAGCCGGCCAAGGTAGGCCGACACCGCCTCGCCCCAGGCGTCAACGAGGCGGATCGCGAACTCCTCCAGGTCGTCAAGCTCGCTCACAGCGCCATCCCGATGCCGATCAGGAACGCCGCGGCCCCTGCAACGGCAACCGCGGTCCCGAGGTACGCAAGGAAGCCGCCGACGGACGACGACCATGCCAGCGGCAAGCCGACGGCCGCGAGGACAACGCCGGCGACCACGCCGATGCCGCCCCCGATCATCACCCAGTTGAGCATGAAGTGGATCGTCACGCGAGCGCCCCCCGCGCCACCTTGGCTGCCATCGCCCTAGTCTGCCGCCTTCAGGATGCGCGCCGCCTGAGCCTCGCCCGCCGCCTTCCCTGCTCCGCACGCGTACCCGTGCAGGAACACGTCGGCGTATTCCGCGAGCTGTTCAGGGGTGGCCCGCGCGAGGAGCCCCTTCTTCTGCGCAAAGGAGGCAAACAGGGCAGCGGCCCTCGGTCCGTCTTCGGGGGAAAGGACTGGCTCCGGCTCTCCGCCGTGGCTGGTGTTCACCGGGCAATCCTCTCAGGCTGCGGCTCCGGCACCCCGGCGTCCCGCAGCATGCCCTCCAGTGACCCGGCCATCGCGCCGAGCAGGAACAGCCGCTCGTCGTCGCCCATGTCCTCGATGTGGCCGAGGAACTTGCGCCAGCGGCCGATCAGCTCCCAGGCGAACGCCTGGCGTTCGGCGGCCCGGGGCGCCACCGCCGCCCTCAGCGCCCTCCGCTTCTCCGCCTCCGCCTCGCCGTAGCCGCGCAGCAGCTCGTGCACCTTCTTGCAGACGGCGCCAGGGAAGAAGGGGTCGCCCGCGTCGGGTGCGCAGTCGGCGAGCGCGAGCACCCCGCCGGCCGTTCCCTCCTGGACCAGCCCTAGCAGCAGGTGCTCCGTTCCGACGAAGTTGTGCCCGAGCTGGAGCGCCTCGCGGGACGCAAGCTCAAGCGCCCTCTGCAGGCTGGGGGCGAACGCCCGGTTGCACGAGGGCGCGGCGTCCCCGGGCGGCCGGTCCCGGCAGACGGCCTCGGTCGCCGCCCCGATCGTGACTCCCGCCGCCTTGAGCGCCTGCGCCGCCCCGGCTTCCCCTTCGCCGATCAGGCCCAGCAGGAGGTGGCCCGTGTCAACGGTGTCATGGCCCATGCTCCCGGCCGCCTGGTCGGCCAGGGCGACGGCCCGGCGGGCGCGGTCGGTGAAACGGTCCAGCGTGCCCGACGCGTAAAGCCGCATCATGTGCTCGTCCGGTGCGGTGGTGTCGCCGTTCACGGCCGCGCCTCCGCCAGGATCTCGGCCGCCAGCGGAAGGCCCAGCGACGGCAGCGGGGGAATGACCGCCGCCAGGAACGAGCCCGGCTCCGCGGCGAAGTGCGGCGCCGCCTGCGTGACCCACCGCGAGCGGACCGCGTCAGCCTCCACCTCGGCCCCGGTGCGCTTGTCCGTGTAGGTGACCGGCTCCTCGGCGGTGACCCGCGTGCAGACCCGGCCCCGCTTCGCCCCGTCCGGGTAGTCATTCCAGTTCACGCCCTTCTCCTGGAACAGCAGCTCCTGCATCTGCCCGCCGTTCAGGCCGTGGAGGCGCTTATGGGAGAAGTGCGCCTGGGCGGCCATCGACACGGAGTTCCGCGTGCAGTCCCGCTCGCGCCAGACGAAGTAGTTCGCGACCTCGACCGGGTCGGGGATCGTGAAGGCGCGCCCGTCGAACGTAGCCCGCGTGTGGGGTACGTCCAGGCGGCCCTCGGCGACCGAGGCGATGTACGCGAGGTGGTTGAATTCCGCGGTCGCGGTCGATGCCGCGAGGCTCGCGATCTTCTGCACGGTCCCGCCGAACCAGGGCTCCGCGTGGACCGACCCGAAGTCGGTCAGCAGGACCGAGATCTCGTCGGACTGGACGTAGGCGAAGACCGCCCCGGACATCTCCCTGCACAGCGCGGCGGCGGTGGCGTCCATGACCTCCATGAACGCGGGGTCGAACGGGCGCCTGGCGAGGCGCAGGTACGAGTGCGCCGACCTCAAGTCAACGCGACATATCGTGTGCGTGCGGCGCGGCAGGACAGCCCTGGTCGCGGCCTCGTACTGCTTCATCCTGTCCCCGAGGGCGGTGGTGTCGCTGCTCACCCTTGAGCCTCCCCGCCCATCCTCCGCCACGCCGCCTCGAACCGCTCAGCGTACCCAGGCTCCGCCCGGCACACCGCCATCAGGTCCCGTAGCAGGACCAGTGACGGCAGTTCGCCTTTCTCCGCCGCGGCGTAGACAGCAGGGGCGATGGCCAGGTGCCGGCTGCGCGCCGCGTGCGTCCGGGGCGCGGTCAGCCGGGCCTGGTTGTGATAGGCCCGCATTGCGGCCAGCAGGTCCGGGACGGTGCTGACCGCGTCGGGGTCAGGGCGGGGGTCGTCGGTCACGCCTTAATCCTTTCACCGAGACGAGGGCGGCCCGCCCAGGTCGTCCAGCGCCTGCCGGATGAGCGCCGCGGCCTCGTCCCCGGTGCTGGCGGCCCGGCGCAGCGCGGTGAACGCCTCCGTGAACGCCGCCACCTCGCCGGGGTCGTCGCCGGCGGTGTAGTTCCGCTCGCCCGCGATCGACTCCGTGACGGCGAGCTCGCCGTCGTACAGCCGGAACCCGAACGGGTAGACGGGCATCCTCTGCCCGAACCCGATGACGCCCAGCTCGACGGACGGCAGCCGCAGAACGGACAGGAGCTTGCCGAGCTGCTCGGCGAGGACCGGCGCGGGAACGACGAGCGTCCGCAGCGCGGCCTCGCCGAGCACGACCTGCACGCGCTTGCCCGGGTCACGGAGGACCTCCTGGCGGCGCATCCGGGCTGCGACCTTCGCCTCGACCGCGTCCGGGCTCGCGTCCCAGGTCTTCAGGCCCGACGTGAGGCCGAGCAGCTCACGGGCGTAGCCGGCCGTCTGGAGGATCCCCGGGACCAGGGCGGGCTCGAACACCCCGACCCGGGCGGCCTGCTCCTCGGCCCGCCGCACCCGGTCCTCGTACGCCGCCCCGCCGCCCTCGCGGATCACGGCGCTGAACGCCTGCTCGCCTGTCGCGCCCGGCGCGGCGGTATCGCTGCTCACAAACGAAAGCCTAGCCGCTCAGACCGCGAGCAGGCCGAGCGTCGCGAGCCGGTACGCCACGGCCTCGGCGGGCACCCCGAAGCGCCGGGCGACCAGGTCCGGGAAGCCCAGGCGGACCGTCGGGCTCCTCTCCGCGTCAAGCTCGGCGACCGCGGCGGCCAGTTCCTCGTCGGGCATCAGCAGGGCCGCGCAGAACGCGTTCGCCTCCGCCTCCTGCCGCGAACGCTCGGCGCGTCGGGAACCCCGGTGCGGACGGTGCGGCAGACGAGGATCACCGCCTGGTGCATGAGCCCGTGGCCGAGGCAGTGGGCGACCGCGCAGCGCTGCCGCCGGGGGCTCGTGTTGGTGTTGACGCCGATGATCAGGTCGCTGCCATCGCGGAGGGTGAAGCCGTACTCCGGGCCGTCATACCGGTCGCGCCCGATCTTGAACCCCTCGGATGCCGCGATGTCCTCCACCGGGACCGGGACGGACGTGACGCCGTGCTTGAGCAGCAGCGCGGCCGCGCGGCCTTCCGGAGTCATCCGGCCGTCCCCTGTCACCACCAGCGCCTGCGCGCCTCGTGCCGGTGCCGGTACGGCTCAGGCTCCCGCCCGGCCGCCAGATCCGTGCTCGCGCCCCTGCGCGCCGCCTTGCCGAGCTTGCGGCGGAACGCGGCGAACGCCCTGCCCGGCTTCGGGAACGCGCGAGATCCCTTGCGGGAGTTGTCCGACCGGCTCACCGGCCGCCTCCGTGCAGCCGCCACGACAGCGAGCGGGCGCTGACCTCGCCGTCCCGGTAGGAGAACTCCTCGCCCGTGTGGTCGGCGACCATGCCCAGGATCATTGCCCGCGCGCCCACGGCGCCTCAGTCCCCGCCGAGGAGCGCCCGGTCGAGCCGCTCGGCGTAGTCGGAAGCGGTCAGGTCCTCGGCAGACAGCCCGTGACCGAAACCGAAGCCGTCCTCCCAGCCGTCAGGCTCCAGCCGGAGGCGCCCCGGATTCGCCCTGATTCCGTCCATCGCGGTACGCCACCGCTCGTCATGGCCGAGGTCATACCACAGGGCATCCCTGGCCTCCTCGAAGTAGTCGTCCTTGTAGTCGCATGCCGCCCATTCTTCCGGCGCTTCCTTCGCCCAGCCCGGAACCAGGTCGGCGTCTTCCGGCGGTTCCCAGCCTGCGGCCTGCCGGTTCGGGAACCCGTCGCACACGGAGTAGGACATGACGACCGGCTCGTCGTCCCGCTCGCGGAGGAACGCGGTCACGTGTTCCCAGGACTCCCGCCGCTCCGCGTAGCCGGTGTTGCGGCGGAACATCCCGGACTCAAGGCCCTCGTCGATCAGGCCTGCGAGCCATGCGCGGTCCTCGCCCTCGGCGAAGCCGTGGATCTCGGCTTGCCCCGCGATCCGGGCGGCGAGCGTCATCGGGCCGCCAGCGTCGAGCGCGGTGTTCAGCTTCAGGGAGAACACGTCAAGCGGGCGCCCCTTCCACCGGAACGCCTCGTCGTTGATCGCGATCACGGTCTCCAGGGCGCGCAGCCATGCACCCTGGCCGACGAGGAAGCCGGGCACCGCCAGGTAGGCGGAAGACCCGGACGGGTCCACCAGGTTCATCCACCGCTCCCGGTGGCGCTCCAGGTCCAGGGCGGCGACCGCAGTCTCCGTGACCCGGTTGTGGAGCCCCTGGTGCTCACCGCCCCACAGTTCCGCCTCGCCGGACGGCGAGTGGAAGTAGACCCTGCTCATGCCGTAATCCTAACGACAGCCGGCCATGCTCCCGGGCTGCGCTCCGTGCGCCGCCTGATCTCGGTGAAGGCGTGCCCGCACGGCTCCAGCGTCCACCTGACCTCGTCGCGGCCGACGGTGTCGCCGAACCCGTCGTAGACGGTCCACGGCTCGTCCCAGCCCCAGCCCGTCAACCTGCCCCCGCACCACGGGCACCGCGCCCGGGTGCCCAGCCGCCTGACGATGCGGCGGACCGACCGCGAGGAGATCAGCGGTACCCGGCCGCCGGCCCATATGCCAGGCTTGTGCTTGCCCTTGTGTCCCTGAGACCCTGCGCACTGCTCGTACCCGGACGCCGCGGACATCGCCCACTGGCACCTCGGACGCTGCCCGTTCACCCGCTCCCACCAGCCGGGCCTGTACCTGTCAGCGAACCCGGTCAACCCGGATCACGGTCACCAGGTCGCCATCGACCTCGTACATGACCCGGTAGTCGCCGACGTGCAGCCGCCGGTAGTCGCCGCGTATGAACGCCTCGGGCGGCTCGGGGTCACCGGCGAGCGCGGCCACCGCTGCGTTGACGGCGAGCATGCCGTCCTGGTCGGAGTTGAACCTCGCGCCGGACGTGACGGCCATCTCCGTCCACGCGATTCTCACAGGCCGGGCAGGAGCCGCGCCATCGCCTCTTCATGGGTCAGCTCGCCTGGCCGCCCGGCCGCCACCCACTCTTCGTACTCGGCGATGGCCGCGTCGGTCTCGGCCTCGTCCAGCTCGCCCGGCGCCGCCCGGTCCCTCAGCGCCTTCAGGGTGCGGTACTCGTGCAGCGGGACCACCACGGCGGCCTCGCCGCCCAGGCGGATCAGGTCGTGGCCGTCGTGCTCTGACGGTTGCGCGCTCATGCCGTTACGGTACCCCTGAAAGCGCTCCCGCGGCGTGCGCCGCGACGCCCAGGATCTCCCCGATCTCAACCGACGCCGCGCGGGCATCCGCCAGGTCGGCGGTCCCGGCGGCCCGGCGCTCGCAGGCGCGCAGCCGCTCGGCCAGCTCCGGCCAGCGGCGCACCGCCGCCCAGAGCCACCACCGCTCGATAAAGAGCTGGACCGGCATCACGCTGTACTCGTCGCGGGCCAGAGCCGTGGCAGCCGTCCACTCGGACTCAAAGCGGGGCAGAGACCCGGGGTCGAGGCGGGCGACGGCGGCACGAACGGCCCTCGGTGTCCGCTCCGGGATCGGGACCACAGGCTCGGCGTCGGCGGGGATGCTGATCACGCGGTCACCTGCTGGTGGCCGCCCCGGCGGGCCAGCACCTCGGCCAGCAGCGGCCCCTTCGGCCGGGTGCCCGCCGCGATCTCCCCGGCCTCCCGGTGCATCAGCGCCCAGTCTTCCGGGTCAGCCGCGTACCGGCTGACGATGCCGTGCCAGGTGGAGAGGAAGCTGTCGACCGCCGTGAAGCCGGTCATGGTGCCGCCGGCGGCCTTCCTGAACCCGGCCTCGAACGCGGTGACGCTCTCAGGCGGAAGCGCTTCCCTCACGGCGCTGAACGTCCGCTCGATCGGCAGGCCCGGCAAGTCGTGCTGCTGCGCGCTCATAGCTCGATCGTAACCCGGGCGGACCCGCCGCGGCCTGCTCTAGGCGAGAGAGCCGATGGCTGCATTTCCCCGCCCGGCGTCGAGTGCCGCGACGGCGAGCCTGGCCAGGGCCTCCGTGTCGAGGTCCCCGGTGCCGCCCCAGGGCCCGTGGTCGTTCCCGCCGTTGACGAGGACAAGCTCTTCCCGCCGGTCCTCGCCGTACCGGGCGCGGGCGAGGCCGACCCGGACGTACCTGTCGTACCCGTGGTAGTGCCCGCCCCCGGGGGCGGGCGGGTTGTCGTCGAGCGACAGGGAGAAGTCCGCGAGGATGACGAGCACCCCGGCGCGGCACAGCTTCCACGCGGCGGCGCGGTCGTGAGTGGTGACGAGGCCGCGCGCCCACATGGCCCGCTCGGCACGGTGCCAGAGGCCCGGCGGCGCCCCGGCGCCGCGCAGGTAGGCGACCGGGGGCATGACGGGGCGCGCGGGCTCCCCGGCCTGCGCGGCGAGGATGCGGTAGACGCGCTGGCGGTTGCGGACGCCGAGCCACCCGGCGACCTCGGTGGGCGTGGCCCCCCCGGCGACGGCGTCGCGGATCGCCTGTTCCTCGGCCAGCTCGGCTGCCTCGCGGGCGGCGCGGGCCGCCGTCACCCGGTTCTCGGCGGTCACTTCAGGAGACCCCTGCGGCGCAGGTCCGCGACGCGGGCGGCTGCCTGCTCGCCGACGTCGATGCCGTCGTCGTGCGCGGCGGCGATCAGCGGCCAGCCGGTCCGGGTGACCTGCCTGACCCACATGTGCCATTCCACCAGGGGCTCGGGGTCCTCCCCGTCCTCGGCCATCTCGGCGAGCATGTCACTGAGGGGGGCCTTGATGCGCGGGTCGGCGGCGTAGCGGCGGGCCACGTCGGGGGTGAGCCAGGCGAGTTCCATGTGATGCTCCCGTTCTCGGGCGAGGGGACCATCCCCCCTCTCGGTGTATGACGATCATACGTCGTGAGGGGGCTTGACGCAACGCCCGGAGGCGGGAGTACCTCCAGCCCGTGCCGGCCTACCCGGCCGGGAGCCGGTCAACGCGCTCGATAGTGATCACGTCGCCGTCAACGAAGTACAGCACCCGGTAGCGTTCGACCCGGA
>Ga0209006_10003237_pt1 | contig 14804 bp, 8 predicted proteins | sample JacPin_JW_Ref_O2_FD_188567 | JGI IMG/M metagenome (GOLD analysis project Ga0209006, IMG submission 188567) | Forest soil microbial communities from Algoma, Ontario, Canada - Jack Pine, Ontario site 1_JW_Ref_O2 (SPAdes) (version 2) | ecosystem: Environmental > Terrestrial > Soil > Boreal... | reverse complement strand
CGGCTGCGCGGCTGGCGCTGCCGCTGCCGCTGCCGCTGCCGCTGCCGTGACTGCGGGGGCGACGCTGGCGCGCCGTACCGGTTCCGCCGGCGCATGCACGGTTGCAAACCAGCGTCGCTGGCCGAGCGTCGCCGTGAGCGCTTCGGGCCGAAACCCGTTTCGTGCACACAGCTGGATCAGCGCGCCGAGGCTGGTGTCGAGAACGCGATCGACCCGTTGCCCGCACAGCGATTCATGGTCGCGGACCCCGAGCAGCTTGAGTGCGCCGCGATTGGCGCCGCGGATGATGCCGTGATCATCGAACGCCAGCACGCCTTCGCCGGGGGTGCTGACAAACTCTGCGCAGCGGTGAAACCGCACCAGGTGGAACTCCTTGCACGCGCCCAGAAACGTGCGGTTTTCCACGTTCTGGGCAGCCATGTCGACCAGGGCCAGTGTGTGCGTCTGGGTATTCGATGAGGCGCCAGAGATGTCCAGGGCCGCGAGCAACTGGCCGCGCATGTCGAATATCGGTGCCGCCGAGCACGTCAGCTGTGTGTTCTGCTCCAGGAAATGATCGGTACGGTGGATCAGAACCGAGCGTTGCGTCGTAAGGCAGGTGCCCATGCCGTTGGTGCCCATCTCGCGCTCGCTCCACATCACTCCTTCGCGAAAACCGCAGCGCCGGGCGGTGGCCGAAAATCCGGGATCGCCGATGTAGCTCAGGATGACGCCATCCCGATCGGTCAGCATGATGCTGTATTCGGAATGCTCCATCAGCTTTCCGAGACCTTCCATCTCGATGCGCGCGATCGCCAGCACCACGCCCAGGCGCTCTCGACGCGCCTGCAGATCGGCGCGCTCCACCACATTAGGGCGCTTGATCTCCTGCGGATCGAGCGCGTAGGTGTTGATGCAGCGATTCCAGGAGGCTCGCACGACCTCATCGACCGGCAGGGCTGCGGCATGTCGTCGGGAGCCATTACCGACCGGTTCAGTGGTACCGTGGCTGGCAGCTCGCGCTCGCATCATGGTGTGCTTCCCCCGCGGTTCAATTAAGGATTTTTGGGCTCCGCTGCTGGCGGCGGGCATCCGAATTTGCACTCAGGCGAGCCGTTATAATTGGAGCGCACGAACGCGAAGATCTGCCACAGCGTATCGGCCGAGCCCACGATCGGTCCCATTGGAGGCATCGGACCGACCACGTTCTCGTGACCCTTGCGCGTATAACCCTTGGTCTGCAACTGGTCCGATCCCAGCGTCACCAGACGGAACAGCGTGTCATCGTCGCCGCCGTAAACCCAGGTGTCGTTGGTCAGCGGAGGACACATACCACCGCCGCCGTTACCGCCGTGGCAGCCATTGCAGCCGGCTTTGAAATACGCCTTGCGGCCTGCCTCGACGGCCGCGGCATCGCCGTCCTTGTACGGGTTCTTGAGCTGCCCCTTGGGAGTGGAGTCGACCACATCTGTCGTGGTTTTGGCCGTGCTGGCGCTCGGCGCCGCTACCGGGTGGGCGGCCGAATATCCCGGGTCGGATTCCGCCGTCGGGGGTGGGGAATCTGCTGCGCGCACGCTCAGGGCCAGCACCAGCACGCAGCCAATCAAGGCACCCGGAAAAGCTACCGTCTTGAACACTACACACCCCTGCTTCGTATTATTTGTTGATCGATGACAGGAATTCTACACCCCGGCAAATCTACCCTCCTGAATGAGCCGGATTTGACGCACTCGGCGCTTGCTCGTCCAGCAGTTTCATCACCGCCAGATGGCCCTTGGCCCGCGCAATCGACAGCGCGGTATCGCCGCGCTCGCTCTGCGCCGCGATGTTTGCGCCGGAGCGGACCAGCAGCGCGACCAGTGCAGCCTGGCCGTCCGCGGCGGCGATCATCAGCGCGGTCACGCCGCCCGCATTGCTGGCATTGACATCCGCGCCCTTGGTGATCAGTGCCTGCGCCGCGGTCTCGGAATGTCCAGCCACCGCCAGCATCAGCGGTGTGTAGCCGGCATCGCCCATCGGATGCACGTAGTCGGCGCCCGATTCGACCAGCGCCACCGCAGCCGCATCCTTGCCGTATTCCAGCGCAATCGCCAGCGGCGTAAGGCGGCCGGGGCCGGCGAAATTCGGGTCGCCCTTGTGGGCGACCAGCAGCTTGATCGCGGCCGCATCATCGGCCCAGGCCGCGGTCATCAGCGGTGACCAGCCGTCGCGGTCGGTCGCCGCTACGCTGGCGCCGTGGTCGAGCAGCAGCTTGACCATGGGCTCCGAACGCCGCACCAGCGCGTGGTGCAGCGGCGTTTCCCCCTGCGGATCCTGGGCATCGATCGCAGCGTGCTTTTTCTCCAGCAGATACACCACCCGCACCGGATCGTCGGCGACGACCGCGTTGCTGAGCTCGTAATTGACGTTGGCGCCATGGGCGAGCCAGCTGTTCAGCATCGCAATGGTGACGACCGGCTTGGTGTCGGCGCTCACCGGCAGCGGTGCTTCGGACTTGTACGGGCCGTGCGATGGCAGATCGCCGCTGATCAGGCAGGTATCGCACTTCACCAGCGGAACGCCGAAATCGGTCAATATCGCGTGGATCGCCTCACGCTTGTCGATCAGCGCCTGCTGCAGCTTCGCCAGCAGATCACGATCGCTGTTGCGTACGGCGAGCGCCATGTCGAATTCCATCGGCACCGCTTCTTCCATCAGATTGACTGGCTGGATGGTGATCGGCGCGTTCTTCATCGCTTTGTAGTAGCCGGCAAACGGCCCCCAGGCGGCGGCGACGTCGAGCTTACCGTCGATGACTTCCTGCACGTCGTAACTGGGCTGATCCTCCGGCACCAGATCGGCGTCGTGACTCAGGTAATGAATGAATGTATTGGCGACCACGTCGTGCTCGGCCAGTGCCTCACGAATCGCCGAGGTCTGATAGACACCGACCCGTAGCTTCTTCAGGCGCGGGTCGTCGAGATTCTTGAATGTGCCAATTCCGCGATCGTTGCGGTAGGCCAGGACAAAGGTGGTGCGATACACCGCCGTGGTCGTGAGCACGCGCTCGGAGTCCACCGGCATGTCGAACATCACATCGCATTCGTCGGCGTCGAGCGTGGTGCGTGTCATGCCACGCTCAATCGTGGGCCGGAAGTAGTACTGCACCTTGGTGCCGAGTGCCTCGGCCAGCACGTTCGCCATTTTGTTCTCCAGCCCTTCGCGGGCTTCATTGGAGAACGGCATATTGCCGGGGTCGGCGCACACCCTCAGGGCCGCCTTCGCCCCGCCAGGTGCAGCAATCGCCACGACGCCCAGGATCAGGGTGCCAACCAGCTTAGGTCCGAACCGAGTCAACACACGCACACGCCCCCGCGACGCCATGTTGCGGCGCACGAATCAACAAAAGACCGTTGAATTATACCCCTCAAATGGACGCGCCCGGTGAAACCACCGGGCGCGTCCCCAACCATTCGCTGTAGCCGTTCCTTATTCGACGCGGAAGGTGTACAGCGTCCCACCCATCGGGATCTTGTCGAGGTTCGCCGCCTTGGTCATGGCGGTGGCGCCGATCGCGCCGAACTTATCGCTGAGGTCAAGACCCGCTGTCACCGGCAGGCCGATCCAGCCGCCGATGCCGCTCCAGATGGAGACGTACTGCTTGCCGGCAATCTTGTAGGTGATCGGGTTTCCGATGATTCCCGAGCCCAGACGCACCTGCCACAGTACCTTGCCACTGGCACGGTCAACGGCCCGGAAGTCGCCGTTCAAGCTGCCGTAGAAGGCCAGCCCGCCGTCAGTCACCAGCGCACCGCCCCAGTTGGGGTACGGGTCCGGAATTTCCCAGACAGTCTCGCCGGTCAGGACATTGAACTTCTTGAACTTGCCCGTGATGCCCGGCTTCTCCGGATACATGTAGACATTGGCAAACACGTACACAGTGCCCTGCTGGGTGTGTGAGCGCTCTTGCGGCTCATCTTCCATGCACCAGTTGTTGGTCGGGCAGTACGCCATGCCGGGCTCGGTCGGATCAATCGCACAGGGCTGCTGATCCTTGCCGCCCATCGCTGACGGGCATGCCTGCGTGTTGCCACCGGGGGCGAACGGTGAATGTTCCTTCACCTTGATGGGCCGGCCGGTCTTCATGTCGACCTTTTCCGCCCAGTTCGTGGTCACGTACTTGTTGGCGCGCAGCAGCGTGCCGTCAACACGATCCAGAACATAAGCGAAGCCGTTACGATCGAAGTGGATCAGCACTTTGCGAGCTTTGCCGTCGACCGTCAGGTCCTCGAGCATGTTCTCGTTGATGCCGTCGTAGTCCCACTGGTCGAACGGGGTCATCTGGTAGGCCCAGACAGCCTCACCGGTATCGAGCTTGCGGGCGAAAATGGTCATCGACCACTTATTGTCCTGCGTGCCCTTGTTGCACTCTTCGTGCGTCTTGAGCGAGCAGCGATACGACGGGCTCCACAGGCCGGGGTTGCCGGTCGAGGTGTACACGTAGTGCAGGTCAGGATCGTAGCTGTAGAAACCCCACTGGGCTCCGCCGCCACGCTGCCACTCATCACCAGGATAGCTCGAGATGCCGATATCCTTGCCGGCCGTGCCGTACTGCGGATTGGCCTTGTTGGTGTCCTTGGTCAGACACACATCCTTGTCGCTGCCGGTGCTGTAGCACTCCCAGATCTTCTTGCCGGTCTGCAGGTCATAAGCAGTCAGGCGGCCGCGGGCAGCAAATTCGTCGCCGCCGAAACCGATGACAACCTTACCTTCCGCTACCAGCGGTGCCGGGGTGATGGTCTCACCCTTGTCCGGGTAAGCGTGCTTCACGACCCAGACTTCCTTGCCGGTCTTTGCATCCAGAGCGATAACAAAGCCGTCCAGGGTACCGAACACCAGCTTGCCGTCGGCATAAGACATGCCGCGGTTCACCGTATCGCAACAGGCGCGCGGAACCGCGGAGTCGTCGCGATTGGTGGTCTTTTTGTAATTCCAAATTTCCTTCGGATGATCCGGATCCGTCAGGTCGAGTGCCTGAATGATGTTCGGCCAGCCGCTCTCCATGTACATCATCGGCGTGGTGCCAACCGTTACAACCAGCGGCTGACCTTCGTGCCCGCGCAGTGTGCCGCTGGACTGCGACCACACCATCGTGAGCTTGCCAACGTTGGAAGTGTTGATGTCCTTTAGCCGGCTGTGCCGCGTGAGGGCCTGATCGCCGCCAGGCGCCGCCCACAGATCGGGATTTTTGGCGCGGTCGGTGACCTCATCTCCGATTGCCGCGGCACAGGACCCTCCGAGTGCCAGGATGGCACAAATCGTCCATAGCCTACCCTCACGTTCGAATCGCATACGCAGTTCTCCTCAATTCGCTTTTGTATCGTTCTATCGTTGTAACGGTGAGCACTGCCACCACCCCGCCCTTCCGCGCTTCTGCACGGACGCGGCCACGTGCATGGCCTCGCGACCGTTCATCCCCTAGCAGGCCTCGTGCCAGCATGCACTGATTCTACTAGAGCACGGGCATATATCCTACTAAAGACCGGGAACTATCGTAGCGCGATTGCGCTGTTGGCCGATCACGACGTCGCTTGCACTCGCTCAAGCGTCGAGTCCGATACAAGCTTGCGTCAGAAATGGCACAGTCAAACCCTGTTGCAACCAGCGCAAAGTTGTGCTGCGTCGACAGTCGCGTGCTGCGGGCAATCGTTATGCGCGATCAAGCCACAACCGCTTTGGATAAATTGTGGCGATCGGAGTGAAGCCGCATGTGCCGCCGGGCACGAAAAGCGCGGGCCAGGTGTTAGCGCGACCCTGAAATGCAAGCGGCGCGGGGCTTGACAGCACCCGCGCCGCTTGAAGGTCTAGAACTTAACTGCTCTTGCCGCTGTTTTAGAAGCCAACGAAAGCGCCGATGTTGACCGTGTTGGCAGTGTTGCTGCCACCCACATGCGCATCGCTCTTCACGTTGCTACCCTCGAGCAGCAGTGTCAGGTTCTTGCTCACCGAGTAATACAGGCCACCGGTGATCTTCTTGTTGTTCTCAACCAGAGTCGGGTTGGCCAGCTGATCCACTGCGTTCGCATAGTCGAGCTTGCTCAGGCCGTACTGCACGCCCAGCTTGACCGGACCGAACTTGTAGCTGGTCTGCAAGAAGTAGCCGTCCGAGTCGCGCTTGCCGACTCGACCGTCGTCAGACCAGACGAACAGCCCGGTCGTGCCGATGCCCTCGCCATGGTAGTAGTAGCCGACCACTTCCCAATCCTGCAGGTCGAACTTGCCGAATACGTCGAAGCCTGTGCCCTGATAACTGTACGGGCCGATCGCATCGACATAGTCCTGCTGCTGCGAGATAACCGTGGCCGAGAAGTACACCTTGGTGGCATCGGCAATCGGCAGCGTCCAGGCAGCCTTGGCGTGGAAGCCAGGGGCCTTCTTCGGTTCGGTGGCATCGCCGTTGGTCAGCGAATTGATCGGGTCGAAGATACCCAACGTCACGTTGAAGCCGGAGAAGTCGGGCGTCGTGTAGTCGATCTGCGCCAGCCAATCGGTATAGATGTAGCCGAAGCCGATACCACCCAGAGTGGTATTACCTGGGGCCGCCGAGGCGCCGCCGCCGGGCGCGCCGACACCGATCAGCGTCATGTCGTTGAGGATCACATCGGCGCCGAACAGGCCGATGTTACGGCCCATCGTGAAGGTTCCCATCTCCTTGTTGCCGAACGTCAGGTACACCTGGCGAACATCCAGTCCGGCAGTGCCCAGCGCGTCGTTCGTGCCGCCACCATTCGGGCTGCCGCCGTCGTGGGTGGCGATGCCAGGATAGAGTCCCAGGTGCGCCGTGATGTCGATCCCGTTCTGAGTCGTCGCGACACCAAACACGAACGCCGCCGGCAGCAGACCGTTGTCTACGGTCGACACGCCATTGCCGTTAGGGCTACCGACGCAGGTCAAACCGCCGGTAACGGCCACCGCACTGGTGGCGCTCTGGCAGCTCGAATACACATAATCGGCGTTGACGTTGCCATTGATCGAGAACGTCCACGAGCCATCGGCGGTCGTTAGGTCTACCGCCATGGCCGGCGCCGCGACCAAGGTCAGGAGGGCGCCAGCTGTCCATGGCCCTCTAAAACGGTGTGCTGCAAAAATATTCTTCATTGAATGACTCCAAATTGTTGTCTTCGCGCGACGCCGGCTGGCAGCGGTGCTGCAACCTGGCAACCTGCTTGGGCGCAGGAACCCCACCAACCTCCCCGAGCAAGCGACGTGCCAATCAATGTTGTAACTAAGCTACATCGCTGCCAATCACAAACAAAGGCTTAACGGCCCTATTGTACGTTGGAATTCACGCGCGTGCCATAAAGGCTACATTCTGGCGCGCCGGTGTTACCAAACCGCCGCAGTGTTTGAAAGAGCGCGCTCAACGGTATCGCAGCCAGCGCGCGGCCAGCGGCGGCACCAGAATCAGGCTGACGAGTGTCGAGGAGACCAGTCCTCCCAGGATCACCACCGCCATCGGCCCTTCGATTTCGTGGCCCGGTTGGCGTGACTGAATGGCCACCGGCAGCAGCGCCAGCCCTGTCAGCAGTGCAGTCAGCAGTACCGGAGTGAGCCGCTCTTCGGCGCCGCGCAGTGCGGTCATCGCACTCCACGGTTGCTGCTCGACCGCAACCAGGTGATCGTAGTGCGACACCAGAAGAATGGTATTGCGGGCCGCCATGCCGAACAGAGCGACGAAGCCGACCATCGCGCCGAGCGACAGCGATCCGCCCGTCAGCGCGACGGCGGCGACGCCGCCAAGCAGCGTGCTCGGCAACGCCACCAACACCAGCAGCACGTGGCGGCTGTGACCGAAGGCGAGCGCCAGCAACAGCACGATCAGCACGAACGCGGCGCCAGAGTGCAGCAGCAGTTCGCGCGCAGCCGCGGCCTGCGCGGGAGCCGTCCCACCGTAACGAAGATAGACGTCCGCGGGCAGTTTGACCTTTGCCGCCACGGCCTGCCGTACCGCGCGCGCGTAGCCGGCCTGATCGGTGGTTTTCGGATTGGCGACCACGACCTGCCTGCGAAGTCCGTCTTCGTGGTCGATCAGACTGCGCGCGGAAACCAGATCCAACGCTGCCACCGACGACAGCGGCACCAGTGCGCCCTCGCGGCCGCGCAACATCAGATCGCGCACCGCCTGCGGGGTGGCGTCCGCTCCAGCCAGCCGCACCACGATTGGCACGCTGCGATCGGACTGATTGAGCTCCGCCGCCGCCGTGCCGTGAAATGCGGCGTTGACAGTCTTCAATACATCGGCTGCCTGCAGGCCGTACAGCGCCAGTTGATCGGGCCTCAGATCGATGTGCAGCTCGGGCTGCTGCGGCGGAACTTCCAGCCGCACCGTGCCACTCTGCGGCCACTGGCGCAGCACCTCGGCAATATCGCCGGCGACGCGATCGTCGGCGTCCAGATCGGGACCGAACACGCTGACGAAAAACGGTGCGCCTTCGCCCGACAGCGTCTCGCCGATGCGCTCGGCCAGGACCGAATAGATCTCCACCAGCTGATTCGGAAAGTTGTCGAATACCTCGCGCACCCTGGCCTCGATCTGTTCGGCTTCGAATCCGAGCGTGCGATCGATCTGGATTTCGAATTCACTCTTGTTGGGTGCATCCGGATCCTGGCCGTTCTCCGCCCGGCCGATCTGCTCGGCGACGCTCTTGATGCCTGGAATCGCGGCCAGCCGCTCGGCGATGCGCTGCCCGACACGCGAGGTTTCGGTGAGTGAGATACCCGGCCGCAGCGCGGCGTGGGCAATCAAGTAGTCTTCGCGGAAATCTGGCAGCAAGCGTGAGCCGAGCAACGGCAGCAGCGCGACTCCGGCGGCGCCGCACAGCAGCACCGTGGCCAGCACCAGGCCCGGATGATCCTGCAGACGTGTGATCGCCGAGTGCTGCCAGCGCTTGCAGCGGCGCAGCCAGCCGGCCTCCTCGCGCGGTATGTAGTCATTCATCAGCAATGCGCACAGCGCCGGCGTCGCACTCATCGCCACCAGCAGCGACAGGCCGACGGCAACCAGAAACGCGGTTGCCAGCGGCCGGAAGAACGCACCCTGCAGCCCCGATAACATCAGGATAGGCAGGAACGCCACCGCCACCGCCGCGGTGGCGTAGAACACCGGCCGCCTGACCTCGAGCGAGGCATCGAGCAGCTGCGAGCGCACGTCCACGCCCGCGGCCGCGCCACGCCGGCGGCGGGTAATGTTCTCTACATCGATGACGGCGTCATCGACCACCACGCCCAGGGCGACCACCAGGCCGCCGAGGCTCATGGTATTGAGCGACACGCCGCGGCTGGTCAGTATCCAGATGGTCGCCAGCAGCGACACCGGAATCGAACTGAACGACACCAACGCACCGCGCCAGTCGCGAAATGTCAGCAGCAGCAGCACCACCACCAGCACCGCGCCGATCAGCAGCGAGTTGCGAAGCTTGGCAATCGCGCTCTCGATGAAACTCGCCGGACGCAGCAGTGCGCGGTGATACTGCACTCCGCGCAGCGCCAGTTCCGGAGCCAGTGTCTCGAGGCGCTGTTCCAGATCGTGTGTGACATCGAGCGTATTGGCGCCGTATTGAGTCGAGGTCTCGACCAGGATGCCGGGGCGGCCGCCGATGATCGCATCGCCGAAACGCGGTGCGGCAGCGTCCTGCACGCGGGCGATATCGCCGATGCGCAGCGGCGCGCCGTTCTGCGTCGCCACCACCGCCTGGGCGAGCGACTCGAGCGAGGCGCCCGGCGCCTGCGCCTGCAGCACGATGCGCTGCGTCGCGGTCTCAAGATAGCCGCCGCCAATCAGCTGCGTGCCGCGGCGCACCGCCTCATCGACGTCCTCCAGCGTGACACCGGCGCCCTGCAGCTTGAGCGGATCGACCAGCAGCTGCCGCTCGCGCGAGTCGCCGCCAAAGATCTGTGCCTGGGCGACGCCGGGCACCGCGAGAATCTGCGGCTTGATGCTCCAGCGGATCAGATCGCGCAATTCGATCGGCGACAGCCGGTCGCTGGTGAAACCGAAATGCAGCAGATATTCCATCGACGAGCTCAGCGGCGAGAGCAGCGGCGCGCCGACGCCGGGGGGCAGCAGCGAGCTCGAGTCAGCCAGACGCTCGGTGATCACCTGGCGCTGCCGATACGGATCGCCCTCGCGACCGAACACCACCTGAATCGCCGACAGCCCCTGGCTTGACGTGGAGCGCACTGCTTCGACGTTCTCGGCGCCGGCAAGCAGGCCTTCGAGCGGCCGCGTCACCAACGACTCTACCTGGGTGGCATCCAGACCCGGCGCCTCGGCCTGCACCAGCACGTGCGGCGGCGCAAAGTCGGGAAATACGTCGAGCCGCGCGTTGAGGAGCGCGTAGCCTCCCAGGACGGCGACCAGTAAGGATAGTGCGGTAACGATCCTCGGAAACTGCAGCGAACCGCGAACGATAGTGGCAAGCATGCGCTAGTCGTGTTCCTCTTCAGCAGCCGAGAAGGTACTGATACCTTCGAGCGACCACAGCACACCCGCGCCCTGCACCACGATGCTGTCGCTGCGTCCGAGGCCTTCGACCAGCCAGCCATCGCCCACCCGCACCAGCAGCTTGACCGGCGCCGCCGCGAATTGAGCCTTGTCGGTACTGCTGCCGCTGACTTGGCGGTACACGTAAGCGCCGTGCTCGCCATAGAGCAGCGCCGCCGCCGGTACCAACATGCCGTCCGCCGCCGCGGCCTGCAGCCGCACGTGTGTGCGTGCTCCGGGCCCGAGCCCTTCGGGCCGGCGCTCCACCAGCAGCAGCCAGCCGGCGCCCTGGGACTGCGCATCGGTGCGCGCGAGGGGTCCGAGGACCCGTGCCGCAACGCTCAGACCGTCGAGACTCAGCACCGCACGCGGCGCAACCGTGCTCAGCAACGGATATCCGGGCACGTCGGCGCGCACCAGCAGCTGTCGACCGGCACTCAACGCGTCGATGAGTTCGCGGCGGCTCGCGGCGCTCATCGCCGCGACCGGCCCCCATTGCAGCCTGAAGGTCACCGCTGCGGTCTGGGCCTGCGCGGCCGCCTCGATCGCCACCGAGCGCGACGCCTGCAGAGCTTTCAGCGATGCATCGGCATTGTTGCGATACAGGCCGTCCAGGCGCGCAACATCAGCCGCCGCGGCGTCGGCGGCGGCCTGGGTGCTATCCATGCGGCCGGCATCGGTCACGAGTGCCACCGGATCGAGTACCAGTCCGTAGGCGTCAATCAGCTGCGGACTTGCCATCTGCATCGGGTGGTCGATGCGCAGGCCGACCGCCTGCTGCTGTGACTGCGTCAGCGCATAGGCCCCGGAACTGTCCGGCCGCAGCGAAGCCTTTGGTTGGTCATCGTCCTCGTCAGCGAGGCCAGCCGTTGCCGCCAGCATCAGCCACCACAGCCAGCGGGCGGCCCGCTTCATGATTGCGAACCTGCGCCCAGTGGCAGTTCGCTCTCAGCGCCCTGCAGCGGTCGTCGATAGGCATCCTCGAGCTCACCGAAGGCCGCCTCGGCCTCATAGGCCGCCGCCAGCAGCAGCAGCTGTGCCTCGGTGGCCGCGACGTCGGCCACTACCCGGCTCGCCCGATCGCCGGCGCCCGCAGCCAGCGCGTGTTGCTCGGCCTGCTGCTGCCGATTCGCGATCGCGACGCCAGCAGCGGCATCTTCCCACGCCGCCTGCGAGCGCGGCCACGCCAGCTGCGCGCGATCGATCTGCCCAAACAGTTCCGCCTGCACGGCAATCAGATGCTGGCCGGCCGCGTCGCGCCGCGCGCGCGCTTCCCCGATCGGCCCCTGGTGCTGGTTGAACAAGGGCAGCTCGAAATTAACACCCACAGCGGTCTCCTGCGTGAAGTCGTTGAGCGGATCCTCGCGCACGCCGTTGCCGCCCCAGGCATAGCCGGGAGTCAGATGCACTTCGGGCCAGCGCTTGGCGACCTCGTTCTGCAGCGCGATCTCGGCAAGATCGTATTCGCCCAGCGCGCGGACAATCTCGGGGCGTCCGATCAGCGCCGCGCTGCGCCAGTCATCCACCCTCGGCGCAGACAGCGCGTCGATATCGGCCCAGTCGTCCCAGTGCACCGGCACGCCCTCGAGCGCCGTCACCGGCACGCCCACGGCAGCGGCGAGCCGCGACAGCGCGTCAACACCGCGCGCCTGCTCGCGCCGCAGGCGCTGCTGTGCATGCGACAACTCCAGTTCATCCGCCAGCAGCTGCGGGCGCGAGAGATCGCCGGCATCCGCGCGCGCGCGATCGGAGGCGAGCAGTGTCTGGCGCTCCTCGATCAATGCCTCGAGCAGCGTCGACTCATCGCGCGAAGAGGCCACATCGAGCAGCGCCTGTCGAAGCGCCGCGCGCACCGACCAGATCGATTCGGCCAGATCGGATTTAGCCAGCGCCGTCTCCACCGCGGCATAGTCCATGGCGCGAGCGCGCTCGCCGGGACGGCGCAGCAGAAAATCCAACGACAAGCCATACAGCCACGCCGCGCTATGGGCGGCTGCGCCGACATATTCGGAAAATAAATTGATCGTCGGGTTGGGGCGCTGCGCCGCGGTGCGCTCGGCGGCCGCACTGGCCGCGACCCGGGCGCGCGCCTCGGCCAGTTGAGGATTGAACAGCAGGGCCGCGCTGAGCCATTGCGCCCGATCCCAACCGCCTGACGGCGACGGCAGATCGGGCGCGAGCTGCTCGAGCCGCCGAGCGCCGAATACAGCGGCTGTGTTGGACGGATCGAGCGGTGCCGGACCCGGGGCGCTGGCGCAGGCCGCCAGCACGGCTATCGGTAGCGCGGCGACCAGCCGCTGTCGTCTGCATGGCTTCATGGATTGCGGCGCCCCACGACCGCCGCGCTGCCGGGAAAAACTCCCGGCGCAGTCGAGTATAGTGCGCGCCGCGCCGCGCTGTCCCCGGTGGCGACTGTGCCAGCACTGGCACAAACGGCTGCGGTGGCTGCAGTTCTTCTATGCAGCCGGGGGCGCGGACTCCCCGCTCAGCAACGCCGGCAGCTGTGACAGCGTATCGACGAATGCATCGCACGCGAGCGCTCTGGGATCGAGACCCTCGTTGTAACCATACGGCACGCACACGACCGCGACCCCGGCGGCGCGCGCGGCCAACACGTCGTTGAGCGAGTCGCCCACCATCAATGCTTGCGAGGCTTTGACCTGCAATACCTGGCAGGCGAGCTGCAGCGGCTGCGGGTCGGGCTTGCGCCGCTCGCAGCTGTCGCCGCCGATCACCACGTCGACGCATCTGCTCAGGCCCAGTCGCTGCAGCAATCCGAGCGCAAACTTTTTTTGTTTATTCGTGACGACGGCGAGCCGCAGGCCGAGCCGGTGCAGCTGGCCCAGGCACTCGCCCGCTCCCGGATAGGCGCGCGAACCCTGATCGCTGGCCTCGATGCGTTCATAGTGCATGAAATAGCGCTGCAGCAGCGTTGCCTGTCCGGCATCGTCCCGGCTCACGCCCAGCTGTGCCAGAGCGCGCGCGATCAGCACCGGACCGCCGCCGCCGATCAGATCGCGCACCTGAGCGGTACCCAGCGGTGCGAGCTGCTGTTCTGCCAGCGCAGCGTTCAGCGCCGCGGTGATTGCGTGCACCGTGTCGAGCAGCGTGCCATCCAGATCGAACAGCACCGCCTGCAGCACTGGACCGCGCCATCGAGGCGGGCCCACCGCAGCGGCCGAAGTTATGGCCGCACCTGGCCGCGCAGCAGCGCGCGTGCGCGCTCGATAACGGCCGACACAGTCAGGCCGAGCGCTTCGGCCACGTGCGCCGCCGGCGCCGATTCGCCGAAGCGATCGATGCCGATCACGTCGCCATCGAAGCCGGTATAGGCGCGCCAGAATCCACTCACCCCCGCCTCCACTGCCAGCACCGGCACGCTACGCGGCAGGACCTTGGCGCGATAGGCGGCGTCCTGAGCATCGAAGTCGCTGCAGCTCGGCATCGAGACGACACGCACGCCGATGCCTTCGGCCGCCAGCGCTTCGCGGGCGCGCATCGCCAGCGCCACCTCGGAGCCGGTGGCGAGCAGCGTCAGCGCGGCGGTGCTGCCGGATTCGGCCAGAACGTAGCCGCCGCGGCGGATGTCTCGCAACTGCTGGGCTTCACGCTCGACATGCGCCAGGTTCTGGCGCGACAGGATCAGGCAGGTAGGTCCGTCGCGGCGCTCGATGGCGGCCAGCCACGCGATCATGGTCTCGACCGCATCGCACGGGCGCCACACGCTGTTGTTCGGGATCAACCGCAGAGCGGCCAGGTGTTCGATCGGTTGATGCGTCGGTCCATCCTCGCCCAGACCGATACTGTCGTGCGTGAACACGAACACCACGCGCTCGCCCATCAGCGCGGCCATGCGCACCGCGTTGCGGCTGTAGTCGGAGAAGGTGAGAAAGGTTCCACCGTAGGGCAGGTAGCCGCCGTGCAGCGCAATGCCATTCATGATGGCGCTCATGCCGAATTCGCGCACACCGTAATTGATGTGGTTACCCCATTTACCGCGCCGCAGGGCCACGCTGTTCTTACCGGCGGTCAGATTCGAGCCGCTCAGATCGGCCGATCCGCCGAGCAGCTCGGGCAACAACGGCATCAGGGCTTCGATCGCGTTTTGTGAAGCCTTGCGCGAAGCGATGCTGGCGCGCGCCGCGACCACCCTGGCGAGTGCTTCGCTGCTCGCCTGCTGCCAGTCGGGCGGTAATTTCCGCAGCACCACGCGCCGGTGAAATTCAGCCGCGAGCTGCGGATACAGCGCGCCGTACGCGCTCAACCGCCGCTGCCAGTCGGACTGGCGGGCGACTCCCGCGGC
>Ga0209006_10003236_pt1 | contig 14806 bp, 13 predicted proteins | sample JacPin_JW_Ref_O2_FD_188567 | JGI IMG/M metagenome (GOLD analysis project Ga0209006, IMG submission 188567) | Forest soil microbial communities from Algoma, Ontario, Canada - Jack Pine, Ontario site 1_JW_Ref_O2 (SPAdes) (version 2) | ecosystem: Environmental > Terrestrial > Soil > Boreal... | reverse complement strand
TGGCAGCCGGCTGCTCGAAGGCGGGCTGTTTCATGGCCCGAACGAGACGACGTCGGCGCGGCCTACGACGTTTGCGGCTGCGCCGAAGGTATCTCCATTCAGCTACCGGGAAATATGGTCATGAAATGCCGGCTGACGAGCTGAAAGTCGACCGGGATCGCGGCCGCAGCCACAAACCTGTCGGGACGCAAAACGACAACGGATTTCCGGTGGCGGCCAAACCAATCCTTCAGGCTTTGATCGATGTCGCCGAGAATGACCAGATCTGATGCGCGCTCGTGGCGTTGCGCTTCTTTCAATTGGTTCTGCGGCACAATCGTGAGGAAGCGCGCGTTGATCCGCTGCCAGAACGCGCGCGCGACCTCATCCAGGTAGCTGCGGGGATCGATCGCCCAGGTCAGGACCGCGAACCAATCGCCGATGGCATCGTCCAGCATCCGCGTTTCGCCGTCTGCCGTTCCGACCCGGGGCTGAATAAATAACCGTCCAACCGGCGAGTTCTTGTCGGCAGTCTTTTCAGGCTCGGCGTGCAGAACAACACCCCGCTCATAGCGCGGCATCGGCTTGAAGCGCATTTGCGTAATGTAGCTTTTGGCGCTCGGAATGGCGTTGAGCAGGAGAGAAACCGCGTCACGCAGCGCCGCGAGCACTTTGCTCCGCGGCGCGAAGATGCGGCCTACCAGCACCGATATGGCGATCATGGCCGCCGCATGGCTGCGGCGCTCCTGCTCATAGCTTTCAAGCAAGCTCTCAGGAGCCAGGCCGCGGACGACTGCGGCGAGTTTCCAGGCGATATTGCTGACATCGCGTATGCCACTGTTATAGCCCTGGCCCTGCCAGACTGGCATGAGATGCGCGGCGTCTCCGGCGAGGAGCGCGCGCCCGGCACCGAATCGCGCTGCGAGTCTTGCGTGATGGGTGTAAACGCGGCTGCGGATGACGTCCGCGGCTTCGGGCTTGGGCAGAACGGCGCCCAACAGTTTTTGCAGCCCTTGCGGCGTACAGAGTTCCTCGTCGGTTTCGTCGGACAGCACCATGAATTCGCAGCGGCGGATGCCGTGCGGCAGCGCCATCGTCACGTATGGACGCGACGGAATACAATGCAGGTATGCATCGGGGATGGCGAGCGGATCGTTCTGAATATCGATCACGACCCAACGGGTGGAGTCGGTCTTCCCCTCGAACGCGATATTGAGAATCTTCCGCACGGTACTGCGTCCGCCGTCGCAGCCGACAATGAAGCGGCAATGCAGGTTGCGAATATTTCCGGCATTGTCGCGCACCTCGACACGAATGTGATCGGCTTCTTCGGCGAAATCCAAAAGTTCGCAATCGAAGATGACCTTCACACCGGCGAAGCGCGTTGTTCCGCGCAACAGCACCTTGTCGATCAGCGGTTGAACGAAGGCATTGCGGCGAGGCCAACCGAACTCGCGGGTCTTCGGTTCAACCGACGCAAAGCAGCGCCCCTTGGCGGTCATGAAGCGCAGATACTGATCGGGCGTCGTGTGCTGGCGTATTTCGTCGACGAGGCCGATGGCCTGGAAGACGCGAAGGCTTTCGTCGTCCATGCCGACGCCGCGCGGATAATCGATGAGACTTGCTCCGCGTTCCACCACCACCGTTGAGAGGCCATAGCCGCCGAGTTGGTTGGCGAGCGTAAGACCGACCGGCCCCGCGCCGACAATCAATACGTCGATCAGGCCCTCGGCGTCGCCGTCCGATCGCGGTCCCGGCGCCTGTGCTGCGGTCACTGAAGTCCTCCCTAGTTCATTTCCCGATTAGCAGAATCGGGAAATGATCTAGATCTCTTTGTTGTCGCATGTCCCTTTCGGAAAACCGGTTTCCACCCGTCGGTCAAGCCCGAGGGCATGCTTTTCCGGGACATGCTCTAGGCGAGTTTTATCGCCAGGACGAACCACCAGAAATCACCAAATAGATCGCGTGCACGGTGTGAACAAAACACGCAAGCCGCCCGCGGGATCCCGTTGCAGGTGTATGAATTGGGCAGAGGAAAGGTGCCGGTCGTCCAAACAGAGCATCTCCGAGGAGGCCTTTCGCTATGCCGCTCAGGACAATCTGTCTCTCCCACTCACCCTTCATTGGCTTGGTTTCGCCAGGCGCCAATATTGAATCCGACGTCCGCACGAAACTTTCAGTGCTGGCCGAAGATGTGCAGGATTACAAACCCGATCTGATCATTCTGATCGGACCTGATCATTTCAACGGGTTCTTCTACGATCTGATGCCCCAATTCTGCGTGGGCGCGCGCGCAGAGGCGGTCGGAGATTACAATACACCGGCCGGGCCCATCGCGACTTCCGAAGATCTCGCGGTGGCCTTTGTCGAGGCCATGGGTCGGGAAAATTTCGACGTCGCGATCTCTTACAAAATGCAAGTGGATCACGCCTTCGCGCAGCCGCTCACGGCCTTGACCGGCTCCTTGCAGAAGTATCCGGTGCTGCCTTTGTTTATCAATGCCACCGCGCCGCCGCGTCCGCTGTGGGCGCGCACGCGAGAGTTTGGTGCAGCCTTGGGCCGCTTCGCCGCCGCCAGCGGAAAGCGCGTTCTCATTGTAGGTTCCGGCGGATTGTCGCACGATCCTCCGGTGCCGGTCATCAAAGATGCATCCCCCGAGGTTGCACATGCCTTGACCGGCGGCGGCCGCAATCTGGCTCCGGAAGCACGCAAAATCCGTCAAGAACGGACGTTGAAGGCGGGCGAGGACTTCGCGGCGAGAAAAGGCAATCTGCGGGATCTCAACGACGATTGGGATCGCGCTTTTCTGGCCGTGCTCGAATCCGGGAAGCTGGAGACCTTCGATGGCTATACCGACGACGACGTGACGCAAAAAGCCGGAAGGGCTGCGCATGAAGTCAGGACCTGGGTTGCCGCCTTCGCCGCACAATCGGCCGCAGGACCTTACCAGATGGAAGTCCTCTATCAGCGGCCCATTCCGGCGTGGATCGTCGGCATGGCGATGGCACGCGCCGTTGCGGCTTGACCGCAAAAACCTCGCGCCTGCAGCGCTGTGCATCTGGTGCACAACGCGCAAGATCACATTGATAAAGCGACCGTCCGGGAAAATGATCAGAGAAAGGCTTGTTCTAAAAATAACAGGAGGAAACTGCATGACCGTCGCGCTTGCGCGCGTCCTGGCTGTCGCGTGGATCTTCGCAGCCGCATCGGGAGCGTCCGCCGAAGAGGGCGGCCGAGGTGTCAAGATTGGCATCATGTCCGACGTTAACGGCCCGGCCGCCTCCAATTCCGGGACAGGGTCGACCGCGGCCAAAATGGCGATCGAAGATTTTGGCGAGAATGTTCTCGGCAAGCCTGTCGAAACCGTAACCGCCGACTTCCAGCTCAAGGTCGACATTGGATCGGCGATCATTCGCCGCTGGTTCGACGAGGAGAATGTCGACGCGATTACGGATGTCCCCTCCTCCCCACTGGCGCTGGCAGTACAGAATCTCGTCAAAGACAAAAACAAGATATTTCTGATGAGCGGGCCGACGTCGTCGGATCTGACCGGCAAGGCCTGCTCGCCCAACGCCGTCGCCTTCCACATGGACAGCTATGCGCTGGGCAACATCGTGGCCCGCGAGGTTGTTCGCCGCGGCGGCGACAAGTGGTTTTTTCTCACCACCGACACGGCATTCGGCCACGCGCTTGAGCGCGACACGACGACGGCGCTTGTTGCTGCCGGCGGCAATGTCGCCGGAACGGTGCGCTCCCCTCTTAACAACCAGGACTTTTCGTCGGCGCTGCTGACCGCCTCGAGCTCCGGCGCCAACATCATCGCCTTGGTCAGCACCTCCACCGACACCTCGAATGCGCTCAAGCAGGCCCGCGAATTCGGCCTGATGGAGGCCAAGCGCGGCATCAGCTTCACCGCGCCTTTGGGTAATCTCCACGACTTCCATGCGGTGGGGCTGGAAACCGCCCAGGGCGTCATCACGTCCGACGGCTTCGACTGGAACAAAAACGACGCCACGCGCCAGTTTTCCGATCGCTTCTTCAAGCGCGCCAATTCGATGCCTTCGGCCATTCATGCCGCGACCTATTCGGCCGTCTTGCATTACCTCAAAGCCGTGCGCAGCGCCGGAACCAAGGATACGGCCACGGTGATGAAGGTGATGAAATCCACGCCGGTCGAAGATTTTTTCGCTGGCAAAGGATGGATTCGCGAGGACGGCAGAATGATCAGCGACAGGTACCTTCTGCAGGTAAAGAAGCCTGATGAATCGCGGTCGGAATGGGATATCTATAATCTGCTGAAGATTATTCCCAGCGATCAGGTTTTCCGCCCGTTGACCGAGGGAGGTTGCCCCTTCGTTGCCGCCGCGAAATAGAGTGAGCTGCCGGCAAGTCGTGGATACACGTTCGAACACCCGGGTTTCTTGTTATCGCCGCCGATCGGATCGATACTGACGTTTATCGGCGGGATGTCGTCGTGAACGGAAGAGATGTCCTATCGTCACGTTCGCTCCCTCGCGCGGGGACTCCAGATCCTGAGTGAACTCACGCGCGTCGGCCGCGCCACTCCGAGCCAGCTTTCGGCCCGGACGCGCATTGACCGTACGACTGTCTACCGCCTGCTGGATACCTTGGAGCACGAGGGCTTCGTCACCAAGACGTCTGACGACCGGTATGCGGCCACGCCTGCAGTCCGCAAGCTGGGCGAGGATTTTACCGACCTCGATCTGGTGACGCGGGTTGTCCTACCGGAGCTGAGAAAGCTCGTTACCAAAGTCCTTTGGCCGACGGATTTCGCGACGTTCGAGCAAGGCGCGATGGTCATCCGCGAAACGACACACAAGTTCAGCCCATTCTCGCTGCATCGGGCCATGATCGGCACCAAGCGGCCGACGCTGCGCTCGGCAATGGGCCGCGCCGTCCTGACCTGGGGCACCGACCACGAGCGCGAGATGATGCTGCGCATCATCGCGAACTCGGATCAGCCCGACGCGCAGCAGGCGCGAGACAAAAAATATGTCGCAACGCTGATCCGCGAAACGCGGATGCGAGGCTATGCCTCGGCGGTCGGGCTGATCGAACCGCGAATAGCCGCCATTGCGCTTGGCGTGAGAACCCCGCAGCGCATATTCGGCGCGCTCAATCTGGTTTTCCTTCGCACGGCAATGACGCCGGCCGAAGCCGCGAAGCGCTACTTGGCCGATATGCAAGACACTGTCCGGGATATCGAGACCGCTCTCCACGAAGGTCTTTGATTCGCCATGTGCGCCTTATGCACATCCCTCGATATCATCTTGCAAGCTCGGCCAATTCGAGCAGGCTTTCTTTGCTCGAAGGAGGTTTCCCATGTTTTCGAGTTTCTGGACCGACTTGCGCGGTGCGGGCTTTTGCCAGAATTTCGTCGATGCTGGCGGCATCCGGACCCGCTATCTGTCCGCCGGCGCCGACAACCAGCCGCCGCTCATCTTCCTGCACGGGACCGGCGGACATGCCGAAGCATTCGTGCGCAATCTCGCGGATCACGGCAAAGTCTTTCGGACCTTCGCGATCGACATGGTCGGCCACGGCTGGACCGACAAGCCGGATCGCTTGATGGATATCGCAGCTTACGTCGATCATCTGGCGCGCTTCCTCGACGCCGTGCGAATCGATCGCGCGCACATCTCCGGTGAGTCGCTGGGGGGATGGGTGGCGGCGCGCTTCACCCTCACCCATCCTGACCGTCTTGATCGCCTCGTCCTCAATACGACCGGCGGCTCGACGGCGCATCCGCAGGTGATGGCCAAGATCATCGAGCTTTCCACGCGCGCGGCCACCAACCCAACATGGGAGTTTATCAAAGCGCGCCTGGAATGGCTGATGGCCGATCCGGCGAGTGTCACCGACGATCTCGTCGCCGCGCGTCAAGCCATTTATTCAGCGCCCGGCTTCAGCGAAGCCATGAGGCGCATTTTGGTGCTGCAGGATATGGAGGTCCGCAAGCGCAATCTCATTGCCGACGCCGAGTGGAGGCAAATAAAATCCAAGACGCTGGTTCTCTGGACCACACACGATCCCACAAACCCGGTCGCGGAGGGCGCCAGAATCGCAGCCATGATCCCGCAATCGTCGTTTGTTGTGATGAAGAATTGCGGTCACTGGCCGCAATTCGAGGATGCGCCGACGTTCAACACCATTCACGTCGATTTTCTGCTCGGGAGGGACATCGCTCAACATCTTTACGGGGCGTAATTGGACGAACTCGATACTCTGTCCGATCGCGCAATCAGGCCGTGGTCATCCGATTCATCCTACGTCTGACTGATCGTCCGGCGGACGGCGTCGCGCCAGAGCGTCAGCTTGCGCTCGCGTTCGCCAGCGGCCATCGTCGGCGTGAAGCGGCACTCAAGGGCCCATTGCTGGGCGAATACGTTCGGCGGCGGGTACAGCCCGGCCTGCAAGCCGGCGAGGTAGGCCGCTCCGAGCGCGGTGGTCTCGAGCACGCGCGGGCGATCGACTGGTGCAGCCAAAAGATCGGCAAGCCGTTGCATCGTCCAGTCGGACGCGACCATGCCACCGTCGACGCGCAGCACCGTCTTCGCCTTGGCGGCCCAGTCGCCCCGCATAGCTTCAATCAGATCGGCCGTCTGATAGCAAACGCTCTCCAACGCGGCGCGCGCCAGTTCCCTTGGGCCCGTCGCCCGCGTGATTCCGAAGATCGCTCCGCGCGCGTTGGGATCCCAATACGGGGCGCCAAGACCCACAAAGGCGGGGACAAGAACGACATCTTGATAGGGGTCGGCTTCTGCGGCTAGCGGACCGCTCTGATCGACCGACGGCAGAATACCTAAGCCGTCGCGCAGCCATTGGACGGCGGCACCGGCGACGAAGATCGCGCCTTCGAGCGCGTATGTGCGTTTACCGCCGAACTGATAAGCGATGGTCGTCAGCAAGCGGTTCCCGGATATGACCACCTCCTCGCCAGTGTTGAGCAGCGCGAAACATCCGGTGCCGTAGGTCGATTTCATCATGCCGGCCTCGAAGCAGGCCTGGCCGACCATCGCCGCCTGCTGGTCTCCGGCAACACCGCGGATCGGAACAGCGGCGCCGAAAATCTCGGGGTCGGTCACGCCAAACTCGGTCGACGAATCGACGACGCGCGGCAGAACCGACCTGGGGACGCCGACAAGCTTCAGCAACTCCTCGTCCCATTCGCCCGTATGAATATCGAGCAACATGGAGCGCGAAGCGTTGGTCGCGTCGGTGACATGCGTGCGGCCGCCGGTCAGTCGCCAGATCAAAAAGCTATCGACGGTGCCGAACGCAAGCTCGCCGCGCTCCGCCCGTGTGCGCGCATCGGGCACGGAGTCGAGGATCGCCGCAATCTTGGTACCCGAGAAATAAGGATCGATCAGGAGGCCGGTCTTTCGGCTGATGAGCGGTTCGTGTCCCGCCGCCTTCAAACGATCGCAGGCGTCGGCGGTGCGGCGATCTTGCCAGACGATCGCGCGATGGATGGGCCGCCCGCTCGCGCGCTCCCATACCAGCGTGGTCTCGCGTTGGTTGGTGATGCCGATTCCAGCGAGATCGCGAGCCGCTATGCCGGCCCGGGAAAGCGCAAATCGACAGGTCTCGAGAACGGTCCGCCAGAGATCTTCGGGATCGTGCTCGACCCAACCGGAACGCGGAAAGTGCTGCGGAAACTCCTGTTGTCCGACGCCGACGACGTTGAGCCGGGCATCGAACACGATCGCGCGCGAGGACGTCGTGCCCTGGTCGATCGCAAGAATGTAGGCGCTCAAATGCGGTTCCTCTTTCCTCGCCTCGCTACCCTCGCTTGGCCTCATGCGGGCCTTGCTTGGCAGGAAGCACGTTCTGGCTCATGGTCGCGCCAATGCGCAGCAGCGACACGTCAGATCAAGCTCTGGTCGAGGCGATCAAAATATATCGCCGGAAGCGGTATGCCGATGCGGAGGTCATGGTTGATCGTATTCTGGCGACGACACCGCGTCATGCGGGGGCGCAGCAGCTCAAGGCGCTGTTGGCCCTGCTGCGCGGAGACATCGACGGTGCGGCCGAAGCGGCGGCCGTCAGCCTCGCTGAGCGGCCTGGCCACGCGCAAACCGCAGACGTTGCCCGAAAGGCGGCTCGCGCGCTTTTCGGCGCTGCGCAAGCCGATGCTGCGCAAGGTAACGCGGCGCGAGCGCTGTCGCGCTTTCGTCGGGCACTCGGACTTGATCGGACCAATGCGGACGGATGGTTTGGTCTGGGTCTCGCTTTGCAGGACGTCAAGGACTATGCCGCCGCGGCCGGCGCTTTTGAGCAAGTCGTGGCACTGAGACCCGGGGACGCCAGAGCCTTGGTCAACCGGGCTATCAGCCTGCAGCAATTGGGTAACCTTGCGGACGCGATGACGTCCTATGGTTTGGCCTATCAAACTGATCCTTCCACTTTCGCTGCCATCAGCCAGGCGCTCAGCGCAGCCAGCACCGGCCTACTCCTCCTCGACGTCGAGAGCCTGCGCGATCGGCTCTCCAAGTCCTGATCGCTTGCGCGCCCGGAACCGTTTCCGATACAGACCGGGCTCTGCTTTGATTGCCGCTCCGGTTTCAGTGTACCGCCGAGCCTCCGAAGAGGTGAAAGCGCTCAATTCAAGCTCGAGTTCGTCGCGACTGACAGGAAAGCATTGCGCGACCGGCGTGCCGGCCGCCAGCGTGCCGGCGAAATCGGGATCGATCCAGATAGCAGGAAAGAAGACACCGACGTCGTGAAACCTGTCGCTGTCGACAACACCGGTCAAGGTTCGAAACGGCAGATCAAAGCGATTGATCGGGTGGGTCGCCATCAACGACCATCCCTTCGGCAGTTCGACGGTCCAGAAGCTGTTGAATTTGACGGCCATGCGCCGCTCATCGAACAATGGCGTGCCCTGCATCTGTGCGGGAACATGAAAACTCATCGGCGAGCGCGTATGGCCCTCGACTGTAAGAGGAGGAAGCCGCCAGTCCCATCGCAGTTCGCCAGCACTCACCGTCACGTCGCACGGCAGCGATATGACGAAGCCATGGGTCATCGCGTCGATGAACGGCGGGCAATGTTTCAAGGTGCGTAGATCCTGCCTATGACTGCTGCTGAAAGCCATCGCCGGCATCTTGCGCAACCAGTCGGGCAGCGCTTCGCGCGCGGGCCGGGGTGGCGGAAGCAAATCACGCAACGCGGGATCGCAGCGAAATCGGACACGCATGGTCCGCCTCTATGAGTCTTGTCGAGAGAGGCTGAGCGGCAAAGAAGCGCTGCCCAGCCCCGCCGTTGCTATTTCTTAGGCGGCGTCGCCGGCCACGATTTGATCAGAGTGTCATAGTCGATGGTCTCGGGCTTAGGTTTCTCGTTCGCAAGCTTGGGCTGCGGAGCAATGTTGCCGTCGGCCACTGACTTCTTGAACCAGTAGTCCGCCGTTTCCTTCTTATTCAGCTTCGGACCGCACGCGCCCTGAACGCCCGACCTTTCCAAACGTCCGAGCACTTCATCCTGAGCTGCTGCAAGCGAGTCCATAGCCTGCTGAGGTGTTTTCGCACCCGACGCGGCGTCGCCGATATTCTGCCACCACAACTGGGCGAGCTTGGGGTAATCCGGTACGTTAACGCCCGTCGGCGTCCACTGAACGCGCGCCGGCGAGCGGTAGAACTCGATCAGACCGCCGAGTTTGGGAGCGCGCTCGGTGAAGCTCTTATCCCAGATGTCGCTTTCGCGGATGAAGGTGAGGCCGACGTGACTCTTTTTCAAGCTCACCGATTTGGAGACGATGAACTGAAGGTAGAGCCAAGCCGCCTTCGCGCGGTCCTTCGGCGTGGACTTCAGCAGTGTGACCGAACCGACGTCTTGGTACCCGAGCTTCATGCCTTCACGCCAATAGGCGCCATGAGGCGACGGGGCCATCCGCCATTTCGGTGTGCCGTCCGCATTGACCACCGGAAGGCCCGGCTTCACCATGTCGGCGGTGAAGGCGGTGTACCAGAAGATCTGCTGGGCGACGTTTCCCTGGGCCGGGACCGGACCGGCCTCGGAGAAGGTCATGCCGGGCGCCTGTGGCGGCGCATATTTCTTCAGCCAGTCGATGTATTTCTCAATCGCGTAGACAGCGGCCGGGCCATTGACATCGCCGCCGCGCTCGACCGAAGAACCGACCGGCCGACATCCTTCCATGCGGATGCCCCATTCATCGACCGGAAGGCCGTTGGGAATGCCTTTATCCCCGTTGCCCGCCATCGATAACCAAGCGTCTGTGAAGCGCCAGCCAAGCGACGGGTCTTTCTTGCCATAGTCCATGTGGCCGTAGACCCGCACGCCGTCGATTTCCTTGATGTCGTTAGTGAAGAAATCCGCGATATCTTCGTAAGCCGACCAGTTGACCGGCACGCCGAGATCGTAGCCGTATTTGGCTTTGAACTTGGCCTTGATGTCAGGATTGGTGAACCAGTCGTACCGGAACCAATACAAGTTCGCGAACTGCTGGTCCGGCAGCTGGTAAAGCTTCTTATCGGTCCATGTGGTGAAGGACTTGCCGATGAAGTCATCGACGTCCAGCATTGGATCGGTGACGTCCTTCGCCTCTCCGGCCATCCAGTCGGAAAGGTTGACGGTCTGGTTGTAGCGCGGATGCGTGCCGATGAAATCCGAGTCGTTGATCCAGCCGTCGTAAATATTCTTTCCCGACTGCATCTGCGTCTGAATTTTCTCGACGACGTCGCCTTCTTGAATGATGTCGTGCTTGACCTTGATCCCGGTGATCTCCTCGAAAGCCTTCGCCAGCACCTCGGATTCATATTTGTGCACGGTGAGGGTTTCGGAGACCACGTTGATCTCCATGCCCTTGTAGGGCTCCGCCGCCTTGGCAAACCATTGCAGTTCTTTGGTCTGATCGTCCTTCGACAGCGTCGAAGGCTGGAACTCCGTATCGACCCATTTCTTGATCGCAGCGTCGTCGGCAAGCGCCGGGCCGCCCGCAAGCGCCAACATAAGGACGCCCATGGAAACGTGAGACTTCAGGCGCATGTGTATTTCCTCCCTCGCGTGCATCTCAATTTTCCCACCGAGCCCCCGCACGCTTTGGCGAGACCCGGCATATCCACCCTCAGACCCAGCGAAAGACGGCTGCGGCCATGGCGAGTGAGATCAGTGTGGCCAGCCAAAGGCTGGAGATTTCCAATCCGTCGGCGATCGGCAGGGTCGCAATGGTCTCCGCGCCCACAGTCCCGATCCAGGCGAGATGGAGGAACGCCGCCGCCAGCAGCGATATGAACAGACGGTCGCCGCGCGTGGTCGGGACATTCAGCACACCGAAGCGCGGGGTTTCAGGCCGGCGCGCCGCGAGAACCGTCATCACCGCGAGCGTCAACGCCAGAAACGCGAACAACAGCGAAGTCTGCCAAGTCCACGCCATCCAAGCGATGTCCATGGAAGCCTCCTAGACCCTGCCGAGCGCGAAGCCACGCGCGATGTAGTCGCGCACGAACCAGATCACGAGCGCTCCGGGAATCAATGTCAGAACGCCCGCCGCGGAGAGCAGGCCCCAATCGATCCCCGCGGCCGAAACCGTACGGGTCATGATCGAGGAGATCGACTGGTTGTTGGTCAGGGTGCGGGCGAGCAGCAGCTCGACCCATGAAAACATGAAGCAGAAGAAGGCGGCGACGCCTATTCCGCTGGCGACCAGCGGAATGAAGATGCGCACGAAAAATCGCGGAAACGAGTACCCGTCGAGAAAGGCGGTCTCATCGATCTCCCGCGGCACGCCGGACATGAATCCTTCGAGGATCCAGACCGCGAGCGGCACATTGAAGATGCAATGCGCGAGCGCCACGGCCCAGCTGGTGTTGAATAGCCCGATGGCCGAATAGAGATTGAAGAACGGCAGCGCAAACACCGCGGGCGGCGCCATGCGATTGGTAAGGAGCCAAAAGAACAGGTGTTTGTCGCCGAGAAAAAGATAGCGTGAAAAGGCGTAAGCGGCAGGCAGCGCCACCCCTATCGAGATCAGGGTGTTGAGAACGACGTAGGTCAGCGAAAACAAGAAGCCGTTGTACCAGGTCGGATTGGTGAAGATCTCGATGTAGTTCTTCAACGTGGGGGCGAGCGGGATCACACTCATCGTCGTTGTGATCTCGGTATTGGTCTTGAAACTCATATTGACGAGCCAATAGGTCGGCAGCAGCAGAAAAATCAGATAGGCCGCCAGAATATAGCGTGACCCTCTCATGCCAGGCGCTCCCGTCGCACTTCGCGCGTATTGGTCATGACGGTGTAGAAAATCCAACAGCTCACGAGGATGATCAGGTCGTAGACGATCGACATGGCCGCCGCCTTGCCGAGGTCGAACTGACCGAGCGCAATCTTGACGAGCTCGATCGACACGACCGTGGTGGAGTTTCCAGGGCCTCCGCCGGTGACGACAAAAGGTTCGGTATAGATCATGAAGCTGTCCATGAAGCGCAGCAGCACGCCGATCAGCAAGACGCGCCGAAGCTTGGGCAGTTCGATGGCGCGGAACACAGCCCAGCGGGACGCGCCATCGATACGTGCCGCCTGATAGAAGGCGTCAGGAATGGATTTGAGTCCGGCATAGCAAAGGAGCGCAATCAGGCTGGTCCAGTGCCACACGTCCATGACGATGATCGTGAACCAGGCCGAGAAGAACCCGGCCGTATAGTTGTAGTCGAGGCCGAGATGATTGACGGTCCAGCCGAGCAGGCCGATGTCGCTGCGAGCGAAGATCTGCCAGATGGTGCCGACCACGTTCCACGGCACCAACAGCGGCAGCGCCATGACGACCAGGCAGAAGGCCACGCCCGGGCCCTTCTTCGGCATGCAGAGCGAAACCAGAATGCCGAGCGGCACCTCAATCGCAAGAACGATGAGCGAGAACACGATATTGCGCCCGAGCGATGCCAAAAATCGGCCGCCGAGCTCGGCGTTCGGGTCTAATAGTTCTTGGTACCAGCCGACGCCGTTCCAGAAGAACTGATTGTTGCCGAACGTGTCTTGTACCGAATAATTGATGACCGTCATCAACGGCAGTATCGCGTTGAAGGCGACGATCGCCACAACGGGCACGACCAGGAACCAGGCGCGGTTGTTGATCGGTTTGTCCACGGCCCTTACACCCTCACCAGCTTACTGTCAGCATAGACGTGCACGCGCTTCGGATCCGGTTCGAGCGAGAGGCGCCCCGCAGACACCATCTCCTCTTCGCCAGCGATAGCCGCTACGGGCAGCCCGCCGATTTCCGCACGAACGATCCTACGGCTGCCTGCATCTTCGACGCGAAGCACGTTGACTTCCAGGCCATGACCGCCATTTCCCACGCGCAGAAATTCGGGACGGATACCGATCTCCACTTTCTGGCCGCCGGAAAATTTGGGGTAGCTCGAACCGAGCGTTATGGTGCTGTCGCCGATGTGGGCCTTGCAGCCTTCCACCAGGGCCGGCAGCACATTCATGCCGGGCGAGCCGATGAAATATCCCACAAACGTGTGCGCCGGCTCTTCGAATAATTCCTGGGGCGTTCCGATCTGCACGACCTCGCCCTCCAACATCACGACGACCTTATCGGCGAAGGTGAGCGCTTCGGTTTGATCGTGGGTGACGTAGACCATGGTGGTTCGCGAATGGCGGTGCACGCGTTTGAGAGCGCTGCGCAGTTGCCATTTCAGATGCGGGTCGATCACCGTCAACGGCTCGTCGAATAGAATCGCCCGGACGTCCTCGCGCACCAGTCCACGTCCGAGCGAGATCTTCTGCTTCATGTCGGCGGTGAGCCCGCTGGCCAGGCGCGCCAAATCCGACGACAGGTCGAGCATGGAGGCCACCTGCTTGACCCGTTCCGCGATTTGGCGCCGCGCGACACCGCGGTTGCGCAGCGGGAACGCGAGATTTTCCGCGACCGTCATGGTGTCGTAAATGACCGGGAACTGAAAGACCTGGGCGATGTTTCGCCGCTCGGTCGGCAAGGTCGTGACATCGACTTCGTCGAACAGCACCTTGCCGGCCGACGGAATTACGAGCCCGGAAATGATGTTGAGCAACGTCGTCTTGCCACAGCCGGACGGGCCTAACAGCGCATAAGCTCCACCGTCATTCCAGACCATCGTCATGGGTTTCACGGCCCAATCCGACGCATCGGCCGGTCCAGGCTTGTAACTATGCGCAAGGTTGTTGAGTTCGATGCGAGCCATCAGGCGCCCTTCCAGTCGGGTGCCCGCACCAGATGTCCACCGGCATCAAAAACGAAAAACTTTGACGGATCGAGATAAACGTCGATCGCCTGTCCCGGTTGCAGCTCGCGTACGCCCCGGGCGACAGCGATCCAGCGGGCGTTTTGCACGTCCACATGGACGAAGCTCTCCGAACCGGTGATTTCGCTGACCGCGACGGTGCCTTTGACCAACACCTGTCCGGGTCCAGATCGATCGAGCGAAATGTGGTTCGGGCGAAACCCGACTTCGAAACGTCCCTCAGGCAGATCCTTCAGGGTGCCCGACAGCGCAAACGACGGGCCGACATCGCTCGCTGCCGAGCCGCCTTCGACTCTTATGGTCAGAAAATTCATCGGTGGATCTGAGAAGATGCAGGCCGTCGCCTTGTCCTTTGGCGAGCGATAGACTTCAGGCGTTGGCCCGAACTGCGTCACGGCGCCTTCTCGCAGGGTTGCGGTGTTTCCACCGAGCAGCAGAGCCTCCGACGGCTCCGTGGTGGCGTAAACGAAGATCGTGCCCTTGCCGGCGAAGAAGCGCGGCAGCTCGGTACGAAGCTCCTCGCGCAGCTTGTAGTCGAGATTGGCCAGGGGCTCGTCCAA
>Ga0209006_10003235_pt1 | contig 14809 bp, 11 predicted proteins | sample JacPin_JW_Ref_O2_FD_188567 | JGI IMG/M metagenome (GOLD analysis project Ga0209006, IMG submission 188567) | Forest soil microbial communities from Algoma, Ontario, Canada - Jack Pine, Ontario site 1_JW_Ref_O2 (SPAdes) (version 2) | ecosystem: Environmental > Terrestrial > Soil > Boreal... | reverse complement strand
CATGGGCTCCTCGATCGAACTTGTATCGAAGTCGGGAACCAACCGCTTTCATGGAAGCGCCTTCGAATACTTGCGAAACGATGCTTTAGACGCCCGCAACTGGTTCGCATCGACCGTCACGCCAGAAAAACAAAATGAATTTGGCGGAGTCCTGGGCGGCCCGATCATCAAAGATAAACTCTTCTTTTTTACCAGCTACGATGGATACAGACTCAGAACCACCGCCTCCGGGACTACCGCGACGGTTCCAACCGCCCAGATGCAAACCGGAGATTTTAGCGCCTGGTTGGGGCCGCAGATTGGAACCGATCAGTTGGGCCGCCCGGTTTATCAAGGCGAGATTTATGACCCTGCCACCACTCGCTCGGATGGCGCAGGAGGCTTCATTCGCGATCAGTTCCCCGGCAACATAATTCCAACAGACCGGCTGAGTATGCTCTCTCAGAATTTCCAGAAGGGTTATCCGGCGCCGACTCTTCCCGGAATTTCGCTGAATTGGGCAGGTCAGGCCTACCCATCGCCCGACACCATCGACAAGATCAGTGAAAAGGTTGATTTCGTTTGGGGCCAGAACCGGCTAAGCGTGGGGTATAAGAAAGAACTTCGCGACGAAGAATGGTATGGCTCGATCTTCGATCCGACGATCTCCAGCACCTATGATGTTTTCTCGCATGAGTGGAATGCGCGCATCAGTTATACCCGGACTCTTACCCCGAATCTTCTTCTTAGCGTGCGCATGGGCGCTTCGCGCGATCCCAGAACCATTGGCCAATTCGGCTTGCCCAGTTCAACCTACGGTGCGACGGCTGGCCTTACCGGTACCTACACACCTGAGACTCCGACCGTAAATATTCAGAACGTTACCGGTTTTGGTGGTCCGTTTCTTCTCTTGAAAGATCCCTCCACCGGAATTCCCGGATACGTCGATCTTTCCTATATAAGAGGTCGCCACAACTGGAAGTTCGGGGTGGACTACCTGAACCAGACCAACATCTCTATCTTCAAAATTGGAGGATCCGGAAACTACACCTTCAGCAACGCCGAGACCGGGCTGCCCACATTTCCGGGCACGACCGGAGTGGCGTATGCAAGCTATATGCTCGGGGACGTCGATACCGCTACCATGACCGCGCCGGCCCCCACGAAATACAACTCCGCTCTTTGGGGCTTCTATGTTCAGGATGGCTGGCATGTTTCAAACAAGCTGATCGTCAACTACGGCCTCCGCTATGACTTCGAAGTGCCTCTCAACGAATCGCACAACGAGATTTCTTCCTTTGATCCGAATCTTCCCAATCCCGGGGCGGGCGGAATTCCGGGTGCGGTCACATTCTGGGGTCCGCAAGGAAATGGCCGAAGGCGCATCGTGGACTATTACTACAAAGCTTTCGGACCTCGCCTCGGCTTTATTTACGCCTTAAATAGCAAGACGGTGGTCCGTGGCTACGGTGGAATTATTTACGGCCCAATCACGGCTTTCGCTGGAAACGGAACCGATATTCCCTCGAACTATGCCTATAGTCCGACGATCACCCACCTCACTCCAGATCAAGGTGTGACGCCGGCTTTCAATTGGAGCAACGGCTGGCCCGGCCCCTTGCCTCAGATCCCGAACACAGATCCGAGCATTCAGAATGGCGGCGCGGTCAACTATTACAACCCGACTCGCGATGGCAGGTTTCTCTACGCTGAAAATCTAGGCTTCGGTGTCGAGCGCGAGCTGCCTGGCCGGATCTCATTGCGCGCCGAATATGTGGGCAAGCTCGGTCATCGCATCTTCATGCCGATTCCGATTAATAATCTCAATCCGAGTTATCTCAGTCTGGGCAGCCTGCTTCTGCAAAGCGCAACCTCGCCCGATGCGGTGGCCGCCGGAATTCCCCTTCCTTATGCGGGGTTTGACGGTACGGTCCAGCAGGCTCTGTTGCCATATCCGCAGTATCCCGGCGGAGTTACGGCCGTGAATGCTCCCGTACAAAATACCGCATATCACGCTTTGGAGGTAAATGCGCAGAAGCACTTTGGCGGCGGATTGACCTTCCTGGCGGCTTACACCGTCTCCAAGAATCTCGGGACAGCGGTCGGACCTTATCCCACGGAACTGGTGCACGCCATTCAATCTCTCGATCGCCCTCAGAATTTAGTTGTGAGCTACACCTATGAGCTGCCTTTCGGCCCGGGAAAACGGTTTGCGAATTCGAGAGGTACTCTGGTCGAGCAGGCGGTCGGTGGTTGGCAGATATCGGGAATTCATACTTATGCCAGTGGGACGCCAATCAATTTTTCGCCCGCAATCGATCTTACCGGCGCTGCCATTCGTCAGTCCGGATGCGGTGGGGTGCATCCATACAGTACAACCGGCGGCATCCTGAATCCCGCCGCCTTCGCTACACCGCCCGCGTTTACCGTGCCGAACACGATTCAGTTATCGAATGTACGGAACTGCGGCTATGAAAATGAAAATATTGCTTTCAGTAAAGTGTTCCCGATCCGAGAGAGCATTCGTTTCAATTTCGGGGCGGAAATGTATAACATCTTTAACCGGCACGGCTGGACGGGCATCAACACTTCTGTCACGAGCCCGACGTTCGGCAATTACACGGGCGCAACAAACCCCAGAAATGTTCAATTCCATCTAAGGTTCGAGTTTTAGGGCCGGGGGCAAGCTCCCGGTTCCTTGTCGCGTCCCGTCGAATGGCGCGGGCGCGGATGGGACTGACAGGCATTTGCGACGATGAATATCGGCTTGGTTGGGACCGGGGCCATCGCGGCACAGCATGTCGCCGCCTTTCAGGAACTGGGTGGAGTGGGTTTCCGGTGGGTGGTGTCGCGGCGAGAGGACGCTGCCCGGGATTTTTCCAGGCAGTGGGGCTTTGAGCAATCAGGCACTGAACTTGAAGTAGCTCTGCGCGATCCTTCGGTTGACCTCGTGGTGATCACCTCCCCTAGTGAACTCCACGCAGAGCAAACGATATTGTCCTTGCACGCAGGCAAAAATGTTCTGGTCGAGATACCGGCGGCTCTGAACCTGTTGGATGCTGAGCGAGTGGCTGAGCTGGCTGGCAAGTTGGGCCTCCGCGTGGACGTGTGCCACACCATGCGGTCTTTTCCCGGTATCAGGGAAGTTCGCCGCCGGGTGCAGATGGGCAAATTGCACATAAGGCAAATCGCGGGACACTTTGCTATTCCCCGGCGCCGTAATCAGGGGATGAATGGGAAAGCGCGCAGTTGGCGCGATAACCTTCTCTGGCACCACGGCTGCCACATGGTAGATGTGGCGATGTGGGTTCTGGGAACCAGCAAAGTTGGCGGGGTCAGCGCCATTCTCGACGAGCCTTCCCGCGAAACCGGAATGATCATGGACGTGGCTCTTCAATTTCGTAGTGAAGATGGTCCGCTGGTCAATCATACTTTGACCTACAACGCAGAACACTTGTGCTGGGAGGTCCGCTTCATTGGGCAGGAAGAGACGCTTACCTATAGAAATGGAAGCTTGCTCGATGAAAACGGCGGATCGGTCGTGCCATTCGCCTCCTGGGTCGATTTGCGCCCGCAAAATAAGGCGATTCTGGAGAGCTTCACCAGTGGAGTAAGCAGCGAGTATGAGATTGATACCGTCCTTCCGGCGATGCGAGTGCTGCATGAGGCCGAAATTTCCGCCACCACGAACGCGCGCGACATCAGCTCTCGGGAAGGGGTGAAGCCTTGATCGTCGATGCCTATGCGCACTGCGGAAGGAATAAATATCTTCCGGCTGAGCAGCTCATCGCCGTAATGAATGATGTTGGGATCGACCGAACTATTCTGTGCCAGCATTTAGAGGAATACGACAACGGTTATCTCCGCGATGTCGTGAAAGAACATTCGGACAAATTCAGAGCCGTATGTCTGATCGACCCAACCCGTCGAGATGCATTGGATCAGTTAAAGGAATGGCAGGCCACAGGCGCCTTTCGAGGGGTGCGGGTCGTCGCGGGGTGGCTCTCCCAGTACCCCGGACTTTGGCTGGCGGCGATGAAGTCTGGGTTGAACCTGGTCGTCTACGCTCCGAACGGAATCAAATCCGCGGCGCAGGACATTATTACTGCTGCGCGCGGATGTCCATCAGCCTGCGTCGTGGTTAGCCACCTGGGCAATCCCCGCGTGGTGGATGGCCAGGTCGTCGATGGCATGGAACTCCTCACCCTGGCGCAAACTCCCAATGTGTATGTGCAACTCTCCGGGCAGTCGATGTTTTGTAACTATCCCTACGCCGCACTCGATTCCTTCACCACAGATGTCGTGAAGAGTTTTGGTCCCTCTCGCATCTTATGGGGCTCGAACCTTCCTGTTAGCGGTGACAGCCACGCTGTCCGCCGGGATCTGGCGCTGCTGCGGCCGGGTGCGTGGGGCCTGGATCAGGAAGGCATCGAGTGGGTAACCAGCCGGACTGCGATGCGGGTGTGGTTTGCATCCGCTGCGTGACCGCCTCGCCGCAAAAAATGTGCGGGGCGAGTGGCGCAACTCTGAAAGACTGATGCAATGACTACGGATTTGCAGAAAGCGACAAACCTCAAGGCTCGGTTGCGGGCAGGGAAGCTCTGCTTGGGCGCTCAAATTGGACTCTCCGATCCCGCGATTGCAGAGATCTTTGGTCGCGCCGGTTTCGATTGGGTCGTGGTCGATACGGAACACTCCGCCAACAACGTCATGACTCTGCAATCCATGCTGCAAGCGGCTGCCTCCACGGAGCTGGTTGTGTTGGGGCGTCCCTTGCGCTTGGACCCGGATGAACTTCGCCGCTTTCTCGACGTGGGGGCGCAAGGCATCCTGTGCCCTTTCATCAACACGGGTGACGAAGCCCGGCAGTTCGTAAAGGCCTGCAAATATCCCCCCCAGGGTATCCGGGGTTACGGCCCCAGACGTGCCGGATCTTATGGCTTCCATGCCGAAGAATATTTTCAACTCGCCAACGAATCTTTGCTCTGCATTGCGATTATCGAATCGGATCAAGCGATCAGGAACATCGACGAGATCGTTAGCGTAGAGGGACTTGACGGAGTCGTGATCGGCCCCATGGATCTTTCCATTTCGCTGGACGTCTTCCGGCAATTCGACAATCCGGTTTATGTTTCAGCGGTCGAGCAGGTGCGCGCTGCATGTGCGAAGCGCGGCAAGGCGATGGGGAACGGCTGCTACAGCGTGGAACACGCTGAAAGCTGCAGGAAAAAAGGCGACTGCTTATTGCTGGTAGGCGGAGACGACATATTTCTTGCCAACGAATCGCGCCGCTGGCTTGGAGCGTTGCGGAAACAGTGACAGTGGGGAATATGGGCCAGCGGCAAAGAGTCTTGTTTCTTCCCAATCCGAAGCTCAGGGATCCTTGGCAGCCCGATATTGTTGCCGCGGTCGGCGCCCGCCATGACCTGAAGATTTTTGATCCCGGCTCGCCGCTGGAGCCGCAGTTTGCCGGCGTTGAAGTCGTACTCGACTTCGGCGGCGCAATGGGAACCCGCGCCATGGCGGATGTCGCGCAATCGGTCAAACTTTGGCAAATTCTGGGAACAGGTTTCGATCACTTCGATCTGGCTTACTGGCAAAAGAAAAAAATTCCAGTGGCTAATTGTCCGGGAGAATTTACCGCTATTCCTTTAGCGGAATGTGCCCTCCTGTTCATGCTCCTGTTGGCGCGGCGGTGGTCGGAAGCGCAGCATCATTTGCGGAGCGGTTCCATGTGCCTGCCCTGCGGAAAAGAGCTTGCCGGACAAAGCCTCGCACTCCTGGGATTTGGGTCCAGCGCGCGAGAACTTGCCATCCGGGCCGGCGCTTTCGGCATGAAAATCTCGGCGATCGATATCCGCGATATTCCGCAAGCCGAGCAGGAGAAGTTCGGATTGGAATTCGCAGGAAAGCCCAGCGACCTCGATCAACTTCTGAGCTCCTGCGATTACATCTCCCTCCACTTGCACCTGAACGAAGAAACGCGGCACCTTATCGGACGCAAGCAGCTACGTAAGATGAAGCCCACCGCTTGTCTGATCAATGTCGCCCGGGGAGGGCTGGTGGATGAAAAGGAGCTTTACCTGGCATTGACGGAAAAACGGATTGCCGGGGCAGGACTCGACGTATTCAGCGATGAGCCGGTTGATCCGGATAATCCGTTGCTGAGTCTGCCCAATGTTGTAGCCACACCTCATATTGCGGGAGTCACGGAAGAGACATCCAGGCGCCGCGCCGCTTGCGCTGCCGAGAACATCGACCGCGTGTCCGATGGTCTTGAATTTCTCCACCGTATTGACCGGTAGCATTGGGCCGCCATTTGACGGCTGAGACGAAGAGCAACCACTTGGAACTGGAACAGCGAATTCGAGAGTGCGTCATCCCTCCGGGTCACATGGGATTGTGGTGGCTCGGCCAGGCCGGTTTTATCCTGAAATCTCCGCGCGTGACGATTGCCATCGATCCCTATCTGACCAATAGCTGTCACGAGAATGCAGTGAGCTCGGCGGTGAATGTAGACCGCCTCTTCCCAGTGCCGATTGCTCCCAGTCGCCTGCAGGTGGATGCCATCGCTTTCACCCATTCTCATCAGGACCATTGCGATCCTCAAACCATCGCAGCCTATCGTTCGGCGGGCGGGAAGGGGCCATTCGTCGCAACGGGCGAGACCATGGACAAGCTGGCCGCGATGGGAGTTCCAAACAGCGAGATTCTTCTCACGTGGCCCAACAAAGAGCACCGCATTGGCGATGTCCGGCTCAAGGCAACATTTGCGATTCCATATGGAGGCGACGATCTGACCCACATCGGATATCTCGCTTTCATTGACGAGGGGCCGACAGTTTATTTCACCGGGGACACCGACTATCACGATCTTTTGGGTTACATCGGGGACTACGCGCCCGACGTGATGGTGACGGTCATCAATGGAGCTTTCCACAATCTGGGACCGAACGAAGCCGCCAAGCTTACCGCGAAGATCAATCCCAAGGTTGTCATACCGTGTCACTACGATTTGTTCATCGACAACTCGCTTGATCCCCGGTTATTTCGTTCTTGTCTTCACGCCGTTGGTCTGGCGGATCGATATCGCGTGCTCGAGCACGAGCGAACTTTCATTTTTCCCGACTGACGGGCCTGCTTGAAGAGATCGAGCCAAGGCGAGCGAACAAATGGAACTCGACATAGAGGACTTCGCGGCGCTGAGAATCTATTTAACCGAGCACAGGCACCTCAGGCCGGATGAAGCGGTCTCGTTCAAAAAGTTATTCGGCGGTGTTTCCAATCGTACCGTGCGCATCGACTGGCCTGATGGACGAGCGTGGGTACTCAAGCAGGCATTGGCAAAGTTAAGAGTCGATGTGGACTGGTTCAGCAGCCCTGAACGGATTGCGGTGGAAGCCAAAGCTTTGCGCTGGCTGAACAGCCTTGCCCCCGCGGGAACGACGCCGGAATTCATCTTCGAAGATCCGGTGAATTATTTATTGGCAATGGCAGCCGTGCCGGAAGCCCATGAAAACTGGAAACAACTTTTACTCTCCGGTCAAATTGTGTCAGATCACTTCGAGCAGTCTGGCTTTCTCCTGGGCCGGATTCATCGCCGCTCCTCGGAGCCGGGGCTCGAACTCCGGCAGGCGTTCGCAAATACCGAATATTTCGAGAGCCTTAGACTGGACCCTTACTACCGCCACAGTGCGAAGAATGTTCCCGCGGCTGCTGCCTTTCTGGATGCCCTGGCGCGCGAGACATTGCTCTACAAGATCAGCCTGGTTCACGGCGATTTCAGCCCGAAAAATATTCTCATCTATCAGGGCAAATTGGTTTTGCTGGATTACGAAGTCGTGCATTTTGGAGATCCGGCCTTCGATGTCGGCTTTGTATTCGCGCACTTTCTGAGTAAAGCGAATTACTTGAGCGAGAAGCGCGACCTTCTGGCGGCCGCAGCGTTAACTTTCTGGCGCGCCTATCGTAGAGAGATTGATGCGTTGCCGTGGGCGCAAGAGGCCGAACCCAGAATGGTGCGCCATGCACTCGCTTGTCTACTGGCGCGGGTAGCGGGCAAGTCAGTGCTGGAATACCTGGAGCCGCACGAAATAGTGCGGCAGCGTGAGGTCGTGTTAGCGCTGATGGCGACGGCGCCCACGAGAATTTCTGATCTTGTCAGTGAGTTCATTGCCCGAATCGAAGCCCATGCCAAAAATTGAAAAACTCGTCGGCCGGGAAATTCTCGACAGCCGTGGCCGGCCCACGGTCCTCGCCAAATGTTTTCTGGAAGGTGGATTTTGTGCGACCGCCTCGGTGCCATCCGGAGCCTCAACTGGACAAGCGGAAGCCCGCGAATTGAGAGATGGCGATCCGAATCGATATCAGGGTCTGGGATGCCGGCGAGCTGCGGAGAATATCGGCGGTGCGATTCATGACGCGGTTGCCGGGCGCGTGATCACGCACCAGTCCGAGTTGGATGAGGCCATGATCGCCCTGGATGGAACCCCATCCAAGTCGCGCCTGGGCGCGAACGCGATCCTGGCGGTATCGGTCGCTTTCGCGCGGGCCCAGGCGTTGTATCGCGGCATTCCCCTCTATCGGCATTTTGCCAATCTGGCGAGTTGCAGGGTCGAAACCATGCCTCGTCTGACAATCAATCTTTTTAGTGGCGGCAAGCACGCAGGGCAACAGGTCTCAGTTCAGGATGTCCTCATCATTCCGATGGCCGCGCAGACCATCGACGCCTCTCTGGTTGCCGCGTCCAATGTTTATCAAGCGGCAGCCCGGCTCATATTCGAACGCTATAGGATGCGCCTTCTCACTGCCGATGAAGGCGGACTGGCTCCTCCCTTCGCGTCCACCCAGGAGATGTTTGAGCTTGCCGTGCAAGCCATCGAGGAGGCCGGATATATCCCCGGTAGAGACATCTCTCTCGGCGTCGACGTCGCGGCAACTCACTTCTGTCAAAACCGGCGCTACGAAATCGATTCTCAAGCGCTCGACAGCGGCGGCATGATCGAAAAGATCGGCCAATGGCTCGACCGGTTTCCGATTTTAAGCGTGGAAGACGGCCTGGCCGAGGACGATTGGCAGAACTGGCCTGGCCTTCATCAGGCGCTCGCCGGGCGGGCATTAACTCTTGGTGACGATTTGTTATGCACGAATCCCTATCGAATCCAGCGGGCGATTGAGAACCAGGCTTGCGATGCCTTGCTTCTCAAAGCCAATCAGATCGGAACTCTTACCGAAGCGATGGCGGCATACAAGCTGGCGCGCTCGGCAGGATGGGCGGTCACTCTGAGCGTCCGCAGCGGCGAGACAGAAGACAATTGGGCGGCCGATCTGGCCGTGGGCTGGCAGGCAGATCAATTCAAGAATGGGTCGATTCGCCAATCCGAACGCTTGGCAAAGTACAACCGCCTTCTGGAAATTGAGGAACAGGAAAATTTGCCAATCACGGACTCAATGAAGGCACTCATCCGGCACCGCCCTTCCAATTAGCAACCCGTTCGAAAAAGAATGATGCAATTCGGCTCGTTGAGCGAATACGCATGCGGTATACTGTCCACTGCATATTGTCGACTAACGACGAGGCTAAATGGAAAGACACTGGAGCGACTATTGCGGCCTGAGCCTGGTCCATTTCCTCGCCTTTCCGGAATGCGGTACTGGCGAAGGGGAGATTCTCAAAACCATCGAGAGCATCGCGTTCGATCCTTTTTTCTCAGGCATAGAGATCAGCCGGATCAACGACGCCGGAACGCGCAAGAGAGTCGCGCAGTTGGTTGAGCAGACCCGCTGTAATGTCGATTTCGGAGTGCATCCGGTCATCCTGGGAAACAAGTTGAATTTGAATAGCCTGGACTCAAACGAGCGCAACCAGGCATGCAAAAGCCTTGAGCCCTACATCGACCAGGCGGCGGAGTTGGGCGCGAAAAGGTTTGTTCTGCTCTCCGGACCCGATCCGGGCGAAGCGCAGAGAGCCGAAGCGGTGAAGGTGCTGGCCGAATCTCTTCGCTGCCTGTGCGAGTCGGCGCAAGCGCGTGGTCTCAGTGTCGTGCTCGAAACCTTCGACCGAACGGTGGAGAAGAAGGCTCTGATTGGTCCGGCCGAGGAAGCCGCTGCCCTGGCCGCCGCGCTTCAGGTGGATTTTCCCAGCTTTGGTTTGCTTTATGATCACGCCCACGGCGTTCTGCTGGACGAAACGCCGCTTGCCGCGCTCAGCATCTTGAAGAACCATCTCGTCCACGTGCATGTGGGAAACTGCGTGAAAGTCCCTGGCCGCGCCAGTTATGGCGACTCTCATCCGCGGTTTGGCTTTCCCGGCAGCGAAAATGATATTCCGCAGCTCACGGAATTTCTTTGCGCTCTTCTCACCATGGGTTATCTGGAGAAAGACCGGCCACTGCACAAGCGGCGCAATGTAGGTTTCGAAGTGAAACCGCAACCGGGAGAATCATCCGCCGCAATTCTGGCAAACATAAAGCGCGCCTGGACCGACGCCTGGACTCAGCTTCGGTTCTCGCATGCTGAGCATCTCAAGCCTTCCCACTCTGCCCTGGCGGAGGATCGCGAACTGTACAGCGGCGCTCTCGGCAGCGGAGCATGAAATGACCGGAACTCTTCGCTGCCAACTTTTCGTGGTCAGCTTTTCGGAGCCAACTTTTGATGACGGGCTGGACGAGTGAATGAAAATTCTAGTCACCGATTACGCCTGGAGAGATTTGGAGATAGAGAGGAATTTGTTCGCTCCACTCTCCGCCCAGCTGGTCGCCGCGAAAACCGGGGAGGAAGACGAATTGTTTGACCTGGCGGCCGACGCCGACGGCATCCTTACGAACTGGAAACGCGTAAGCCGCAAGGTAATCGCCAATGCGCCGAAGTGCCAGGCCATCGTGCGCTATGGAGTCGGGCTGGATAACATCGACGTGCAGTTCGCCACGCAAGTTGGAATCATCGTGGCCAACGTTCCTTACTACTGCATCGAGGAAGTTTCCGATCACACTCTGGCTCTGCTGTTCTCTCTAGCGCGCAAGGTTGCCCACTACGATCGTGGCATCAAGTCTGGAATTTACGATCTCGCTTCAGGCACTCCCATGTACCGGCTTCGAGGAAAGACGCTGGGACTGCTCGGATTCGGCAGCATGGCGAAAATGGTTTGCCGCAAGGCGCAAGCACTGGGGCTCCAGGTAATTGTGTGCCGGCGCTCAAAAAGTTCCGCCGACCTTGGCGACGGAGTCCGGCAAGTGGACTTCAATGAACTGTTGCGCGAGAGCGATTTCGTCTCTCTGCATGTTCCACTTGTGCCGGAAACGCGGCGCCTTTTCAATCGCGAAGCCTTTCTGCAGATGAAGAAAACGGCTTTCCTGATCAATACCGCGCGAGGGGATGTGATTGACGCGCAGGCACTCCTTCATGCGCTTGAGGAGGGCCAGATTGCCGGCGCTGCTCTGGATGTGTTTTCCAAGGAGCCTCCCGATCTCCCCGATCCGTTGTTGTCGCATCCCAAGACAATCGTCACGCCGCACGCAGCCTTCAATTCAGAAGAGTCGCTGGAAGAATTGCGCAAGACCGCCTCGGAGCAAATGCTGGCCGTTCTTCGTGGCGGCGTGCCCGAATATTTTGTGAATCGCGAGGTTGCTGTGAGTCCGAATCTGCGAGCGCGCTGCCAGTCCACCGGAGCGATCCGGTAGGAGTTTCGTAAGCATGTTGCTGTCTGACAAAGTGGCACTGATCACCGGCGCTGCATCCGGCATCGGCCGGGCGACGGCTCTTCTTTTCGCCAAAGAAGGCGCCAAGGTTGTCGCCGTTGACATCAATGAGTTCAGTGGACGGGCCACAGTCGATGCTATTTGCGAAGCATCCGGGGCTGCGACCTTTGCGAAGGTCGATGTTGCGAATGAGGCCCAGATTGATACGGCAATCCAGAAGGCTATCGATTATTACGGCCGAATCGACATCCTCCACAGTAATGCTGCAGCCTATGCCTTGGGATCTGCTGTTGAGATCAGCGAAGCCGACTGGGACTACACGCTCAATGTATGTTTAAAGGCTTCATGGCGTTTTGCCCGGCGGGTTGTCCCTGTGATGCTGGCAAACGGAGGCGGCACGATCGTCATCACGGCGTCGGTACAAGGCATGCGCGGATATTCCGGCCACACGGCCTACCAGGTGGCAAAGGGAGGTTTGCTGTCGCTCACTCGATCTCTCGCCGCCGATTTTGCGCCGACCATCAGGGTCAACGCGATCGTGCCGGGCGCAGTTGTGACCGGCCTTTGGGACGGCATATCGGAAGCGCAGCGGGAACAAATCTCGCGCATGTGTCCGCTGCAGCGGAATGGAACGCCGGAAGAGATCGCTCAGGCTGCGCTTTTTCTGGCTTCCGAAATGTCTTCCTACATGACCGGGAGTTGTTTGGTAGTTGACGGTGGGCTGAGTTCAATTATCCAGCCGAAATGGGATTAGTCGTATTCGAGGTAAGGCGCCCGAGCAATCAGCCCGAGCAATGAGGAGGAGCAATGAGAGATTCAGGGTACTGGTCGAAGCAATTTCTGAATGAAGTGGAAGCCTACAAAGTGGAAACCGGGATAGCTCTTTCATCTTTGGGCAGTCCCAGTTTCTTTTATCAATCACCTCAGGCCAGGATTTACATCGACCCCTATTTGGGTCCCACGCCGCCAGAAGCCGAGACTCTCTATCCCGGCGTGTATCGCGCAACCGCGGTGCCGATCTGTCCGGAAGAGATTCGCAAGGTCGATGCCGTAATCTCGACTCATGACCACACCGATCATTGCCATGAACCAACCTTGCAGGCCTTGCAACGCAATACTGAGGCCCAGTTCATCGCTCCTGAAACCTCGACCGCCAAAATGCTCACCTACGGTGTTTCTCGCAACCGAATCCTGACGGTACATCCCGGAGAGGAATTCACGGTCAAGGATGTCCAGATCAAAGTTTTTGATTCCCACGACCCTGACGCGCCGGGCGCGGTCACGTATCTTTTGATTTCACAGGGTGTGACGCTTTTTGTTTCCGGCGACACGCGATACGGTCCGACCCTGGACAAAATCGGCAACGAATTCCAGGTGGATCTGGCACTGCTGGCGTTCGGAAGCAAGCGTCTCTACATGACCTACGACCAATTGCTTGAGGCCGCGCACCGCCTGAAGCCGAAAGTCCTGCTGCCTTTTCACTGGGAAGTCTGGAGAGGCGAAACGGGGGACGTCCTCAATCTGGGCAAATCGATTGGCGCTAATCCGGTGCCTTTCGACGTGAAGCTCCTCCAGATTGGTGACCGCTTGCAATACGAATCGGCAAAATCTGCGGGCTAACGGGAGCTATCAAATAGCTGAAACTCCCGAATTTTCGGCGTGGGCGGTAATGCAGGTATCCGCGCAAGTCAAACGCATTCCAGTTTTCTTCCGGCGCAAAAAAAGCCAGGCTGACTTTTTCCGTCAGCCTGGCTTTGTGTTCGTTGACAGCGAACCGTTCCTTTACTTATAGGACCGGTTCCTAGGGGTTGAGAGCATTTGCGATGGCTTTGGTCAGGTCACTATTCGGGTCGTCGTCTTTTAACGCCCAAACATAGCCTCCGCCGAAGCCTTGGGATTTGATGAAGTTCACCTTGCACTGCACCGACGTTGCATTGTCGTAGCTGAATGCGGTGCTGGTGGTTGCGTTGAACATACGGGCCGCGCAGCGAGTCGAGTCGTAGGTCGGCGTGAATCCGTTGTTCAGCAGGTTGACGATCGTTCCATAAGTGGCCAGGCCGTCGGTCAACAGAAGGTCGCATCCTGCCGTCGGACTGCCTTGGTTTTCGCCTGTCGAGCAGTATCCAACACCGTTGGCATTGTAGACCGGCGAAGTTCCGTTGGTGGTCATAGCGCCAGAGCCATCGGTGACCCCGGTTGCGTTCTGGTACATGCCGCCGTTCGCCGACGTCAAACCCCCGGCCCAGCCAGCGCCATAGAGCGGGAAGCCCATGGTGTACTTGGCTGCCGGCGCACCGTGCGCCATGTAGTACTGCACGGTCGCGTCGATATCGTCTGCCGGTGTTCCGTACAGCGGGTTGGCGGTTTCGTCGTAGAGAGCAGACGCGTCGTTGGTGGCGTTGGTCCAGTCTCCGTCGTAGTTATAGCCATCGACATTCATCCAGTTCAACTCCGCGGCGACCGCAGAGATGTTGATGGTGTCGTAACCACCGTCGTTGCCTGAATCCGCAGCCGCGCCCGGAGTGGATGGGCCGGCAGCCAGATCCGCCACAAGCTGATACGTTCTGCCGGTGGTTCCCGTCAGCGTATTCATCTCGGTTCGGAACTCGGTCAACAATGCGGTGAAGTTGGCCGTGTCGTTTGCGTTGGGGAACTCCCAGTCGAGGTCGATGCCGTCGAAAAGAGTGCCGGTGGAAACACCCGAGGCGATGTTGCCCTGCAGGAACATGTTGATGCAGGAGCCGACAAACGCCTGCCGTTGAGCAGTCGTGCTGGCTGCCTGGTCGAAGAGCGTGTTGTAGGTTGGTGGATTCCATCCGCCAATCGAAATCAACACCTTCAAGTTAGGATTCATCTGCTTGAGTTGCACCAGCGCACCGAAGTTCCCTTGCAGCGGAGCCGTGGCCGGAGTTGCGCCCGGCACCTGCGGAACCACCTTCTGGTAGTCGGCGTAGGTGTCAGCCAGCTCGCAATTCACGTTGCTGCCGTTCGCTACCGGCTTGGCAAAGGCATAGATGAGATGCGTGAGCACCCCGGCTGCGCCATTCGACTGCAGTTGCGCAACGTTATAGTTGGCATAGTACGTACCCCACTCTTCATACCATCCACCCATAAACAGAGTGCTGAGAGCGGAT
>Ga0209006_10003234_pt1 | contig 14809 bp, 14 predicted proteins | sample JacPin_JW_Ref_O2_FD_188567 | JGI IMG/M metagenome (GOLD analysis project Ga0209006, IMG submission 188567) | Forest soil microbial communities from Algoma, Ontario, Canada - Jack Pine, Ontario site 1_JW_Ref_O2 (SPAdes) (version 2) | ecosystem: Environmental > Terrestrial > Soil > Boreal... | reverse complement strand
CCGACCCGAAAGACAGGCTCAGCTTGTCTGCGTCCGACGGTCATCCCGGCTCATGGTCAGCAGTGGAATTGGCACTCCTGGTGCCATGACTACCTTCTCTCGTTGTCACCCAAAATGATTGTCCTAGAACTCTATTCGTAACGCGACCTGGCCAGTGCGATTCCGGCCCTTCGTGCCCGGCTCCCAAATAGATGGCTGACACCCAATTCGTTCTTCAATCCCGAGAGCGCGATCAGCGCGAGCCGCGGTATCCAGACGTTAGAGGTCGAGCCATGAAAAGCGCATGAAAGCCGCATAAAATCGGCGTAAAGTGCCAATCAAAGATTCGATGGATGTCAGAAGAAGTTTTAATCGTGAAGCCGGCGCATTGGAATCCGGTGGAAATAAATCAACCTACTGGTCTTTGGAGAAAAGCGATTTGTTCGAAGGATCGCAGAACCGGTATCCCACCCACGGTTCGGTAAAAAGATATCTTGGCTTCGCGGGATCGTCTTCGATTTTCTTACGAAGCATCCTCATGTAAGTTCGCAGGTACTCAAGTTCCTCGCCATATTCCGGTCCCCAGATGGTTTGCAGGAGTCTGGAATGAGTCAAAAGAGCGCCTTCGTTTTTCATCAGGAGCACAAGCAGGTCGAATTCGGTGGGAGTGAGATGAATGATCTTGCCGGCACGGCAAAGTAAGCGGCGGTGAAGATCCACTTCGAGATCCCCAGCGCGCAGGACGTGACTCTCCGCCGCGGCATCCGCCTGGGTACGCCGCAGCACTGCCCGCACGCGCGCCGTGAGCTCGCGAAACTGGAAACGCATGGTCACGTAGTCGTCGGCTCCAGCTTCCAGCGCCTGGACCATTTCGCTCTCGGAATCCTGCTCTGTAACCATGACGATTCCCAGTTCCGGGGCGTGACTGCGCGCCCGCCGGCAGACTTCGAGTCCGCTTATTTCCGGCAGGTCGACACTGAGGATCACCAGGTCAAAGCGGTATTCATGGATACGAGCGAGTGTCTCGACGGCGCTTTGCGTACCTTCCACTGAGAACCCGCTGTCCACCAGGTTAGTCTGTAAAGCCCTTTGCAGCGAGGCGCTGGCGCTGATCAACAGTAAGACCGGATCCCGTTGTGAGCCTGCGCTTCGCCGCATTTTTGTATGGTCTCTTGCGTCAGCCACCCTGCCGCCCGGTCGCTAAATTTAACGTCGCTAGAATTTAACCAGGATGGAGAGATCAATCCGGTTCTCTATTTTGCGAAGATCAGGCGTGAACCCCGGGACCACCGATCCGAGGGGACCAGTGTTGCCGCCGGGCGGAGTGATGCCGCCGGGCCCGCTGAAGTACGGAACATTCGCAGCTCGATGGTCAAACTCCCAGCGGAAAGTAATGTATTGGCTGGGCATGTAGTCAAAGGTTGCGGAAGCGTCCCAGGCTTTGAACGGGTCTCCCGGATTCTCCGTGAAGTATGGCGTTCCGGACGCCGCTGTCGCTCCATTGATGGGCGGCAGCAGGACCAGATAGCGTCCCGGGTTGTTAATCTTCCCGCCCCCGAGGGTCAGGCCATAGCGGTCTTTGTCGAACCAGAAGCGGTTATAAAACATGTAACCTAGAAAGCTCTGCTTCTTGTCAGTTCCGTGGTCGCCGGTGCAATTTACTCCTCCACCAGTTTCGCATCCGGCATCACCGGTCAACGAGAACGCCATCCTGTGCAGGAATTTATCCGGCCGGTCGTAGTATTTCACTTCGATACTGTCATCGGTGTGTAGGCGCGTGCGATTCGGATTTCCCAAGGCATCAGCCCCCACCCCATAGTTGTTGGAAACGATGGAAATCGAACTATTGGGGCGCCACAGAATTTGTCCGCCAACCCCTGGACGGCTGTTAAACCTGCCGTAGGACTGCCATCCGTTGATGAACCATGGCTCTATCTTCAACTTTGCCGTGGGGAAGATTTGCACCCGCACGCCATTGAAGAACCATGGCGTGTTGGACGAAACGTACGAGGGTTGATAGGCCCAGTTATCGAAGTTGTAGTAACTGAAGAGGCCGATGTATGACATGAAAATTCCGGCATCGACATTGATTCCGTGCAACGCATTAAAGTGGTATCCGCCGTAAGCTTCGGACAAGTAACGATAGGCGTCGGCCAGGTCCCATTGGCCACGCGCCGGACTGGCGTCATTTCGTGGGGTGGTCTCCGAGTAGAGGCCAAATTGTGTCATCAGCCGGGCGCGAACGTTGTCATAGTGGAAGTCGCCGCCAACTCCCAACTGCGTGACGTGCACTTCATCCGACCGAAAGACCTCGCTCGACCCGCCAATCGTGTCGTCCTTGGGATGATTGAAATCGTAGACGTAGTCGACGTCTGCGCGGATTTCCGGCGTGAAGAATTTACTGTCGAAAGCAGGCTGTTTTGTCCGCGCATTGCCGTTCAGCCAGGTCCAGTCCGCGAATGCAAATGGCTCCTCCTTCCCCGGTTTGGCCACAGGAGCAGGTTCAGAGGATTGCCCGGCTACCGCCAGGACCGGCGTCGCAGCGGCAGGGATCGCTAGGGTCGTGGCGTTCGGAGTCGTTCCGTTCAGCGAACTTGACTCCGTCCTGCTTGTGGTCGCTGCCGTGCTTTGCTGCTTAAGTTGGGCCTCCAACTCCTGGATTCGTGCCCGCATCCTCTCCAGTTCTCGAAGAATCTCCTGATTCGAAGATCCTGCATCGGGCGCGGGGCGAGCCGATGAATCGACGGCTGAGTTCTGGCTCTGCCCCGAAGTCTGGGCGAAAGCTTCCGGTCGGAAAATACTGCAGAACATAGTAGTCAAAACGATTGTGACGCAGGTTTTCGCAATTCTCGCTCGGTTGGCTCTCATAGTCAGGAATCTCAGATTTCCGTCTGTATTCAGTTCCAGACGCTGACCTCATTGGATGGCATGCTCCGTAAAGTTTGTATAAAGAGTCCATAAAAAATCGGTAAAGACCACCCGGGAAAAGCATGGATTCCGATGGGATTCATCGGCCAGCCTTTGCTGGCGTTCGGCTGGCTCGTTGTCAGCCGCAGTGAGCGTGAACTAGGCAGTGCGCTCGCCCTGGTCCCCAGTCGGAATTCGAATGATCATTAAGAATAGTCGGCAGCCGTAATGCACAGGTCCTTCGCTGCGTTCAGGAGGACAGAGTTGCAAAACTGGGCCGGTGACGGCGACAATCTTCTGTGCAACCTTCAGGTCCGAGCGCTGCCGTACCCGCCAATGCCGGGAATCCCTTTCAACCCGGCGTCATGGTGCTGGTGACGCTGGGCAATCCCCGCGAAAAATTCTGGGGCGTAATTCTCGACCTTAACGGCCAGGGACTTAGCCTCTCACGCATCGAACTGGCTTCATTCGAAGATCTCGTCTCCATGATAAAAGCCGGGGATTCTGCAACTCCGGGTATAGTCTTCTTTCCTATGCATCGCATCGAGCGCGTGGAACTGGATCAGTCCGACGATAACGTTCCTTCTCTTTCTCAGCGTTTCGCCCTCCAGACCGGACTAGATCCGGTTTCCGTTTTCCATCCTCAGGCGCCACACACCGGCTTGTTCGGGGAGCAGAAGTGAAGTTCTCCCAACTGCTCACGGCGCCGAACCAGTTGACTCTGTTGCGCATGATGTTTGTGCCCTTCATTGTGATCAACCTGGTTGCCGGTCACTACCGCTGGGCGCTTGCCTTGTTTGTGCTGGCGGGCTTCAGCGACGGCCTCGATGGATTGCTGGCGCGCACGCTGAAGCAGCAGACGGTGCTGGGACAGTATCTCGATCCCATTGCCGACAAACTTCTGCTCAGCACCATGTTCATGGTGCTCGCCATTCTGCACAAAATTGCCTGGAAGTACACCGTGCTGGTGTTTAGCCGCGACATCTCGATTCTCTGCGCCAGCGCTGTGCTCTACGCCATCGCCGGCTTACGCGACTTTCGTCCCAGCATTTTCGGCAAGGCCAACACCTTTGCCCAGGTCGCCGCCATTTTCTTCGTGATGTTGTTTCAGGTGCAACATACTCGCTGGGTCTGGATCACTCAGGCCACGTTTCTTCACGCTGCCGTCGGGTTCACGATCGTCTCGGCCGTACATTATGTGTTTCTGGTGGGGCAACGACTGCGTGCCGCGCACGTGCCCGCGGAAACCTCAAAGCCGGCGGCGTAATTTGACCCTTTTTCCGATGTCCCCCTAGAATTAAAGATTCTGTCCACAAATTCCCCTCTCATCATGGCGCTGCGTTTATACAACACGCTCTCCGGCAAAATAGAAGAGTTTCATCCCTTGCAGGGCAACGAAGTTCGTATGTACGCCTGCGGGCCCACGGTCTACGACTACGGTCACATCGGCAACTTCCGCACCTTTGTTGCCGTCGATATCCTGCGCCGCTTCCTGCTGCAGAGCGGCTTCAGCGTGCGCCACGTCATGAATATTACCGACGTGGACGATAAGATCATCCGCAACTCCGCTCAGGCGGGTCTCAGCGTCAAGCAGTACACCGCCAAGTACGAAAAAGCTTTTCTCGAAGACAGCGCCACGCTAAATATCGAACAGCCGATTCTGGCGCGCGCCACCGACCACATTCCGGAGATGGCGCGCTTCGTTGCCGAACTGGAAAAAAAGGGATTTGCCTATCGCGCCGACGACGGTTCTTACTACTTCCGCATCGCGAAGTTCCCCGGCTACGGCAAGCTCTCTAAAAAAGATTTTGCAGGGATGGAAGATGGCGCCCGTGTGGATGTGGATGAGTACGAAAAGGATAGTGCCCGCGACTTCGCGCTGTGGAAGGCGCCCAAGCCGGGCGAAGCGTACTGGGAGAGTCCGATCGGGCGCGGGCGCCCAGGCTGGCACATCGAGTGCTCGACGATGTCGATTGAAGAACTGGGTGAGACTTTCGACCTGCACGCGGGCGGCGAGGATCTCATCTTTCCGCACCACGAAAACGAAATCGCGCAGTCCGAGGCGCTCACCGGAAAGCCTTTCGTCCACTTCTGGTTTCATTCACGCTTTTTGCTGGTGGAGGGCGAGAAGATGTCGAAGAGCGCAGGCAATTTCTTTACCCTGCGCGATCTGGCGCTCAAGGGCTATAAGCCGTCTTCGATTCGACTGTTGCTCGCGTCCGTTCCCTACCGCCATCAATTGAACTTTACCTTTGATGGACTGAAGCAGATGGCCAGCAATGTCGACAAGCTGCGAAATTTCGAACTGCGGCTGAAGACGGGACAATTTCCCACCGGTGGCGATTCCACTCTGGCCCAGGAAACCATGGACCGCATGACTGCAGCCCTGGACGATGACCTGAACACCGCGCAGGCTCAGGCTGCCATCTTCGAAATGGTCCGCAAAGCCAATGTCATGATCGACGCCGGACAAATCAGGAAAGATAACGTGGCGCCTCTGCTCGCCGCGCTTCAGAAGTTCGATGAGATTTTTGCCGTCCTGCGCGACGACGACGGACCGAAGATGAAAGCGATCCTCGAATGGGCGAAAGCTGACGGCCGTGAAAAAGACATCAGCCAGGAACTGCTGGATGCCGTGGGCACGCAATCGCTATCCGATGCTGACATAGAAAAAAAGATCGCCGAGATGGAAGGCGCCCGCCGCGCCCGCAATTTCCAGGCATCCGACGCCATTCGCGCCGAATTGACTTCAGCCGGCTTGCTGGTTGAAATCACAAAGGACGGCGTGCGCTGGCGCCGAAAATAACGTCACCGCAAGCTGTTCCTCCACTCCGTCTTGCTCATAGTTCGCCGCTGCCGCCTGCTTCCCGGCGGAGCCGGAATCGCGTCTTGTGCTGCGATCTGGGTCCATCCCCCCGCGCCCAGCACGGAAATGTATCCTCCCGATGCAAGCTGCAGCGGCTTTGAGATTCGCCGTTTGAAATCGACGCGATCAGCCCGTGTGGGCTCGAACCACGACGGCGTGACGAAGTCCGAAACCAGCACGTCGTCGATCTTGTATCCGAGTTCATCGACCTCTACCGCATCGCACACTTCCAGTGCATAGACCTTGCCATCCGATCCCTCGGCGCACCAGTTGATCCAGGGATCGGCCAACATCTCCAGCAGCTCATGACTTAGAGTGACTGTCCACGACCCGCCACTTTGAATATCAAGTCCAGCAAACACTTTGCCCAGCGGCGTTCCGCGGCTGGTCAACTCGTGATAGCCCAGTGCGCCGGCCTGATCGGGATTGTCGATAACTGAAATCTGCCACCACCCGTCCGTCAGCGCCTGATCTTTGGGCACGCAGACCAATTGACAGTCCAAATCCCAATATGCCTTGAAGTCGAGACTGACCTGCTGCTGCAAAGCTGGAATCGCGGCCTCCACCTGCTCGTCACTCAAGCATGTGGAAGCATTCGTAACTGCAATTACCGGCAAGCTCATTGCGCAAACCTCGTCCGAGAACTGAAAACTGCGAACCGGGAACTGGTTTTTAGTTACTTCAACGCTCGCGCAGAGAGCGCAGCATCGAGCGCAGCATTCCCGGTGGGAGCGCATACCTGCAGGTTCCATTGTTTTTTCAAGTCCTTGGGGCGAGGGATGACAGTGTTCTGCTTTGCAGTCGTCGGAACGGAAGACGGCGCCTGCGGGATCAGCGAAGCAAAGCTGCTCACGGTAGTCAGGATCAGATTCACCGCCGCAGTAATCCTGCTGAACAGCGCCGGGTCGCTGATGTGGGCTGCCTGCAACAGGGCAGGCAGGTTTTGGTTCGTGCTCTGAATCAGACTCTCGATCTTCTGCAAAGTGTCAGTACTGGGATTGGCTTTGTATTGGCTGTACAGCGATTGCATCAGGGTGAGGTCTTTGCTGGCCTCAGCGGAAATATTCTGAATTGCCAGCGCCTCCGCGGGATTGAGCTGCTTGCCGGTTTCGAGCGCCGATACCAGCGCAGCGATATTCAGTGCCATCTGCGTCAGCACCGGCAAGTCGGCCAGCGCCACACTGATCCATTGCGCGCTGCATCCGGTGGCAATCAGTGAAATGCTCAACACCACAGCCAGAATGATTCGTCCCATCGAATTCAAGTTCATGAGTGCTTCTCTCCTATAAATGTTGTCGGTCAATGAAGTTTGGTGAAGCCGCCACAGACCACGTGGGGACAGCCGCCCCCGGCTGTCCAACCGAGCACAGCTCGGCATGCCGTGGCCCGCAAACAAAATCGCCACCGGCCGAAGCCGATGGCGATGGATGCAAAAGGTGAGAGACGTAGCAAGCTACGTCTCTACGAATCTACAAATATGGATCTACAAATGTCGAAATCGAAGATTTGATTCTCTCGCTTTACGCTGCTTTCTCGCTGGCCTGCGCGACTCTCAAGATTGTGCTCTCGTCGAAATGCCGGCCAAGTATCTGCAGTCCGATGGGCAGTTTATCTTTGGTCTCACCGCATGGCACGGAGATTCCAGGAATGCCGGCAAGATCCGCGGTGACCGTATAGATATCCGCCAGATACATCGCCAGTGGATCGTCCACCTTCTCGCCCAGCTTGAACGCCGCCGTAGGACTGACGGGGCCCACGATGGCATCCACTTTCTTGAACGCCTGATCGAAATCTTGGGTCAGCAGCGTGCGAACTTTCTGCGCCTTCAGGTAGTAGGCGTCGTAGTATCCCGCGCTGAGCGCGTACGTCCCCAGCATGATTCTCCGCTTCACTTCCGCGCCGAAGCCCTGATCCCGGCTCCGCCGGTACATTTCCGAAAGCGTGCGCGCGTCTTTGGCGCGATAACCGTATCGAACTCCGTCAAAACGCGCCAGGTTGGAGGAAGCTTCCGCGGTGGCGACGATGTAGTAGGTCGGGATCGCATACTTGGTGTGCGGTAACGAAACTTCCACAATCTCGCAGCCCTGCCCGGCCAGCTTTTGAATGGCCGCTTCGATGGCCTTGCGGATTTCGCCATCCAAACCTTCTCCCAGATATTCCTTGGCCACTCCGATCTTCAGCCCGCGCACTGGCTTCTCCAGTTCGGCAACATAGTCAGGAACTGGAACCTCGGCGGAAGTTGAATCCATGGGATCGCGGCCTGCGATGGTTCGTAAAACGATCGCCGCATCCTTCACCGTTTTCGTAAGCGGCCCGATGTGATCGAGCGACGACGCGAATGCAATCAGTCCATACCGCGAAACCCGCCCGTAAGTCGGCATCAGTCCAACCACGCCGCAGAAAGATGCCGGCTGGCGAATCGATCCACCGGTGTCCGAGCCTAGCGTAACCACTGCCATATCGGCCGCCACCGCTGCCGCCGATCCGCCCGACGATCCTCCGGGCACGCGGCTCAGGTCGCGCGGATTGCGCACCGGACCATACGCCGAATTTTCATTCGACGAGCCCATGGCAAACTCGTCGCAGTTCATCTTACCCAGCACAACTGCGCCCGCGGCTTCCATGCGAGCCACCGAAGTCGCATCATACGGAGGAATATATTTCTCCAGACTTTTCGATCCGGCCGTGGTGCGCACCCCACGCGTACTCATCACATCCTTGATTCCCACGGGCACGCCGGCGAGCGCAGGCAATGGCTTGCCTTCCGCCGCCATGCGATCGATGCGATCAGCCTGCTCCAGAGCACGCTCTTTCGACAGCGTCAGAAATGCGCAGATCTGCCCGTCTTCTTTTTGGATGCGAGCATAGTGATCTTCCGCCAGCGCCATCGCAGTCGTCTCGCGCCTTTGTACAGCCGAGCGGGCGGCATCAATCGTGAGTGAAGTCAGATCCATGGGATTCGGCGGCTGGCCGCCGCTATCTTTCGATCACTTTGGGAACCCGAAAAAACTCTTCGTCGGCGTCAGGCGCATTCGCCAACGCAACGTCCTGCGACAGCGACTTACGAAGTCCCTCAACCACATCTTCCCGGCTCGCATAGGCAAAACGCTCGCTGCCTTGCTTCGCCGCGTCAACTGCGTAGCGGTCGGAAACCTGGGCCATTGGCGGAACGTTAGAGGTGTCGATTTCGTTCAGGCGATCCACATACTCGAGGATTGAATTCAGATCGCGTACCATACCCGCACGCTCCTGCTCGGTGAGAGCCAGGTTCGCCAGATCGGCAACGTGAGCGACGTCTTTTTCCGTTACTTTCACGAGATCAGAAATGACAGTACGAGAATTTCCGCCAAGCCTGTCAGCGACGCGCCACAACGAATTCGATTCGATTAACCGCTTCCGCCGTGTAACGGTTGATCGCGGCCACATACCGCGGCGCAAGGGATTGCAATTCCGATTTCCAACCCGCGTCGGCAACTTCCACTCGCAACACTCCGACTTCGAAATTCAACGCCCGCGAGCGTTCCGCTACGGCGGATCCGCACACCAGAGGCCAAGCTAGGAGTGGGGCCTCTCCGGGAGAGGCTTGCCGCAGAGACTGCGCCACGATTTTCTCGAGCCCCGCGCCCGCTCGTTGCAAGTCCGTCCCTCGTGCCGATCAACCGCAGAGAAGCTTCGATTCTAACATTCCCAGCCGAACGTGATCCGCGCGCCGCAGACGACGAATCAAACGGGAAATTCCTTATGGACAAACTCGAGTGCGGCTTCACGCGACGACAGCAGGCCCTCAAGCTGAGCATCTTCCACTGCGTCGAGAATCTCGCGAAATCTCGGCCCGGGACGATGTCCTGCGGCAATCAGATCATCCCCGGTAACCAGTGGCGCAGGCCGCATCTTCGCCGGTGGAATTTCCACCCGCTTGCGCTCCAGGAATTCGTACGTGCTCAAGTTGCGATGGCTGGCCAGCGAGTCCGCGCGATGGAGGGCCATGTGCTCGTCAAATGACGGCATGCGCAGAAATTTCTTCAGTGTCGACTCTTTCATGCGGCTCACGTGGCCGAAGCGCATGTGATTTTCGACCAGCGCCAGTATCTGAGCGGTATCGTTATTTGAAAAACGCAACCGCCCGCAGATTTCCTCTGCGATCTTCGCGCCCACATTGACGTGATCGTCGAACCGGATGCGATCGGGCGCAACCCGAAACGTCGCCGGCTTCCCGACATCGTGAAGCAGCGCGCCCCAAGCCAGCGTCAACGGACATGGGTGCGGCAGGTTCTCCAGCAACAGCAGCGTATGCACAAACACATCGCCCTCGGGATGAAACTCCGGCGGCTGCTCAACTCCTTTCATCGCGGAAATCTCCGGCAGCACCTCGCGCAAGAGCCCGCTCTCGTCAAGCAGCAGAAACGCGCGCCGGGTATTTTCCTGCGTAAGCATCCGCGTCAGTTCCTCGCGTACGCGCTCGCGGGAAACGATCTCAATTTGCGGCGCTAGCTGCCGCATGGCTACAAACGTCTGCGGATCGATCGCATAACTGAAGCGCGCCGCGAATCTAATCGCGCGCAGCAAGCGCAGCTTGTCCTCACCAAAGCGCCGCTGCGGATCACCGATGGTGCGAATGATTCCTGCTTCCAGATCGCGTCGGCCCCCAACAAAATCGAGCACTTCGCCGCTGACTGGATCAAGAAGCATCCCGTTGATGGTGAAATCACGGCGCGCCACATCTTCGCCCGGATTGCGGCTGAACCGCACTTCATCCGGACGCCTGCCATCGGAATATCCAATGTCGCTCCGAAAAGTCGCGACTTCGACGGTACCTGATTTCTCTCCGTCTGGGACGGGCACCAGCACGACCCCAAATTGGACGCCGACGGCATACGTCTCAGGGAAAATACTCATCACCTGATCGGGCGTCGCGTCCGTAGCCACGTCGTAGTCTTTTGGTTCGCGCTGCAGCAAAAGATCGCGCACGCATCCGCCTGCCAGATAGGCCTGAAAGCCGCGCTGGCGCAGGGTCTGAACGATCGAGGTTGCGAAATCTTTCAGCATCGCAGTGCAGAGGTCGGGTTTCGCTCTCCATGATACCGCTCAGACTCGATCCGTAAGGACTTGACACTTAGTCAAGCACACTTTACAGTGATGAGAGTAAAGCATGCTTTACATCGACATGACAGTTGTCACGCAGCCCGGGTGACGGTTTGCACTGGCGGTAGGCGCCGCGGCACGAGATTATGGTCGTGATAAACCAAGCGCCATACCGTGTCCGGCGGACAGGCGAATCGCTTTTCATCAATTGTGGAGGATTTTATGAGTTCCCAATGGCTTTCGGCGGGCGTTAGAGTTTTCGGCTGGATGGCATTCTATCTGCTTCTGTCGGCCTCGGCGATTTTCACAGCAAGTGCCAGCGGCAGTGACAGCTTTGTCATCCGCAAAACGCGTGTCTTCGACGGCAACAAAGTGATCGAGCAGGCCGATGTCTGGGTTGAAAGCGGCAAGATCAAGGCCGTGGGCAAGAATCTCAAAGTTCCCTCCGACGTGAAGACGATTGATGGCGCTGGCGACACGGTTCTTCCTGGCTTGATCGATGCGCACACGCACGCCTACGGAGATGCGCTCACCGAGGCGGAAATCTTCGGCGTGACGACCGAACTCGATATGTTCACCGACGCGAAATACGCACAGCAGACAAAGAAAGATCAGGCGGAGGGAAAAGATCTTGACCAAGCCGACCTGCGATCCGCCGGAACTTTGGCGACCGCGCCCGGCGGTCACGGCACAGAGTACGGCATGCCCGTCCCCACACTCTCGACACCTGCCGAAGCCCCAGCCTGGGTCGATGCCCGCATTGCGGAAGGCTCGGACTACATCAAAATTATTATCGACGACGCCAGTGCCTATGGAAGTCATCGGCCCACGCTCGACAAAGAGACGGTGAAGGCGCTCGTCGACGCCGCCCACAAACGCGGCAAGCTGGTCGTTGTTCACATTGGCACTCAAGCGGACGCCCGCGAGGCGATCGAGGCTGGAGCCGACGGCCTCGCTCATCTGTTCGCGGACAGCGCACCCATGCCTGACTTCGCAAAATTCGTCGCCGCGCACCATGTTTTCGTCGTGCCGACGCTGAGCGTACTCGAGAGCGTGTCCGGCATCGCCACGGGCGAATCTCTAACCACGGATGCGCGCCTCGAACCTTATCTGACCAACGACGACATTACGAATCTGAAACGTTCTTTTCCGAAGTTCTCCACGGCGCCGAGCGAAAAATATGCAGAGCAAGCAGTTGCGCAACTGAAAGCGGCTCACGTGCCTGTGCTTGCGGGGACGGACTCACCGAATCCGGGAACATCGCACGGAGCCAGCATGCACCGCGAAATGGAACTTCTCGTGCGCGCCGGACTTACGCCGCAGGAAGCGCTGGCAGCGGCAACTTCGGTTCCAGCAACGGCATTCCATCTCGACGACCGCGGAACGATCGCAACCGGCAAGCGCGCCGACCTATTGCTGGTGAGGGGCAATCCTCTGCAGGACGTCATGGCGACGCGCGACATCGTCGCTGTGTGGAAAGTCGGCGTCGAAGATGACCGGGCGAGCTACCGTACGACTCTCGAACACGCAAAACAGGAAGCGTCGAAGGCGGCACAAGCGGCGTCGGCAGGCGCAGCAGCGGGTTTGATCAGCGACTTCGACGACGGCACGCCTAGCGCCAAGTTTGGCACGGAATGGTCGCTCTCTACCGATAGCATTGCCGGCGGAAAATCCACGGGAGAGATGAAAGTTGTGGACGCAGGCGCCAACGGAGACAAACACGCTCTCAACATCTCCGGCCTGATCGACGGCGGACTTCCCTATGCGTGGGCGGGCGTGATGTGGTCGCCTGGCTCGCAACCATTCGTCCCAGTCAATCTGTCATCGAAGAAAAGTATCTCGTTCTTCACCAAAGGTGACGGGCAGACTTATCGCGTGCTTGTATTCACGGCCAGCGGTGGCCGAATCCCCGCGCAGCAGACCTTCACGGCGGGACCGGAGTGGAAGAAGAGCACGGTTCCTTTTTCAGCATTCAACGGCACCGACGGCCACGACGTCTCGGCGATTCTCTTTGTCGGAGGCCCAGCCGCAGGCAAATTCGACTTCCAGGTCGATGAGATAAAGCTGGAGTAGGACTGAAGGGCAAACTCCCGAATACGCTGATGCAGCACACGGGTAAGCTGTTGTCCAGTCCCGCGAACACCTGCAGCGCCGTGGAAGAGCGGCGCTTTAGCGCCGCGTAAAGCGCCCAAAACCTCACGGGCTTCAGCCCCCGGGAATGATTTTCATCGGCGATGGAAGCGAAGATGACCATCGCGGTTGCGGTCGCCACGCATAAGCAGACGCCCTGAAAGGGCCGCTCTTCCACGTCAGTGCCCACGTCAATGCCGAGTCCGGTGCTCACACGCAGACGTTTCGATCCCTCAAGAATCCAGCAGTCGCTTTCACGGAACGAAATCCAATTAATATAGAAACATGCCTTCCGCCTACATCCTCGGCATCGAAAGCTCCTGCGACGAGACCGCGGCGGCCGTCGTGCGGTCGGGCGAGCAGGTCGTCTCGAATGTCGTGGCATCGCAGATTGCGATGCATCAACCCTACGGCGGGGTCGTCCCCGAGCTCGCGTCGCGGGAGCATCTGCGCGCAATAGTCCACGTTGTGCGCCAGGCGCTGGCAGAAGCAAAGCACACTTACGATTCAGTAGACGCAATCGCCGTAACCCAGGGCCCCGGCCTCGCCGGAGCTTTGCTTGTAGGCGTCAGCTACGCCAAGGCGCTGGCATTCGCGCTCGACAAGCCGCTGATCGCCGTCAATCATCTCGAGGGTCATATTCATGCGGTTCTGCTGGAAGAACGGCAGAAGGGCAATCGCGAGTTGCGATTCCCGGTGCTCGCGCTCGTGGTCTCGGGCGGCCATACGCATCTGTATCTTGCGGCGCAGAAAAACGAGAGCTGGACCTACGAAAACATCGGCCACACCCGCGATGATGCGGCCGGCGAGGCCTTCGACAAGGTCGCAAAACTCCTGGGCCTCGGGTATCCCGGAGGCCCGATCGTCGACCGACTGGCCCCGCACGGAGACGCCCGGGCGGTGAAATTCCCTTCGGCACAGATCAAGCATCGCGATCGCCGCGGGCGCACCGATGGCCGTGCCGTTGCAGAGGATGACGACACTCCGCGCTTCGATTTCTCCTACAGCGGGATGAAGACTTCGCTGTTGCGCTACGTCGAGACCCACGACATGCGCGCCGGTGTCGAAGCACGACGCGCCGCGCTCGCTAATATTCCGAAACCCAAGTTGGAAGACTATCTCGCAACCTGCGATCAGGTGACGCTCGACCTGATCGCTTCTTTTCAGCGTGCCGTTGTGGAGGATCTGACCGGAAAGACGCTGGCCGCAGCCCGAGCTCGAGATGTGGCTACACTCTTCGTCACCGGCGGAGTCGCCGCCAACAGCGAACTGCGAAAGACCTTCGAGCGCGAGAGCGTGAAGCAAGGCCTGCCCGTATACTTCCCATCACTCCGACTCTCGACCGACAACGCGGCCATGATTGCGGCCGCGGCTTATCCCAAATTTCTCGCGATGGATTTTGCAGCGATGGATTTTTCGGTGGATGCCGGCCTGCTCTTACGATAGGAATTTCTAACGGTGGATTTATTTCCCCGCGCCCCGGCCGCGCCGAGCCTTGCCTTTGATCGCATCCAGCGCTTTACCCAGCTGCGCATCGATGTCGACATCTTTGTAGATGGCGAAATTGGCGCGCTTCTCCGATTCATCGAAACCGCTGGACCTACTGGCCACAATGATGATGGGGAGTTTAGCCGTCTCGGGTTTACTCTTGAGTGCGGAGATCAGTTCGCCTCCCGACATCTTCGGCATCTGCATATCGGTGACGATCAGGTCGGGCTGAACCCTGGAGAGAACCTCAAGCGCTTCTTCGCCATTGGTAGCAGACTCGACGGCATAGCCGCGCTCCTCCAGAAAGCGGCACACGGTATATCGCATCAACATCGAGTCGTCGACAACCAGAGCCAC
>Ga0209006_10003233_pt1 | contig 14812 bp, 10 predicted proteins | sample JacPin_JW_Ref_O2_FD_188567 | JGI IMG/M metagenome (GOLD analysis project Ga0209006, IMG submission 188567) | Forest soil microbial communities from Algoma, Ontario, Canada - Jack Pine, Ontario site 1_JW_Ref_O2 (SPAdes) (version 2) | ecosystem: Environmental > Terrestrial > Soil > Boreal... | reverse complement strand
TTCATGATCCGGTATCAGGGCACGTTGATCGTGATTTCGCATGATCGCCATTTTCTGAATAGCGTGTGCACGCATATTGCCGATATCGATTATCAGACGATCATCACCTATACCGGCGGCTATGACGACATGGTGCTGGCCAAGACCCAGATTCGCTCCCGGATCGAATCGCAGACCGCGCAGCGCGAGAAGAAGATCGCCCAGCTCAACGAGTTCATTGCGCGTTTCTCGGCCGGCACCCGTTCGAGCCAGGTTACGTCGCGCAAGAAAGAAGTGGAGCGCCTGCAAACTACCGAGTTGGCGCGATCCAATATTCAACGGCCTTACATCCGCTTCGATCTGTTGCGGCCTTCGGGCAAGCACATCCTGGAGTTCGAGCACCTGAGCAAGTCCTACGGCGAGCAGCAGGTTATCCAGGACTTCGGCGCGGCAGTGATGCGCGGTGAGAAGGTCTGTCTCATGGGGCGCAACGGCCTGGGCAAAACGACGCTGCTGAAGTCGTTACTGGTGAAGATGGACCAGGCCGATCCGGAGTTCACCCTTGACGGGGGTACGGTCAAGTGGGGCCACGAAGCGCAAATCGGCTACTTCCCTCAGGACCATACGGGGTCCATCGAGAAGGGGATGACGGTGTCTGATTGGCTGCACCAGTTCGATCCCCGGGTGACCAAAGAGGATATTCGCGGCTTGCTGGGACAGATGCTGTTCAGCGGCGAAGAGGGCTTGAAGAAGACCGAAGCCTTATCGGGTGGTGAAGCAGCACGCCTGATTTTTTGCCGGTTGATGCTGCAGAAGCCGAACATCCTGATACTCGACGAACCTACGAACCACCTGGACCTGGAAGCTATCAATGCGCTCAATCTCGCCATCCAGAAATATGAGGGCACGGTGCTGCTGGTAACCCACGATCATGATTTGATCGACGAAGTGGCAACCCGGATCTGGCACTTTGATCAGGGCACGATCGAAGATTTCAAGGGGCCGTACGAGGAATACATGACGGCAACAGCGGCGGCGGCGGCACGGCGCTGAGAAATTCCCACCCACAGTTGTCTAAGACGGAATAAATGCCCCCGATCCTCAATGCTCAGGGAGTTTCCAAGTCATTTGGCGCTGACCCGCTCTTGCGCAACATTGCGTTCACGGTGGAAGAACGCGCGCGCATTGGCCTGATCGGACCAAACGGTTCGGGCAAGTCGACCCTGCTCGGCATTCTCGGTGGGGACATCGATCCGGATAGCGGCGAAGTGACCGTGCGTAAGCGGACGCGGCTCAGCTATGTCGCGCAGCAATCGGAATTCACCCCGGGAACCACCATCCGCGCTGTTCTCGAAGCTTCGCTCAAGCGCATTGGGGCGCCGGCGACGGAGTGGGAAGGACGCATCGGCGAAACCCTGGGTCGCACGGGCTTTGTGGATTTTGGCGTGGATGCTTCCACGCTTTCCGGCGGCTGGCGTAAGCGGCTGGCGATCGCCGAGGCCCTGGTGCAGGCGCCCGATGTTCTGCTGCTGGACGAGCCCACCAACCACCTGGATTTAGGCGGGATCGAGTGGCTGGAAGGACTGCTCAATACTGCATCGTTTGCCTGCGTGGTGGTGAGCCACGACCGGTACTTTTTGGAAAATGTGTGCACCGAAACGGTGGAACTGAACCGCGCCTACCCGGATGGACTGTTGCGGGTGAACGGGAATTACAGCGAATTTCTGGTCAAGAAAGAAGCGTTTCTCGAAGCCCAGACCAAGCGGCAGGATGCTCTGAGCAATCGCGTACGCACGGAGATTGATTGGCTACGCCGCGGGCCGAAAGCGCGCACGACCAAGTCGAAGGCCAGGATCGATAAGGCTCACGAGTTGATTGGTGAATTAGCGGAAGTATCGGCGCGCAATCGTACCGCGACTGCGTCGATTGAGTTTTCTGCTACCGACCGGCAGACCAAGCGATTGGTTGAATTTGAAGACCTGGAGTATGGCTTCGATGGGCGCAAGCTTTTCGCTGGCCTTAATTTTGCTTTTACCGCCGGAACGCGCATCGGCCTGGTGGGGCCCAATGGCAGCGGCAAGACAACGCTGCTGCGGCTACTGCGGGGTGAGATCGAGCCCAACCAAGGTTCCATCAAACGAGCGACCGCGCTGCGCACCGTTTACTTCGATCAGAATCGTATTTTAGAACCGGACGTCACACTGCGGCGCGCCCTGGCCCCCGATAGCGATTCGGTGATTTATCAGGACCGGGTGATCCATGTGGCTTCCTGGGCTTCCAGATTTTTGTTTAGCGGCGACCAATTGAATCAGCCGGTAGGTCGACTCTCAGGGGGTGAACGGGCTCGCGTCCTGATCGCCAGGCTGATGCTGGAACCGGCTGACTTGCTGCTGCTCGATGAACCCACCAATGACCTCGATATTCCGACCCTCGAGATTCTGGAAGAAAGTCTGCTGGAGTTTCGCGGGGTGCTGGTGCTGGTGACACACGACCGCTATATGTTGGATCGTGTCAGCACCAGTGTGCTGGGATTGGATGGACGCGGCAATGCGGAAACCTTTGCCGACTATTCGCAATGGGACGCGTGGCAACGTCAGCCACAGCCGGAAGCAAAGACGGCTGTGCCGCAGGAAAAGCGAGCGGCAACCGGGAAAAAGAAGTTGTCTTACCTGGAAGCGCGCGAGTTTGCCGGCATTGAGGATCGTGTGACCGCTGCCGAGGAGCAGCTTGCGCGCGAGCGCAGCGTGGTTGAAGATCCCGCAGTCGCGACCGATGCGGTGCGGTTGCAGGAAGCTTTGCAAGCCATGGAGCAGGCGCAGAGTCAGCTCGATGACCTATATGCAAGATGGGCTGAACTCGAAGCCAAAAATGTCTAACCCATTAACCGCCATCTTTCCTGTTTGATAACTTAACTCGGCTCGAGAGAATAGCGTACTACTTCACCCCGCAGCGAGGTTGCTATGGCGAAGATATGCTTGCCATCCTTGCCTGGCAGAGGAAACGTGAAGTCCAAGGGGCCCGCGGTCAACTGCGTTGGCTTCTCCTCCCGGTTCCGCTGCCAAAGGCTTTTCTTTTGCGGCAATACCCAGAGATTGGACCTGACATCGTGCCTGTCCTGAAAGACGAAAACCGGCCGTCCATCGTCCATTCGCCGCAACATCCGCGAAACATCCTATGGAGTTTCGTCCCGTCCACCGCCGCCTCCATAATCGTCGAGGTATCGGCTTCAGGGTCGTACTGGGAAAAACGAAAAACCCTTGCGCCGGGCGAAAATCGAAAGGCAAAAGGAATTGTTTTCTGTCGTGAGGATCTTATGAGGCGACGAACCGTCCGGGGCCGCCGAATAAATATCCTGTCTTCACCATAGATGATGCTCGCTCCGTCCGTTCCGAAGCCCGCACTGGGTCCAAACCCCGTGGTTCCTGCGAGGACGGTTCCAACACGGCGTGGCGAGCCACCCGCGACCGGCTGCAACCATAAGGAAAACGCCTGGTAGTGGGCTTCATTCAGCTCATCGTTCGCCAGCAGGAGATCGGGTCCATCTCGCGATAAATCGAGCACCCAGGGCTGCTTCAGCGGAACCGTCAGAGGCCCGGTATCTCCGCCCTTGACAGAGACTTGAACGAGGAAATTACGCGGACCGGGCAACGCTTCGGTGAAGTAGATTCGGGAACCATCAGTGGCCATGGGGCCGAACTTGGGTTGACCGTCATCCGTCAGCTTGGTGAAACTCAAATACTCTCGGCGCGCGCTGGGGGCGTAAGACGATTTTCCAGAGGGCCAGGACGCCAATGGTTACCAGGACCACGCCGAGAAGCGCTGCGTAATAGAGAGTTCTTCGGCTGTTAAGTGGCGGCGCGGGGGGAAGCTTTGCGGTGACGCCGCCCTCGACTGGAGCGGGCGAGCGCTGGGCGCGCCGCAGGTCCACAACCATTTCCCGCATGGACTGGTATCTCTCCGCCGGACTTTTTTCCAGCGCCTTCTCGACGACGTTTCGGTAGGCAGGGGGGACCGCTGCGCCCAAGGGCGGCAGTTCGCCGTGGACGATCGTTTTCAGGACCTCCAAATCCGTCCGGCCGCCAAAGGGCCGCTTGCCCGAGAGCATCTCGTAGAGCACAACACCGAAGGAAAAGATATCGCTGCGCGCATCGAGTGGCTGGCCCGAAGCCTGCTCCGGAGACATATAAGCGATGGTGCCGAGAATCAGTCCCGGCCGCGTCGGCCCTTCCGGCAGGTTTGCCGCGAGATCGATGGTGTTATTTTCGGCAAGCTTCGCGAGACCGAAGTCGGCCAGCTTGGCGTAGCCGTTTCTGGCCACCAGAATGTTCATCGGCTTGATGTCGCGGTGGAGGATGCCCGCTTGATGGGCTGCAGCCAGGCCGTCGGCGACACCGGTCAACAACTCGGCGACTTCCTTCGGAGTCCGACGCTTGTCCTTCACCCAGTCTTTCAGTGTGCCGCCGTCGACATATTCCGTGACCAGATACTGCCGCCCCTCGAATTCGCCGATATCGTGCACGCTGACGATGTGCGGATGATTCAGCGAAGAGGCCATCTGTGCCTCCCGCTGAAAGCGGCGGCGGGCCTCGGCATCGGCGAGATGGCCGGAGAGAAACTTGATGGCGACCCGGCGGCTAAGCCTGTTATCGAAGGCGAGCCAGACGGTGCTGGCGCCGCCCTCACCGAGCATCGACTCGATACGGTATTGCCCTATCTCCAGCCCGGCGGGAAATTGCACAGCTGCCATCATCGCGGCGTCACGCGGAAGATTTTCGTCCGCGATCACAGCAACGGGTTTGCAGGAATCCGCCCATGCGCTCTTCCCAGGAAAGGGCCTCGGCTACTTCACGGCGCAGCTCTTCGTCGTCTGCGCAGGCGGAGCGCAGATAGGCTTCGCGTTCCGTCGCCGGCTTGCGGAGAGCGGCCTCCACTATCTGCATGACCCGTTGGTCTTCTTCGCGGCTGCTGGTCATTGTTTCTGTGAATGGGCTCCCTTGTCAGGTTTCCCAGTCAATCGTTCGAAGAGCCAGCGGCGAGCCCGGTACCACTCCCGCTGCATGGTGTGCAAGGTGATATCCAAGGCATCCGCGGTCTCCTGATCGGTCGCCCCAAGGAAGAACTTGAGTTCCACCAGGGCCCGTCTTGAGGGCGATTCCCGCTCCAGGGCGTCGAGCAGCTCGTCAACCTCAATCACCAGTTCCGCTGGGGTGCGGGTACCGAAGAAGCGCTCCGGAAGTCCTTCCATGGGCAGAAACAGGATGTCGGGCCTGGCCCGTGCGTGGTCGATCAGGTAACGGCGCATGACCCTGGCCGATATGGCGAGGAAATGACCTCGATCCTGCCAATCCACTTCTCTTGACTTTGCCAGGCGAAGGAAGGCTTCGTTCACCAGCGCAGTGGGCTGGAGGGAGTTGCCGGGCCGCTCGCGGCGGAAACAGCGTTCGGCAATCTGATGCATCTCCGGCATCAGCAGGTCGAACAACCTATCCTCCACTTGCGAGTCGCCGGTTCGCCATTGCTGCAGCAACTGTGTGATTTCGCCCGGATCGGGTCGCATATCGTGCCCGCTTTCAGCGCAATTATAGGCACAAGTCCCATTGAGTTGCGGGCCCAGTGACGAATCGCCCCGCCAGGCTGGAAATATTTTTTGGAAATGTGGCGGGGTGCCGGTGGTTTGCCCGCTTTCCATAGTGAGACCAAGTTCGCAAGGGCTCGGCCATCACAAGAAAAGGAGACCTACCGTGAAAAGGAACCTGTTTTCACTCGCGATGTCCCTCGGGCTGCTGATGAGCGCAGCCGCCCAAGCGCAAACCACTCACTTGAAAGTAACTGTGCCGTTCGAATTCACCGCCGGAAATGTTCATCTTCCGGCCGGAAACTATCAAGTCGACGCCATGGGGCCCTGGGGGGGACCGACTCTTTCGGTCCACAATGTGAATTCGAAGGCAGGATCAGTTGTTCTTTCGAATTCATGCAGATCGCAGAAGCCAACGACCAAGGACAAGCTGGTTTTCTATCGCTACGGCCACGAGTATTTCCTTGCCGAAGTGTGGAACCGGAACAGCTTTGCGGGCAGCCAGATAAAGATCAACCCGCGGCAAGCGGAGTTGGCAAAGAACCAATCGAAGGATGAAGTCGTGCTGATCGCGTCGGAGAAGTAGATGCTTTGCGGCGGGTTCCACCCAGCGACCAGCGTCAGATAGACGAGAACTGGTCGCTGGATGGAAGGTACATTTTTTCAGGGCGTCACCGCTCTGGACACTTGATCGCGGGACCAGGAAGGTCGAATCTGCGGGCAAGCTTTCCCGCCAGAGTTGCGAGACTTATTTTTTTAACGTTGTCTGCCAATTCGTCACCACTGTAAAGGGCACTGAAGCGCTTTGCTCCACAGGCACACCGACGAGAAAACGTCTGCCATCTGCCGTGATATCACCGCCGATAAAACCAGGCGGTAATTGGAACAGAGACTTGGGCGCTCCTGCCTCGAATACCGGCTTGGCACTGATGTCAACTGACATCAGGTTCCCGCCGGAACCCACATAGAATAACTCTTTGCCATCCCCACGCCATCTGGGATAGGTTCCGCCCCCCTTGGAAATGAGCCATTTGCCCGCGGCATTCGGAGATCCCTGTGCAGAGCCGGAGGAGAACTCGCGGACGTAGACTTCATCCTTGCCGGACTCGTCCGATGTGTGCGCGACCCAATGTCCATCGGGAGAAAACTGACCTGAACGTTCGTTGAACTCCGTATGCAGGAAAGGAATCGGCTTGGGATCGCCATTCAAGGACAGCACCCATATGTCACTTTTTGTATTTGGGTTTTCCATCGTATATAGCAGGAAGCGACCGTCTCGGGACGAACTGGTGGGGTATTTGTATCCGTCGCTTGGCTTCAGCAAGAGCCGCTCGTCGCCTGCACCGCTTGCGAGCTTGAGATAGAGGTTACCCGCGCCCTCACGGACTGAGTTAAAAATGACACTGCTCCCGTCAGCGGACCAGACGGGGAATGAGTCCCGGACGCGTGCGTAGGTTAACCGTGTGCTCGTGTTCCGCCCTACGTCGAGCAGCCACACGTCCGAGTTTGGCGTGTTTTCCTGGTTGGTGCGGGAAACTGCGACCCGTCTCCCGTCCGGCGAAAGCGCGATGCTGTTGTAACGGCCGGGTTCCGCCACTGTCGCTAGGGCTTTTCCTTGCTGGTCAAGCCAGGTGATTTGGTAAGTTTGTCCGGCATCGCTCCTGTAGGCCAGAACGCCGTTGGTCGAAGCCGAGAAGAAACCGTAGTCGAGGTAGGAGCCAACGTGCCTGGCTATCGGAACGGCTTCGCCAGAAGGTTGCAGCCGATGGGAATCAAACGGCTGCGCCATCAATGTCCCCTGGCGCACGAACAGCACTTGCTCCGAATCCGAATCTGACGAAGGCACATAGACTGGCGCGGACGTGGTTGCCAGCAGGCGTTTGGAGTCCTGTTCCTCCGGGTTGGTATTGATGGCGCCGACGTAGGCGCCACTGTTCTCGGGGGAGCTCGAGGCGCGCTGGTACAGAAAATGTCGTCCATCCGGAAGGAAGGATGGGAGGACGTGGACTATTTCCTTGCGCGATAGATCGATCCTGGTCAGCGGAGAGGCGACTCCGCCAGCGGCAGAAACCTGCATTAAGCCTCTGGCGGTATCCGCGAAAACGATCACATCTCCACGGTTCCACGTACCACCCACCACGGTCCCCTGCACATCGCACAGCGTTTGTGCCGGACCACCAGAGATCTTGATTTTTACGAGTTTGCCCTCGGATTGAAATCCAATGAAGCGACTGTCGCGAGACCAGAAGAACGGAGGCACTATTCCGTCGGACTTTACAATCGCAGGGTGGCTATCTGAAAGGGCCCGAACCTCCAGCGAGTCCAGGTCGCGGATCATCAAGCGGGCTATGCCTTCAGAACCGGTCGCGGCGAACGCAAGATGGCGGCCGTCAGGAGATATCGCGAATGGGTCGCTTTGATGAAGATTCCCGGATGGAGGAATCTGAAATTGCATCGGCGCGGACACCAACCGCCTCTCGCGAAAATGAATCAGGGATAGCGTTGCCAGGGCCACAAGAAACAACGCCGCGGCGCCCCACGCAAGCCAGGGCCGGTGTGTCTGGCTGGGAGTTGAAGCGGTCTCGCGTAACTGGCGCAGGTCCCCGATGTATGGGAGGGATTGCAAGGCGGAACCGGAGCGCTGGCCTCGCCTCAGGTCCACAACCATCTCGCGCATCGATTGGTATCTCTCGACCGGATTCTTCTCCAACGCTTTTTCGACTAGATTCCGGTAGGGAGCAGGGATGTCCTCGGTCAAAGGCGGCAGGTCTCCGTGGATGATCGACTTCAGGACTTCGAGGTCCGTCCTTCCGCCAAATGGACGCTTGCCTGAGAGCGCCTCGTAAAGCACGACAGCAAAGGAGAAGATGTCGCTGCGCGAATCCAGCGGCTGGCCCGAAGCCTGCTCCGGAGACATATAGGCGATCGTGCCGAGGATCAGTCCCGGGCGCGTCGGCCCTTCCGGCAATCTTGCCGCGAGATCGATCGTGCCATTCCCGGCAAGCTTTGCCAGGCCGAAGTCAGCCAGCTTGGCGTAGCCGTTTCTGGCCACCAGAATGTTCAGCGGCTTGATGTCGCGGTGCAGGATGCCAGCTTGATGGGCGGCCGCAAGGCCGTCGGCAACGCCGGTCAACAACTCGGCGACCTCCTTCGGAGTCCTACGCTTGTCCTTCAACCAGTCTTTCAGCGTGCCGCCGTCGACATATTCTGTGACCAAGTACTGCCGGCCCTCGAATTCACCGATGTCATACACGCTCACGATGTGCGGATGATTGAGCGAGGAGGCCATCTGCGCTTCGCGTTGGAAACGGCGGCGTGCCTCGGCATCGGCGAGACCATCGGAGAGAAACTTGATCGCGACCCGGCGGCTGAGCCTGGTATCGAGGGCGAGCCAGACGGTGCTCATGCCGCCGTCCCCGATTTTTGACTCGATGCGGTATTGCCCTATCTCCAATCCGGCGGAGAATTGCACGGCCGCGGTGAACGGGGCGTCCAACGGAAGATTTTCGTTCGCGATCATAGCCACCGGCTGCTGCAGGAATCCGCCCATGCGCTCTTCCCAGGAGAGGGCATCCGCAACTTCGCGGCGCAGGTCCTCGTCGCCTGCGCAGACGGACAGCAGATAGGCATCGCGCTCCGCCGCCGGCTTCCGGCGGGCGGTTGCCAGCATCTGCATGATCCTTTCGTCTTCGTCGCGGTTGCTAGTCATTGTTTCCTTGTCTGGGCTCACCAGTCAGTCGTTCGAACAGTCAAAGGCGGGCCCCGTACCACTCCGCTGCATCGCAACGTATATCCAGCGCATCGGCGGTTTCCTTGCTGGTCGCCGGCTCGCCATTGCTGCAGCAACTGCGTGAGTTCGCCCGGATCGGGCCCTATGCGTTGCCCACTTCCAGATGCCGCAATTATAGGCACAAGTTCAATCGACTTGCGGATCGCGTAACGGTTCGCCGCGCCTGCCTGGAAATATTTTTTGGAAAAGTGGCGGGGTGCCGGCGGTTTGCCCGCTTTCCATAGTGAGACCAAGTTCGCAGGGCTCGGCCATCACAAGAAATGGAGACCTACCGTGAATAGGAACCTGTTGTCACTCGCGATGTCCCTGGCGCTGCTTATCAGCGCAGCCGCCCAAGCCCAAACCACTCACATGAAAGTAACCGTGCCCTTCGAGTTCACGGCCGGGAGTGTCCAGCTTCCGGCCGGCGAGTATGAAGTCACAGCCCTCGGATCCTGGGGTGGACCGACTGTTTCAATCTACAATGTGAACTCGAAGGAAGGATCAGTCGTTCTTTCGAGTTCATGCAGATCACAAAAGCCCACGGCCAAGGGCAAGCTGGTTTTCTATCGCTACGGCCACGAATATTTCCTTGCCGAGGTGTGGAACCAGAACAGCTTTGCAGGCAGCCAGGTAAAGATCAACCCGCGGCAAACGGAGTTGGCAAAGAACCAATCGAAAGACCAGGTCGTGCTGGTTGCTTCGGAGAAGTAATGCTTGCTCACCATTCCAACGCAAGCCCCGAGGCTCTCCTCAAGAGCCTCGGGGCTTGCATGCCGTAAGGCAGAGCCGCACCACCCTTCATCAGTTACCGTGCGTTATTTCTTAACTTCGATGGTCACTGCTTCGAAGGGCTCGTCGCTGAGGTTCTGTTCGGCATGCTCGATGGGAGTTCCCCACGCGACGTCACCAGCTTTGTGTTGTACGGTCTCGACCTTGCCCGTGGAGTCGGTGGTCCGGAAATTCTGATCGGAGAGAAAGACAGTTACGCGATCCGTCGAATGCGCGTGCATGGGAGTTACTCCGTGCGGCTCGACCCCGACCCTCAGAACCCGCACCTGGGGGTTTTCAAATTCTAATTTGTAGTGGCCCGGATCTACTTTGAGTGGGTCGAGATTCCCAGCGATCGCTTTGCCTGTCCCTGATGTCTTCAATTCGATCTCGATGATGTCGAAGTCATGATCGAGGACCTGTGGCGAGTGCATCCCACTCGACGGGCTCCACGCCACCTGGCCCGCCTTCCAATCGAAAACCGCAGGTGGCTTCCCGTCTTGATATTCGAATCGTTGCCGGCCCGACTGGAGGTAGACCATCACCCGGTTCATATCGTGCTGGTGGAATTTTCCTACCGCTTGATATTTCTCGAACGCACGGAACACCTTTACTTCATTGTTCTCGAACAGCGGCGCCGAAGGAACCGTTGGGATGGTGGCCACAACAGCGCCCAATAAGAGCAATGCCGGATGCCAGGTAATTTGCATGAGGGGGAGGATAGCTTATCGTTTGTCCAATCGCAAATCAGCGGTCTGGGCGACAAAGTCTCACTCATCATCAAGTTTCAATCGGCGATAGCAGCGAGCCTGCAGCATTGGCCGTAGCTTGGCAAAGCTTGCGGTTCCTCGATCCTGAGAAACAAGCGGCGGAGCCTGGTCGTTTTCGGCCCACGTACAAGGGTGGACCACGGGCACCGCAAAAACTAGGGGACAACCTCAGTCGCCGTGGCGGCGCTCAATTGGTGGATGGCCATCCATGTCTGCGCGTAAGAATTCAGCGCGTTCAAACTGGTTGTGCGGTCGTCCTGCAAAGCACTTAGATAGTCGAGGAGAGCTATCCCGCCGCGTTCGTAAGCAAATTGCGCGATGGATAAGACATCTTTCGCTTCCTCAAGATAGTGGCCGTTGTAACGGTCGGAAAGCACTTTGGACGTGGTATAGCCAATCCAGGCCTGATCGACGTCAGAATAGACCTGGTTCTGAGCCGCGACTTCGCCGAACCGGCTTGCGATCGCCTGATACTTACTCGTGTCTTTGTTGCCCTGGTTACGATCAAAGATGCGTATCGGGATGGAAACGCTGAAGCCGGCAGAGTTGTAGGTTGCGGCTCGCTGATAATCGCCCTCGATCGTGGGATCTGCAGTTCCATTGGCATAGGTTAGCTTGACGTTCGCATCGGCCACGCGCGTAGCGGCCTGGGCTGCCCGGTAGTCCGGCCTTGCTGCCAGCGCTTTTTGTTCCAGGTCAGTCAGATTGCCTGGTATCGCCGGGGGGACGATATCCCCCGTAATGTCGAACGTGCGGCTCGGTTGCTGATAGCCCATCAACAATTGCAGTTGGTCGCTGGCCTGGACCAGGTTCATCTCCGCACTGCTTTCGTCTGATTCAAACTGTGCCAGTTGCAGATCGAGCCGCTCGTAGTCCAACTTGCCAATGTCGCCGTTATCGTAACGATCGTGGTTGATCTGCAGTACGCGGCGATAGTCCTTCAGATTATCCTGCGCCAGTTTCAAAGTCGCCTTAGCAAGCACTAACGTAGTGAAGCTCTGCTTTACCTGCAAAGTGACCTGGCGGATCTGATCGTGATATTGTGCATCCGTCTGCGCGGTCGTGTTTTTGGCAATATCCAGGCGCCAGCGTCTCTTCTGCCCCCGCTCAAACAGCCGGTTGACGCCCACATCGTAGGCATACGGACTAGCCGGGTTGTTGGCAGAAAGGCTGATGTCGCTGCCGGATAGGAAAAGGTTTGGATTTTGCCGGACACCCGCCTGTACCTCTTGCCCTTTCATGCTGAGCAGGTTCTCCAAAGAGGAGAGCAGAACAGGATTGTGAGCCAACGCCTGCTCCACCACTTGTTGCATGGTGAATGGAGCCGACGGCGCAGGAGGAGGATTCGGGGGCGGCGGAGCCTGCGCAAAGCCGGTTTGGCTAAGAGCGAATGCCAAGCAGAGGCAGAGCCAATACTTAAGAATGGAGTTCAATTCTCAAACTCCGTTTCCGGTGTGGGCAGCACGTCGTGCTCGCCCGCGATCCACACGTATAAGGTCGGCAACAGGAAGACGCTGATTACCAGTGCACCAACCAGGCCACCCACAATGACGATGGCGAAGGGCCGCTGCGAGTCCGAGCCGATGCCATGCGAAGTGGCGGCCGGCAAAAGCCCGAGGGTGGCCACGAGCATGGTCATCATTATGGGCCGCAGCCTCAGCACAGCGCCTTCCACAGCGGACTCTTCGATCGAGTGGCCGCGCACCCGAAGTTGGTTGATGTATTCCAGCATGATGACGCCGGTCTGCACCGAGACGCCAAAGAGTGCAAGAAAACCGACACCGGAGGAGACGCTGAAGTTGGTATGCGTAAAGAGCAGCGCCAGCAGTCCCCCCACCGGCGCCATGATGACGTTGCACATGATGAGCATGGCCCATTTGCCGGAACGGAACATGGTGTAAAGAATGATGAAAATCAGGGTGATGGTGATGGGCAAGACCAGCATCAGGCGCTTATTGGCTCGCTTTTGACTCTGGTATTCGCCCGCCCAGTCGATGTGGTAGCCGGGGGGAAGCTTGACTTGTTTGTTGACCGTGGCAATGGCTTCCTCCACCGTGCTGCCAAGATCGCGTCCGCGGACGCTGTACTTGAGGGCGACGTAGCGCTGGGCCTGTTCGCGGTAGATCTCCTCCGCACCGTCTTCTACCTTGACCTGGGTCAATTGAGCGAGAGACACTCTCTCTCCCGAGGGTGAAAGCAGACGGATGTCTTCGATTGCTTCCCTGGTATCGCGGTAGGGTTTCTGGTAACGGACCACCAGGTCATAGCGTGCTTCTCCCTGCAACACCTGGCTTACGGCCCCACCGCCGACTGCAGTTTGAATAGCATCCTGTACATCGCTGACATTGATGCCGTATCGGGCAGCAGCCGCACGGTCGACAACATAATTGAGGTTGGGCTGCCCGATCTCGCGAAAGATGCCGAGATCCTGGACGCCCTTGATACCGCTCATAATGCCGAGGATCTGATCGGCCTTGGACTCCAATAATCTGAGATCGTCGCCGTAAATTTTGACGGCCAGTTCGCCTTTGACGCCGCTGACTGCCTCTTCCACATTGTCTGAGATGGGCTGGGAGAAGTTCCAGATCACTCCGGGCATCTTCACCAACTCACGGTTCATCGCGGCAATCAATTCTTCTTTGTTTTGGTGGAAGGCGGGACGCCACTTGTTTTTGGGAAGCAAGTCGACAAAATATTCGGTATTGAAAAAACCGGTGGCGTCGGTACCGTCATCGGGCCGCCCCACTTGAGAGATAACTTTTGTTACTTCCGGAAATGCGGCAAGAACGACGCGCGCCTTATTCATCGTCTCTACACCGGCTGTAGGGCCGGTGCTGGGCGCAAGCGTTCCTCTTACCCAAATGGCGCCTTCGTCGAGGTGGGGCAGGAACTCCGAACCGATGACCCCGCTCAAACCAAGGAAGCCCGCCAGGAGCAATGCGCACACCGCAATGCCGACCGTGACCACGCGATGTTCGATGGCCCAGGTTGCGGTATGGCGATAACGATCCGTGATCCACATCATCACCGGGTTATGCCACTCGCGCGCTCCTTTCCAGAAAAGAAAGCTTGAGAGCACGGGCGCAACCAGCATGGAAAAAATCAGCGCGCCGAGCAAGGCAAACGCCACTGTCCAGGCCATTGGCTTGAATAGCCGGCCCTCCACCGCCTGCAAAGTGAAGATGGGGAGATAGGCAGTGACGATGATGCCGATGGCATAAAAGACCGGGCGCTGCACTTCATGCGCCGCTTCGCGGATCTGTTCCATGGGGCTGGTGCTATCGGCTCGCCGGCGGCCAAGATGGCGAACGATGTTCTCAACCATCACCACCGCACCGTCGACGACCATACCGAAATCGAGGGCGCCCAACGACAGCAGGTTGGCGGGAATATGGCGCAGATCCAGACAAATAGAGGCAAATAGCAACGCGAACGGAATGGTGAGCGACACGATTAAAGCACCGCGGACATTCCCCAGGAAGAGAAAGAGAATGATCACCACCAGGATGATGCCTTCGGTCAGATTATGCAGAACGGTGTGGGTGGTGTAGTGCAGTAGGTCGCTGCGATCGAGGAAAGGAACGACCTGGACGCCCGGTGGCAGAATCTGACTATTTAGTTCTTTGACCTTGGCGTGAATTCCCTCCAGGGTCGAATCAGAGTCATCCCCCTTCTGCAGCAGGACGATGCCCTCGACCACATCGTCATCGTCGATAACCTTACCGTTCTCACGATGAATGGCCTTCCCGATCTGGCCCAGGCGAATCTTCGGTCCCTGTAAAACCGTGGCAAGGTCCCTGACCTTAAGGGCAGTTCCGTTGGCGGTTTTGAGCTGGGTCTCTTCAATATCCCTGACGTTGCGGTAGAGCCCCACCTCACGAACGTTGATCTGTTGCTGCCCCTCTTCAATGAAGCTGCCGCCGGCATTGGTGTTGTTGTTGGTCAGCT
>Ga0209006_10003232_pt1 | contig 14812 bp, 11 predicted proteins | sample JacPin_JW_Ref_O2_FD_188567 | JGI IMG/M metagenome (GOLD analysis project Ga0209006, IMG submission 188567) | Forest soil microbial communities from Algoma, Ontario, Canada - Jack Pine, Ontario site 1_JW_Ref_O2 (SPAdes) (version 2) | ecosystem: Environmental > Terrestrial > Soil > Boreal... | reverse complement strand
CTATGTCACGCTGAAAGCCGATCGCGCCGCGCTCGATGCCCGCATGGTGTTGAAAAATCCGCAAGTCCGGACGATTCCCTACGAGTACTGGACCTGCACGACGCTCGCGCCGGGATCTGACCCTAAAAATCCCAAGACTACCGGCGCCGCCGAAATCATCGCCCCGATCCAGGCCTACAGCACGCCCCACTGGTCGAAAAATCTGTCCGAGGGCGACGAGAGCGCCGGCACCGGCGAGAGCCGTTTCGAGAAGCTGCGCTACTTCAAGAACTGGCCGACGATGGGCATCGCCTACGCCGCGCCCGATATGCAAGGTGGAAATTTCTGGGGCGTGATCAACCACGACAACGAAGAGGGAATCATCCGCATCGCAGACAACAGGGTGACGCCTGGCCTGAAAATGTGGACGTGGGGATTTCCGTCATTCACGAACCAGGCCGACGCACGCAAGGATCCCAACGAAGCACAGCCTTACGTCGAATTGTGGGCGGGTGTGTCGGACCAGTTTTTCCACAGCGCCACGTTTCCGGCACAGGGCGAGGTAACAATTCCGGAAACCTACAGCCCGACCGTCGGCATGAGCGACGTGACGGCTGCGAACGAGAACATCCTGGTCAATCTGTCAGCCGAGGCGGCCGGCGTTAGCCTTCAATTCTTCAGTATCGAACCGGCCACCCCATTGCGCGTAACCCTGAAGCGCGGCGACGCGGTACTGTTCGACGATTCCGTGAATGCCGATCCGAAAAACGGAAATCGAATTTCTGCGACGATTCCCGCCGGCGGCAGCGGCGACCGTGTACAGTTGACGATCAGGACCACGGAAGGCAAGGAGCTGATCGCGGCCGAGACGAGAATCAAGTGAAATTCCTGCCGACTGGCTGGCCGGCGACGTGGCGCTGATCGCACCGCCGCTCAGCGCAGCAGGTTGGTCCGCGCCAGGTCGATCAGCTCGGTGCCTCGCCCGCTGATGACGGCTTGTATTGCCCAAAGGCCGAACCCCTTGACCTGCTCCAGATTGATGCTCGGAGGCATCGCCAGTTCCTGCGTGTTCGTCACCACGTCGAGCAGCGCCGGCCCGTCATGTGCCAGGACGTCCTTGATGGCGTCCTCCAGTTCGCCGGGATCCTCGACGCGACGGGCATGAACGCCGATGGCCCTGGCCATCGCCGCAAAATCCGGATTGGTGAGCGATGTTCCGATCTCCACGAACCCGCTGGCTTTCATTTCGAGCGCGACAAACCCCAACACATGGTTGTCAAAGATCACGATCTTGACTGGCAGCTTCTGCTGCACCAGCGTCAGAAAATCGCCCATCAACATTGCGAAACCGCCGTCCCCCGACAGGCTGATGACTTGCCGACCGGGGAAAGCCGCTTGGGCTCCGATCGCTTGCGGCATCGCATTAGCCATCGAGCCGTGCGCGAGCGATCCGATCATTCGACGGCGGCCGTTCATCTTCAAATATCGGGCCGCCCAAATGGTCGGCGTTCCCACGTCGAAGGTGAAGACCGCGTCGTCCGAAGCATGCTCGTCGATCAGCTTCGCGACGTATTGCGGGTGGATCGGCTTGCGGCCGGGTTTTCCGGTCGCGAGGTCGTCGAGGCCGGCGCGTGCCTTGCGATAATTGGCGAGGGCACCGTCCAGATGAGACCGTTCCGTTTTGGCTTTCAGCTTGGGCAGCAGCGCGGCGATGGTCGCACCTACATCACCGACCAGACCAAGGTCGAGCCTCGTCCGCCGCCCCAGATTTTCCGGACGAAGGTCGATCTGCGCGATCTTCGAATTCTTCGGATAAAACTGCCGGTACGGGAAATCCGTCCCCAGCATCAACAGCGTGTCGCAATCCAGCATGGCGTGATAGCCGGAACTGAAGCCGATCAGGCCGGTCATGCCGACGTCGAATGGATTGTCGTATTCAACATACTCCTTGCCGCCCAGGGCATGCACGATCGGCGATTTCAGCGTTTCCGCCAGTTTCAGCAACATCTCATGCGCACCGGCGCATCCCCGTCCGCACAGCAGCGTCGTCCGCTTGCCTTCGTTGAGAAGCGCGGCCAGCGCGTCAAGATCGCGCTCCTCGGGTACGACGATCGGTCGACGGACCGCAATCGAGATCCCGGCGGAAATCGACGCCGATAACGACTGCAGCGCCACATCTCCGGGAATCACGACAACCGACACGCCACCGCGACCGACCGCCGCCCGGATCGCCGATTCCATCACGGCGGGAAGCTGTTCGGTATGGGAGACCAATTCGCAATAATGGCTGCACTCGCGAAACAGCGATTCCGGATGCGTTTCCTGGAAATAACCGCGGCCGATTTCCGCGCTCGGAATATGCGCCGCGATCGCCAACACCGGCACGCGCGAGCGGTGACAGTCGAAAAGGCCGTTGATCAGGTGCAAATTGCCCGGGCCGCAGCTTCCGGCGCAGACGGCGAGATTTCCGGTCAGATGCGCCTCCGCGCCGGCGGCGAAGGCAGCGGCCTCTTCGTGCCGGGTATGAATCCAGTCGATGTCGCCGCGTTGGCGCAGCGATTCCGTAATGCCATTGAGACTATCGCCCACGACGCCATAGATGCGGCGGACACCGACCGAGTGGAGTATCTCTGTAATAACGTCAGCAGCTTTCATGGTCTTGTCTCCGGGTTGGAGGATTTGGGTCACGACGTTCGCGGTTTTGCCACCGGGAATGAAGGATCTGATGCCGCGAAAAAAAGGCTACTGACGCATTCTGCGGGAACTTTTTCGGTGCTGAATCTGCGGTGCCTCGGGTCCGTTCGTGCCAGAGCGAGGCCCTTCGTCGTTACCGGATGGGCTGCGGAAGCACACGGCATTCCTGCCGGACGCGCTCGCCTGGCATTGCGCGAAAGACGAGAAGCCGCAATCCGTACCTCCTTCGCCGAGCCCCATACAATAGTTTTCGGGCTGCTGAGCCGCAGCCGCCACGACCGCAGAGCTATCCAGCGCGATGAACGCGAGCGCAAGAAGCATCGCCGCTGACGCAATCCTCTTCGAGACCGCTTTCATGTTCCTCTCCATTTCACGCCATTGGCGCGCGGGTACTCGCCTCTGACTACAGCGATAACACATCACCTGGCGAGCCACACGACTGAAACCCCGCTGCAACACCTCCATTCCCGATTGCGGCGGGTATTGAAGAAAAAGGACCGATGGCGAGGATACGCCATCGGTCCAGTGTTCTGCGCGTAAGCGAGCAGGTCGGGGGAACAGCTGCACTCGCTGCGAGTCGATCGTCAGGCGGGTGAAAATCGAACGATGCACGGCATGCGCAGAAACCTCGGTCCTCACAATCTTTCCTGTTTGAAGTTAACCTGGCTCAATCCGCGCTTCCTTACGGATTCGACCGGCACAGCAATCCCGTCCGTGATCACGTCGCCAGGCCGCCGGACTGACTTTCACGCGTTGGGAAAACACCCGCGTGAAATGGCTTTGGTCGGCGAAGCCGGTGTCCAGCGCAATCGCGCACAAGGGATCGTCGGTATTGAGGATAAGTTGCTTGGCGCGTTCTATGCGCTGATGCAGCAACCACTGATGCGGCGGGCAACCGACCGTCTGTTTGAACGCCCGGCTAAAGTGACCGGAGGAGAGCCGACAGGCATCCGCCAAATCCGGCAAACTGAGATCGCCCGACAGGTTGGCCCGCAACATTTCCTTGGCGCGTCTTTCCTGCCAGGGCGCAAGGCCTCCGCGGCCAAATCGCGGCCGAAACTGAGCGGGCGCGTAAGTCCTGGCCAGATGCGCGGCAACGGCCCGCGCGGCGTGATCGGTAAACAACCTGTTCGCCTGGTCCGGCCTGGCGAGTGCAGGAAGCAAAGCCAGCGCAAAATTCTTCAGGACGGTATCGACGCGGGCGACGCTCATGGGGCAGTGCAGTTCCGAGATTGGCGCGCTGCCTTCCTCGGAAGTCATCTCGTCGAGCGCGGATTGAGGAACGCAGAAATTGACGACATCAAACGCGCCTCTGATGTCGGCGCGCCACGCATGCCGCATGTCGTTGACGTGCACGGCACCCGCCTCGAAAGCGCCGGGCAATTCCTGCTCCTCGTCGCGCCAGACGTCGTACGCGTCAAGTTTTTGCAGGTGAACGCAGGCAACGTAAGACTCGCGCCTGTCGGCACAGTCCGTCATTCCGTGACCGGCTTTTTTTCGCGCGATATGCGTAATCGCGAAATCGTCGCCTTGCATGGTTCCAATAGACAGCCGCTCGAGCAAATCCACCCGGTCGGGTGAGGTCTGCGCAAAGACAACACTTGCACCTGCCTCACTACGACGCGGCCGCCTGAACGATCGTCCCCTCGTTGAGGGATTGCCCGCCCTGGACCTCCGGTCGGAGATGCACGCTTCAACCAGGCTCATGACCATTCCTCCTGGCGCCCGCGGCTGTCCTGTTTACAAGCAAGCGGCGCCGGGCAGGTAATGACGACAATGTGGCCATTTGCCTTCTCCTCCGTGGAAAGACGGAGCGATCTTGCAAGCCATTTGCGGGCTCGGCCATACAACCCTCGGAGGGAGCCGATAATATCAAGGTATAAGCCGCCGGGGGCTTGAAACGGGGCTGGCAAAATATCATGCAGGCAGTGGGAACGCCGCGCACGCGCTCGTGACAGGGAGAACGGCCCTGCTGCCTACACGGGTTGGATTTGGTCGCCTAACCCCTCAGCAGCAGACGTCGTGGCGTCAGCGGGCAGCTTGATCTGAAAGCAAGCCCCCTCTGGTTTGTTCGAGGCAAGCCACAACCGGCCGTCATGGCCCTCGATGATCGAACGGCAGATCGACAGACCCATTCCCATGCCATCCGATTTCGTAGTGAACAGCGGCTCGAACATCCGCTCGGCCACCTCAACGTCGATTCCGGTTCCGGTGTCCGCCACGGATACGATGACACCGTCGTCATCGGTCTCGCAGCTCATGCGCAGGACCCGCGACCCATCCTTGACCGCCATCGAATGGATCGCGTTGGTAATCAGGTTCAAAAGCACCTGCTGGAGCTGAATTCGATCACCGCTAACCCGTGATACCCGTTGATCCACCTCGATCTGGACCAGTATTCGATGCCGCTCCAGATCACCATGTGTCAAGGCAAGGACGTCCCGAAAGAGTTCGTTGATGTCGAGCGAAACTCTTTGCCCGCCGCCCTTCTTGAAGCCCGCCCGGATGCTTTCAATTATGGTGCCGGCGCGAAGGCCGTCGTCAACGATACGGTGTAGTGCCGCCTTCGCTCTATCGAGCTCGGGTGTAGCCCGGTCCAGCCAGCGCAAGCCTCCGCCGGCGCTAACGACAATGCTGGACAATGGCTGTTTGACTTCATGAATGATCGCGGCCGCAATGGCGTCGCCAGTCATCAGCCGCACCTCACGTTCGCGGCGTTGCGCGTTTACCGCCCGAAACAGGCGTGCGTAAAGTGTCCCTATCTCGTGCAGCAGGACAATGAGAACCGTACTGCTGGCCAGGAAGGCGATGGCCCGGACGGCATACCAGCCATCGCTGAAGCGGATCGGAGCTGGATAGTAACTGAGCGGCATGTCGATTGCGTAAAGGAACATCACCACCATCAGCCAGAGATCGAGCGTCGAGTGCCGCCGAATCCAAAGCGCGACGAGCGCGCAGATGCTGAGCGAGACGTCCGGCACCCCGACAACATAGGGATACAACGGGCTGAAGCTGAGTTTATCGAGCATGATATGGGGCAACAAGCGCTCGCCTGCGATACAAAGAATCGCTGCTGACGCCACGAGGATCGCTGTCAAGGCAACACTCAGGATCATCGCAGCACGCGCCGAATCCCGTCCGGTACCGCGCGAGGACGGCTTTCCCGAATCCCTGCCCTTCAAGACGGCGTAGCCGATAACGAATGCGGGAAAGCCGCTGTGCCACACAATGTAGAGACCTGCCGGGCTCTGCAGGCCGCCAATCGGACTCTCCGGCCCAAATACGCCGGGAAACGTCAGGGTGTAGGGAATCAGGATAAGCGCGGTAAAGACATATCCATTCGCCAGCACCAGGAGCGCTCGCGAACGCAAAATGGAAGACTGGGCGAATAGCAGAACCGCGGTGATCGCATCACAAACGAACATCGCTGTCGAGAAAGCCAACACAAAGCCAGCAATCGGACGCGGTTGGTTGTCCGAGAGCGCTACAACGATGAAAAAAGCGACCACTATTCCGAACGCAAAACCGATGGCCAGGCGCTTTTGCGCCTGGTCGGGCGGCAGGTCCGAGAGGACGAAAGACCCGTCCTCTGGACCGGTCGCGGCTGGTTTCTCCATCCGAATGCTCTTTAGCAGTCCTTGCTACGGGGGAACCTCAAAAAGATGATCGAGAACAGCCGTCAGGTCGCCGACAACGCCCGGACAGATAGTCGAACCGGATCGACTGCGATGCGGAAAACCTAATCACTTGAAGGTCTACTCACCGGCAACTCGAAGACAAATCTTGCCCCGCCCAGCGCTGATTCATTGTCGGCTCGTATATGCCCGCTATGTGCTTCGATGATCGACTCGGCGATCGGCAAGCCAAGGCCCATGCCGGTCTCTTTCGTCGTGAAGAAGCTATCGAACAGATGCGGCAGATGCTCCGCGTCGATGCCAGGGCCGCTGTCCTCGATGACGCAACACACCGTCCCGGCGTCTTTCCGCTGCGTTCGAATGGCTATGCTCCTGCGCGTCACTTCCGATTCCGCCAGCGCTTGCACGGCATTCATTGCAAGATTGACGATGACCTGTTGCAGTTGAGTACGATGGCCAACCACTTCGGGAAGATCGGGTGCCAGATCAAGGAAGACCGAGACGCCCTTCGCCTGGAACTCATGGCGCAACAGAGCAATGGACCCCGTGATAATTTCCGCGAGTTTGGTCACCGACTGTTTGGCGCTACCTCGACTTGCTATGGTCCGGATACGATCGATAATTTCGGCAGCCCGCCGGGCGTCGTCGACGACGCGCTTGGTGAGCGTCTGCACCTTCTCCAGATCAGGCTCGGGTCTCGCCAGCCAGCGTAGTCCAGTCTCACCGTTGGTGATAATGGATGCAAGCGGCTGATTGATCTCGTGTGCGATCGACGCCGTCAGCGCTCCCAGGCTCACGACCCTGCTGACGTGCGCCAGTTCCGATCGAACCTTATCGCGCGCCTCTTCAGCAAGCCGCCGCCGCGTCACGTCTTGAACTGCGCCCAGACATTCGATGCGAGCGTCCTCATGCCGGATAGTCCGGCCGATGACCCGCATGTACTTCAAGCGGCCGTCCGGCATTCGCAATCGGATTTCGTATTCGGGATTACCCTGACCTGACCGCACCTGCGCGATCTTTTCGGCCAGTATTGGAAGATCACCGGGATGGACGCGCTCGCCAACCTTGTCGAAGGTCACCTCATCATCTGAGTCAAACTCGAAAATGCGACGAAGTTCCTCCGAGAACGTCAGTTCGTCTGTGTCTACCATCCACAAGAACGACCCCGTCAAACTGATCCGCTGGCCTTCCGTGAGAAACGTTTCACTTCGCCTGAGCGCAGCTTCAGCCAGCGAGCGCTCGATCGCGATGCTGGCGAGGTGCGCGACATGTGCGATGAGTTCCTGGTGATACGAGGACGGAGCCCCCGGCCTTTGCTGATACACGCAAACGGTGCCGATGACCGAGCCATCCCGTGACCAGATCACCGCACTCCAGACCGCTCTCAGCCCATGCTCCAGCGCATGGGCTCGGCACGGCGCTGTCGCCCAACGAGAGTCCGTCCCGATATCCTCCGCGATCACCAGGGTCTTGTCGCTGATTGACCGACCGCGCGGCGAATCGTCGGAACCGATGGGCACTCCCTCGATTGGATCGGTGTAACTGTCAGGGAGAGACGGCGCGACGCCATATTGGAATGTTCTGCCACGATCATCGATGGGATAGATGCCGCAGTGGCAATCCGGCGCAGAGCCCTCAAAGAACCTGCACAGCGCGGCGAGGACTTCGCGAAGCGGCCGCCCCGACGCTATGATCTCGAGGATGTGCTTCTCGCCGGCAAGATGAAGCTCCGCGCGCTTACGATCCTCGATATCGGTATTCAATCCATACCATTTGACGATGTTTCCGTTTCCATCGTGCAACGGGTTCACGCGCGTCATCAACCAGCGATATTCGCCGTCGGCTCGACGAAACCGTGCTTCCGCCTCCCCGCTTTTGCCGGAAGCCATGACGGCACGCCAAGCCGCCGTCAACCCGCCGAGATCGTCTGGATGAACCGCCGCGGTCCATCCCCAACCTTGCAACTGCTCGGGTGGCAAGCCGACATAGTCGATATAATGCTGATTTACGAATTCGAGTGAACCGTCGACGTCCGTCGACCACACCAGCGCCGGGATGGTGTCAATAACAAGCTGGAGATTTCGTTCGCTCGCCCAAAGCGCCTTCTCGGCTTGCTTGATCACCTTGTCGCCCGCTCGTGTTGAGAACTCGTCTCTTCGTTTAGCCAACGTTGAGAGCGAGTTTCAGAGTACCCCGGGTCCAAGGGGCGCTGACCGCACAAGTGCGGACAGCTTGAAGGTATCATATGGCATGCTCTCGGTAATCCTCAAAAACCAGTGAAGGTTCCGCGCCACACGGAGAATAGAACCGTCATTCAGCCCTTGACCGCTCCTTTGATGCACTCGATCAAGTCGTTTATTTCAAAAGGCTTTTTGAGCAGGCAGGCCACGCCCCCGGCGGCGGCCTTGGCCTCGAGGTTCCGGTCGGAACGCGCGGTGATCAATACAATCGGGGTGGTCGAACCTTGGATGGCGAGGTGGTTCATCAGGTCGAGCCCGCTCATGCCGGGCATGTGGATGTCGGTAACGACGCAATCGAAGGTCTTGTTCCCGATCCTGTCGATATAGTCCTCAGCAGAAGCGTATCCGTCGACCTCAAATCCGAGAGAGGATAGCGATTCCACGAGTGCTACTCGGAACGACTGGTCATCGTCGATAACTGCGATTTCGAGATCTCTTGGCACTCAGCATCCTCTACCCCAAATTGCATCGAAGACATGGGGAGGCGAAAGTTTCCCACCCATCGGCCTGCACAGGAATTATACAAGAGTGTTATAATCGGGTCTCGGTGACGGCTCCGATGCCCACTTTGGGCGTCCGCCTATCCTTTCTAGCGGGGGGAGCCCGAGCGAGTACCCTCGTTTACCCATACTTAGGTGTGATGCCCGGAAAGTTCCGGTTCATGCTAGGTAGGGATGTAAATTTACGGTGTGTCAAAAAGCATGCGGCCTGCCGCCAGCGAGAAGCCCCTCGTGCACGTCGTTGACGACGATGCTTCCATGCGCCAGGCGCTCGAGGGTTTATTTGACTCGGTCGGGCTTCAGACCCAAACCTATGCTACGGCGGAGGACTTCCTTTCGGCAAGCCTGTCGGACAGGCCGGGCTGTATTGTACTCGATGTCAGGTTGCCGGACATGAATGGCCTCGAGTTTCAAGGCCGACTGGTCCAGACCGGGGTTGGAATTCCTGTCGTGATGATGACGGGATTCGGAGACATTCCAATGTCCGTTCACGCCATGAAGCATGGCGCCGTAGACTTCCTGGCCAAGCCGTTTCGCGATCAGGACATGCTCGATGCCGTCATGGCCGCGATCGAGCGTGATCGACAACGGCGGGTCGTCGAGAACGACGCTTCGCAACTGAAGCAGCGCTTCGAAACTCTTTCACCGCGAGAACAGGAAGTGATGTCGCACGTTACGGCCGGAAAAATGAACAAACAGGTTGCCGGCGATCTCGGGATCAGTGAAATCACTGTCAAAATTCATCGCGGGGCGGCCATGCACAAGATGGGCGCGCGAACCTATGCCCAACTGGTTCGGATGGCCGACGCTCTCAACCTCGACCGTCGGAAAATCGGCAAATAGCGCTATCCCAGCTGGCTCAGAGACTTTTTCGTAGCCTCGCTCGTAGAAATCAATAGACTCGCTCCTTGGGTGGAATGGTCGCTATGTCGTTGGACAACGGCTGCAAATGCACCGGCCGGTAGTCCAGCCGGACATTTCCGTTCGGCTCGAGCCAGGACAGCGTGTGCTTGAGCCAGTTTCCGTCATCGCGCTTTGGAAAATCCTCGCGAGCATGAGCGCCGCGGCTTTCGGTGCGCCCGATGGCCGAGTGCAGGCTGACGTTCGCCTGCGCAAGCATATTGTCGAGTTCGAGCGCTTCCACGAGATCCGTGTTGAACGTCATCGAATGGTCGGCGATGACCAGGTCGCGCATCATCGCCATGACATCGCCGAGCTTGCCCGCGCCCTCCTCTAGCAACGGGCCCGTCCGGAACACCGCGCAGTGACGCTGCATGGTTCGTTGCATCGCCAACCTGATCGTGCCGGCACCGCTTCGGCCCTTCGACCATCGAATGCGGTCGAGCCGGGCGATGGCGCGGTCGGTCGCATCGCTGGAGAGCAAGGTGTGCCCCTCGCCCGGACGCAGGCCCTCCGTCACGCGGTGCGCCGCCGCGCGACCGAACACGACGATGTCCAGCAGCGAGTTGGAGCCAAGCCGGTTGGCCCCATGCACCGAAACGCAGGCGGCCTCTCCAATCGCCATAAGACCGGGCACGATGGTTTCCGGATTATCGCCACGCTTGGTGACGACCTCGCCATGCAGGTTGGTCGGCACGCCGCCCATGTTGTAGTGGACCGTCGGCAGCACCGGGATCGGCTGGCGCGTCACATCGACACCGGCGAAGATTCTGGCGGTCTCGCTGATGCCGGGCAGGCGTTCATGTAAAATGTCGGCGCCCAGATGCTCCAGGTGCAGCTCGATGTAATCCTTTTGCGGCCCGCAGCCGCGGCCTTCATTGATCTCGATCGTCATCGCGCGGCAGACGACATCCCTTCCGGCGAGGTCCTTGGCACTCGGCGCATAGCGCTCCATGAACCGCTCGCCTTCCGAATTGGTGAAATAGCCGCCTTCGCCGCGCGCGCCTTCGGTGATCAGGCAACCTGAGCCGTAAATGCCGCTCGGGTGAAATTGCGTGAACTCCATATCCTCGAGCGGAAGACCCGCGCGCAACGCCATCGCGTTGCCGTCGCCGGTGCAGGTGTGCGCGGCGGTGCAGGAGAAATACACCCGGCCATAGCCGCCGGTCGCCAGCACCGTCCGGTGTGCCCGGAAACGATGTAGCGTACCGTCCTCCAGGTTCCAGGCGAGCAAACCGCGACAAGCGCCGTCATCGTCCATCAAAAGGTCGAGCGCAAGATATTCGACGAAGAATTCGGTGCTGTGCTTCAGGCACTGCTGATACAGCGCGTGCAGAATGGCGTGACCGGTGCGGTCGGCCGCCGCACAGGTGCGCTGCGCCATCTGCTTGCCAAAGCCGATGGTCTGGCCGCCGAACGGACGTTGGTAGATCGTGCCCTCGGCGGTGCGCGAGAAGGGAACGCCGTAATGCTCCAGCTCCAGCACCGCGGGTACAGCCTCGCGGCACATGTACTCGATGGCGTCCTGGTCACCGAGCCAGTCGGAGCCCTTGACCGTGTCGTACATGTGAAAGCGCCAATTGTCGTCGTCGCCCATGTTGCCGAGCGAGGCGGCCATGCCGCCTTGTGCCGCGACTGTGTGGCTGCGGGTCGGAAACACTTTTGTGACACACGCGGTCCGCAGTCCCGAGGCGGCCATGCCAAGCGCGGCTCGCATCCCCGCGCCGCCGGCGCCGACGATGACAACGTCATAGTTGTGATCGACGATCTCGTAGGCCTCGGTCATGGTCCTGCAACAGGTTTCTAGGCCGCCCGCTTTGGTAGTTTCCAGTTCGGACGTATGAAGTGACAGGTGTAACCGTCAGGATAACGCTCAAGGTAGTCCTGATGCTCGGGCTCGGCTTCCCAAAAGTCGCCCGCAGGGGTCACCTCAGTAACCACCTTGCCAGGCCATAGATGTGAGGCATTGACGTCCGCGATCGTGTCCTCGGCGATCTTCTTTTGCTCGTCGGTCGTATAGAAGATCGCCGAGCGGTAGCTGGTGCCGAGGTCATTCCCTTGACGATTGAGAGTGCTCGGATCGTGGATCTGAAAGAAGAGTTCCAGCAGCGTTCGATAGCTGGTCTTTGTGGGGTCGAAAATAATCTCGATGGCTTCGGCGTGGCCTTCGTGATCGCGATAGGTGGCGTTCCTGACCTTTCCGCCAGTATAGCCGACGCGCGTGGAGATGACACCCGTCTGCTTGCGGATCAGATCCTGCATGCCCCAAAAACAACCACCAGCCAGCACCGCGCGTTCCGTCGTCATTTGATAGGCTCCATTTATATGATCGAGACAGACGTCCTCGCTCTTCATTTGATCCTTGCTCAACGTATTCGTAAGCCTCCTTCGTTCTGCTATGTCAACCGAAACTTCCTGACGACATCGGGGTCGGGATCAATTCCAAGGCCCGGCCCCTGCGGTACGGAAATCCGGCCGTGTTTGGGGCGCAGCGCGTCACCATAAGTCGTCGCTTCGAGATCGAACCGGCGCCACTCGATCATGGAATCGGTGGTGCCGAGTGCCGCGGTCGCGTGGATTGCCGCCAGCAAGCCGGGGCCGTCATAGAACGAGTGCAACATCGCTGGAACGTTGCGGGCGGCCGCGAGCGGAAATACTTTGCGCAATTCGCTGATGCCTCCCATCTTGGCCGGACTTGGTTGAACGAAGTCAACTGCCTTCGCTGCCAGCATGCGTTCAAAATCCATCTGTGTGTAGACGTTTTCGCCGGCAGCGATCGGGATTCCGGCCGTCCTTCTCAACTCGGCGAGGCCGTCAAAATTTTCCGGCGGCCAAAGCGGCTCCTCCAGCCATTTCAAGCCAACCGGCTTGAGTTGTTCCGCTATTGGCCGCGCCTCATTCAACGTCCAGGCGCAGTTGACGTCGACCATCAGTTCGATGTCGGCACCGGCTTCCTCGCGGGCGGCGCGGATCGCCGAAAGCTCGATCTCGTGAAGCTTGAGCGCACGGAACCCCGCTTCGATCGACTGCCGCACGCTGGTTCGAACCAGCGACGGCTCGGAATAGCGGACCAGGCTCGCATAGCAGGCCAGATCCGCAGCGCCACCCCCAAAAAGCCGGCACAGCGGCATGTTGGCCGCCTTGCCCGCAATATCCCACAGCGCGATGTCTACCGCCGAGATGGCGAAGGCCAATGCGCCGCCTCGTCCGAAGACCTGAAGCTTCTTTTGAATCTCCAGCATCAGCGGCTCGATCCGGGTCGCGTCCCGGCCGATGCAAAGCGGCGCAACCAGCTGCTCGACGGCGAGCCTGGCGGAAGCAACCGCGCGAAAGCCAAACGCCTCGCCCCACCCTACCAGTCCCTGGTCGGTCGTGATCTTGACCAGCAGCGAATCCGCGGCGGGCAGGTTGCTGTCGCCCCAGGCCGAAGCATCTGATTTGCTTCCGACGTTGAACGGAATTCGCAGCGGGATAGTTTCGATGTCGGTGATGATCATTTTCGAACATCGCTCCCATGCGGCCGACCGGTGTCACCTCGATGACGCCGCCTAAGCGGCCGTGCCCGGAATAGTTCGGTGACTGACTGGATCGAAGGCGGCCTTGTGATGATAGCGCGGATCGTCGTTCAGGTCATGATAGTCGAGGCCGAGCGGACCGATCGCCGAAACCTGCGTGATGTATTCGCCTGATTTGGCCCAGTGGAAATGCCAGGTTTCGCCCGGCAGAACGATAACGCTGCCCGGCGGATAGGCTTTCACCTTTTCGCCGTCGAACGTCTCGCCGAGCCCGATGTAGAACACCCCGGACATGACGGTATAGACGCGATCTTCCGGATGCTTGTGCGGCATCAATTTCGTGCCGCCCGGCGCCTTGACCCTTATCAGGTAAGGACCGGGTTCGGCGGGATGGCCGACCACGACCGCGAGGCGAGCCCCGGGCGGAAACCCCGGGAATGGCTTCCACTCGATATCTTCGGGCAGGATCACTTTGAACTCGGCCTGATCGGGCTGATGATCACGGGTCATGGATGTTGTCCTTTTTCGCGTTGCGCCGGCGGCATTTACGAAACGAATTGATCGAGCAACATTGTCCGGCCGCCCGCTCTCGAGCCATTCGACCTTGGGAAGATGTCGCTCATATCAACGTATGAGTGATCGGCGATCAATGTATGAGTGAATGTCGCATCGTCGGTCAGCTAGAACAGCGGTGCTCGCTTTCGCGATCGCCTGAGCTTCGCTCGACAAAAGCAAAGAGATTGCACTTGAGAACTTCTACCACGGTGCCCGATGGCGCTTTACCTAAAAAAACTCAACTAACGGAGACGGTCATGAACGTACTGATGGTGATCACATCCCACGACCAACTGGGTAACACCGGACGAAAGACGGGCTTCTGGCTCGAGGAACTCGCGGCTCCCTACTACGTTTTCAAGGACGCCGGCGTTGAAATCACGCTTGCATCCCCGAAGGGCGGCCGGCCGCCGCTCGATCCCAAGAGCAACGAACCCGAATTTCGCACTGACCTCACGCTTCGGTTCGAGAAAGACGCGGCTGCGGAAGCTCAGCTCGACAAGACCGTTCGCCTTGACAGCGTCAGGCAGGAAGACTTCGACACCGTCTTCTACCCGGGCGGCCACGGCCCGATGTGGGATCTCGCCGAAGACAAGCACTCCATCAAGCTGATCGAGTCCTTCGTGGCCGCGGGTAAGCCAATCGGCATCGTCTGTCATTCCACGGGAGCGCTGCGTCACGTCAAGGCGCCCGACGGCAAGCTTCTGGTTCAGGATAAGGAAGTTACCGGCTTTACTGATGGCGAGGAAGAAGCCGTCGGCCTCACCAAAGTGGTGCCCTTCCTTGTCGAGGAT
>Ga0209006_10003231_pt1 | contig 14813 bp, 17 predicted proteins | sample JacPin_JW_Ref_O2_FD_188567 | JGI IMG/M metagenome (GOLD analysis project Ga0209006, IMG submission 188567) | Forest soil microbial communities from Algoma, Ontario, Canada - Jack Pine, Ontario site 1_JW_Ref_O2 (SPAdes) (version 2) | ecosystem: Environmental > Terrestrial > Soil > Boreal... | reverse complement strand
AGCCGCTGGTTATCGATGGGTGGGTTATCGCTGAGCGGGGCGCTCGCGTGGAGGGCAGGATAGTGGACAACATCCCAGCGGGCCGAGTCAAGGGCGTAGCGCGCCTGGGAATCTCCCTGGTTCGGTTGGCTACCGCTGACGGCCAGAACATCCACGTTCACACGGAGCCTTTTGTCCAGGATGGTCCCACTTCAACCGGAACGGACGCCGCGAAGATTGGCGCGGGCGCAGCCATTGGCGCAATCATCGGCGCATTGGCCGGCGGTGGCAAAGGCGCGGGGATCGGAGCGGGCGCGGGCGGAGCGGCAGGCACCGGCGATGTGCTGTGGACGCGTGGTAAACCGGCCGAGATTCCGGTGGAGACGCGGGTCAGCTTCAAAGTGCAGGATTCGGTGACGATCACCGAGCGGCTCAACTGATTCGAGCTAAGGCATTACTTGTGGAAGCGGCACCGAGATCCAGAATTGGTTCGGATAGCCAAACGAAACCTGCGGGGAAGTCCGCCCCGGGTTGGATTTTTCATCGAAAACAAAATTAAAAACAAGCTTGATGGGTTTGTGAACGCAAGCCCTGCTAAAGGCAGAACCATGAAGTGCGTTCTCAACGGCCTGGGTTAAGAGGGGGTGCGCGCTCTGCGAACTCGTTACCTGGATGGAACCCTCAGCCGACATGATCACGGTAGCCGTCACGCTGCCTGAGATGCGCGCCAGCCGCGCCAACGGAGGATACACCGGCATCTGTAGCCGCTCCACGCAGGCCATGTTAGATCCCCCGTCCTGATCGGACTGCGCGAGCGCCGCCCAAGCGCACAGCACAAAAGTCAATAAGAATCGCACTTTCACCTCCGCTTCGTACCAGCTTGCCATGGTAACGTCCCGCGCGCCCCGAACTGTGCGTTCAGACGAGCGACCACCGAGTCAAGCTGTGCCTTGCCCTCGGCCGGCGTTAGCGCAACCGCACCGAGTTGAACCGATTCCGCCCAGGCCGTCCAGGTCTGCACCTGCTTGCGATGAAAACCGCGCTCGGTGTGGACGCTTTGGGCGTGAACCAGCAGCCGCGCCTCCAGTTCGCGCACAGCGTCGCCCGAGGAAAGCAATCTGCCTTCTTTGTCCACTTGTCGCAGCAGCGCCCTGGCATCCTTCGAGAGCCCGCGCGTCTGCCAAGGCTCGCGCGCCGTACCTATGGCGAACACCGCCATCCACAGCGGACGACGAACGAATGTGATTTTGCCGGAGACCAATTTGATCGCCAAGACATCGGGATGATCGCGAAGCTCGTTCGCCAGGCGGTACATCTCACGCGCGTTCGGATGCGTCCACCAGGAACCACGGAGTTCGTCACCGCCCAGCAACGCCGTCACGTTCGGAAACTTCGGATCGGTATCCAGGAGAAGATCGAACTCCTGCAGCCGGCCGAGAACATCGCGGAGGTCCATGTTTCAACGAAATCCGATATCGTCCTTCACCGTCTCCATCCAGTTGTAGATGATGGGGCAGTAGCCGGCGCGATCGAGAAACTGCCACATGCGGCTGGCAATCGATCCAGTGCCCCGCACCACGTGCGGGAAATTCACGCAATTGTGCGGACGGGCTTCATAAACACTGCACAGGTTGCCTTCCAGAAACACGCAGCCGTTTGCATTGCGTTTCAAAATCCGCGCACCCGCATCATCCAGCGCCGTGCATTGTTCCACGAACTCACTCTCGCTCATACCCACAAACTTCGCCAGCTTCTCGATATCTTTCTCCGTAATGCCCACCTCTGTGACGCGGCAGCAATTGGCGCACGCGGTGCAATCGATCTGGGCTTCAATCTCCTCGCCAAAACGCCGCAGCCGCCGATCGGAATGCCGGTGGCTTTTCATATACGCGCGAAAGCGGGCGTTCTCGCTCCGCTGCTGCACTTCGAGGCGTTTGATCTGGACGAGGTCGGTAATCATTTCCTAGAATCAATTATGGCCACAACCGACGAGTTTTACCGCATCCAGAAACTGCCGCCTTACGTTTTCGCCGTCATCAACGAGATGAAGGCCAAGGCGCGGGCGGCGCAGCAGGATGTGGTCGATCTCGGAATGGGCAATCCGGATGGCTCCACGCCCGAGCCGATCGTGAAGAAATTGATGGAAGCGGTGCGCAATCCGCGCAATCATCGCTACTCCATGTCGCGCGGTATTCCGCGGCTGCGCGCGGAAATCACCAAACGCTATCGCACCAAATACGGCGTCGAGCTGGATTCGGAAACGGAAGCGATTGTCACCATCGGCGCCAAGGACGCGCTGGCCCATCTGCTTTTCGCCGTGATTGGGCCGGGCGATGCCGTGGTTTCTCCGAACCCGGCGTATCCCATCCATCAATACGGCGTGATCATGGCCGAAGGGCACGCTTGCATGCTCCCCATGCCGACGCCGGCGGAGTTCCTGAATCGCCTGGAGCACTTGTACAACACGTCTTCGGGCAAGCCGAGGATGATCCTGATTTCGTTTCCGCATAATCCCACCACGCACTGCGTCGATCTCCAATTCTTTCGCGATATCGTAGCGCTGGCGGCGCGCCATGGCACGATGATCGTGCACGATTTTGCCTATGCCGATCTCGGTTTCGACGGCTACGAGCCTCCCAGTATTTTGCAGGTGGAGGGCGCCAAGGAAATCGCAGTGGAGATTTACTCCATGTCGAAGAGCTTCAACATGGCGGGCTGGCGGGTGGGGTTCTGCGTCGGGAATAAGAAAATGATCGGGGCTCTCGCGCGCATAAAAAGCTATCTCGATTACGGCGTGTTCCAGCCTATCCAGATCGCCTCCATCATTGCGCTGCGCGAGTGCGCCAAGGATACCGAGAAGATTCGCAGCGTGTATCAGAAGCGCCGGGACGCGCTCATCACTGGGCTCGATCGCGCGGGCTGGCACGTGGAACCGCCGCAGGCAACGATGTTCGTCTGGGCGCCCATTCCGGAGAAGCATCGCGCCAAAGGCTCACTCGAATTCTCGAAGCTGCTGCTGGAAAAGGCGCTGGTTGCCGTATCGCCGGGCATTGGGTTCGGGCCGCTGGGCGAGGGCCACGTGCGTTTCGCACTCATCGAGAATCAGCACCGGACGCGTCAGGCGACTAAAGCGATTCAGCAGTTTTTGAAGAAGTAATTCGGTCGGTAGCAATGCGCGCATGCTGCGCGTAAGCTCCCTGGTCAAAGAGAATCAGCAAAACATCCTGCACTGGGCAGTCCGGGTTCCGCAGCCGCGCGGCGATGGTATCGAGTGCGATCCTCGCCGCCTCTTCCAACGGATAGCCATACGCGCCGGTGCTGATGGCCGGAAAGCTGATGGTGCGGACGCCATGGCGCTCGGCCAGGTCCAGGCAGGTGAGGTAGCAATTCGCCAACTGCTCGGGCTCGCCATGCCTTCCATCGCGATAGATGGGCCCCACGGCGTGAAAAACATATTGCGCCGGAAGCGATCCGGCGCTGGTGGCCACGGCGCTGCCGGTGGCACATCCGCCCGCGCTGGCGCGAATTCCGTCCAACTCGCGCATGATGGCCGGCCCACCCGCGCGATGAATGGCGCCATCCACGCCGCCTCCTCCGCCCAAGCCCGCATTCGCTGCATTGACGATGGCATCCACACGGATCTTGGTGATGTCGCCAACCAGCATGCGGAGCTTCTTCCCGTGCGGGAAATCGATCTCCATACCCGCAATAGTACAGCCAACGCTATAGTGAAGGTTGAAACAATCCGATGCACTTGTGCTTTTTGACATCGACGGCACGCTGATTCGCCGTGCCGGGCCGCATCATCGCGAAGCACTGGTGGAAGCCATCCGGCGAACGGCACATGTTGAGACCACCACCGAGGGCGTCCCGGTGGCGGGCATGCTGGATCGGGACATTTTGACGTCCATGATGCTGACCGCGGGCATGTCGCGAGCCGCAATCCGGCGCGTGATGCCGGAAGTGGTGGCACGCGCGCAATCTATCTATGTACGGCGGGCGCCGGACATTTCGAAAAAGGTGTGCCCGGGTGTTCGAAACCTGCTGCGGCGCTTGACCGCGCGCGGCGTCGTCATCGGGCTGGTCACCGGCAATCTCTCGCGCATCGGCTGGCGGAAGATGGAGCGCGCCGGTCTCCGTCCGTATTTCCGTTTCGGCGCTTTCGCGGAAGTGGCGCGGGACCGTGCCGGGCTGGTGCGCGTCGCCATCCGGCGTGCCCGCAAGGAGCGATGGATCAGCCGTGACAGCGCCATCACGCTGATCGGCGATCATCCCAACGACGTGCTGGCGGCTCGTGCGAATGGAATTCGCGCGGTTGCGGTAGGCACGGGGGTGGTTCCGCTCGACGAGCTGCGATCGCACTCGCCGCTCATCGCCATTCCGGATTTGAGAGCGCTCAAATTGGATGACCTGTTGTAACCGAATCTTTATCTACGCATGGGACAATCAGGAGGTGTGCCGGTTCCCGATCCATGTCGCCGCATTGTCTCTGTTGCTCCCGTTCGGGTTGACGGCTCAATCTGACGCGCCCGCGCCCGCAACCGACGCAAACGCGTCGGCGGCCGATCCCGAGACCTGGAATCTCTACTATCAGGCTACGTCCATTGGCGATCATCATGGAACTTTCAACTCTCCCTATCAGGGACCGCTGAGTCTTGAGGACTCACCGGAAAGCGATGTATCGCTCACCACGACGCTATTCTTTTCTCTTCGCCTGGGCCACGGCACGCAATTTGTCTTTGATCCCGAAATCGCCGGCGGCCGCGGCTTCAGCCACGTGGACGGACTGGCCGACGCTCCCAACGGCGAGCTGCCCCGCGTGGCATCCGCCACGCCTAAGCCGTACATCGCACGTGTGTACCTTTCTCATGACTTCGGGTTTGGTGATGCAGTGGAACACGTGGAGAGCGACGAGAATCAATTGGCCGGCGACCGTCCGGTGACCCGCTACACCATCACCGCCGGACGGTTTTCCAACACCGATTTCTTCGACGACAACGACTATTCGCACGATCCGCGAACCCAATTCCAGGCCTGGGGGCTGATGTATAACGGCGCCTGGGATTATCCGGCGGACACGCGCGGCTACACCTGGGGGATCGTGAACGAGTTCCATACCAGGAACTGGTCCCTTCGATACGGGGTGACCGCCGAGCCCTCGGTCGCCAACGGCGGCAGGTTCGACCGGCGTCTTTTTGTGGATCAAGGCCAGACCTTTGAGGAAGAGCGGCGCTATTCGCTCGGCCATCACCCAGGCGCCGTCCGCTGGCTGCAATTTCTCAATCGCACCCGATCCGGCAGCTATGTCGAAGCGGTGAAGCTGGCTGAAGAAACCGGGACCACGCCCAACGTCCAGGCCATTCGCCGGCCTGGAACACTCAAGTATGGGACTGGCATCAGTTTCAATCAAGAGATTACTCAGGACCTCGGCGTCTTCTCGCGGCTGGGCTGGAACGACGGCAAAACCGAGGATTTTGCTTTCACCGCTATCGATCGCCTGGCTGAGGGCGGCGTGTCGTTGAAGGGCACCCGCTGGAGGAGAAAGGACGATGTGGTGGCCACCGCGTTTGCAGCCGCTGGAATCTCGGGAGTGCACGCGGTCTACCTGGCAATGGGTGGCCTCGATTTCTTAATCGGCGATGGAAAGCTGAACTACGCGCCCGAATATCTTTGGGAAAGCTACTACAGCGCGCATGTGGTTCGGGGCTTCTACGCGACGTTCGACGTGCAGCATTACAACAATCCGGCCTACAATCACGATCGCGGGCCGGTGTTGGTGGAATCCATCCGGCTGCACATCGAGTTCGGCATCAAGCCCCTGAGCGCCAAGTAACATAGAAAGATGAGTCAAGCCGATCCCGCACGCCGCTTATTGCGCCATACCGTTGCCACCATCGCCTATCGCGGCTGTAAAGCCATTCGCGGCACGCCCGATGCGTTCGCCGATTTTCACGCATCGCCCGACACACGATCGCCCGGTCAGATTCTGGCTCATATCGGCGATCTTCTGGAATGGGCGTTATTAACCGCGCGCGGCGAACAGCAATGGAACGAAACGTCGCCGCTTCCCTGGCGCCAGGAAGTGCATCGCTTCTTTGCGGCGCTGGAGGCGCTCGACGACTATTTGGCTTCCGACAGCCCGCTCGAAACCACCGCGGAGAAGCTGTTTCAAGCGCCCATCGCCGATGCGCTCACGCACATTGGACAGATCGCCCTGCTGCGCCGGTTAGCGGGAGATCCGGTGCGCGCCGAGAACTACTACGTCGCGAAAATTGCCACCGGGACGGTAGGCGCCAATCAGCCTGCTCCGGTGAAGGAGTTCACTTAGTACCCTTTGTATCCGCCTGTTCCCGCTTCGCTTCCGTTTCCACGGCGCGCATCACGCGCAGTGTGTTGCCGCCGTAAATTTTGCGAATATCGTCGGCCGAATAGCCTTTCTGCAGCAGCGCGCGCGTGAGGTTTGGAAATTTGGATACGTCTTCCAGGCCGCGCGGCGTGCAAAACACGCCGTCGAAATCGCTGCCGATTCCAACCGCATCGATCCCACCCACCTTCGCCGCGTGATCGATGTGCGCCACTACATCGTCGAGCGTGGCCGGCGGCACCTTCTTGCGGTACTCCGCGATGGTGGCATCCTCGCCTTGCGCGCCCGGAAGCGTACTGTCCGGCACATTTTTCGCGGCAGCGGCGGACTTCTCCGACAGGAACCCGCAATTGGAGTTGATCTGGATCACGCCGCCTTTCTTGGCTAGCGCCGAGATCATCTCGTCCGTCATGTTGCGTGGAACGTTGCACAGCGCACGGCAGGAGGAATGCGAGGCGATGATCGGCGCGCTGCTCACGGCAAGCGCATCCCAAAATGTTTTATCGGCGGTGTGCGAAATATCCACCATCATTCCCAGCCGGTTCATCTCGCGCACCACCTGCTTGCCGAATGGCGTGAGACCGTTGTGATGCGCGACGCCCGGCTTGTCGATGTCGCCCGAGGAATCCGCCCAATTGTTGGTGTTGAAGTGGGTCAAGGTCATGTAGCGGATGCCGAGATCGAAATAATCGCGCAGCAGGCCCAGGCTGTCTTCGATAGCGTGTCCGCCCTCAATGCCCATTAGCGCCGCGATTTTGCCTTGCTTGTGAATGCGCTCGATATCGTCAGCCGTGGTCGCGAGCGTGAAGTCGTTCGGGTATCGCTCCACGATCCCCTGGCGGACGGTGTCGATCATTTCCAGCGTGCGATGGGCCGAGCGGTTCCCCTTGACGTAGGCCGAGTCCACGTACACCGCGAAAAACTGCGCGCCCACGCCGCCTTCCTTGAGTGCTGCGACATTGGTGTGGCCGTCGTTCTTGTTCTTCCCGATATCGTAGCCGTCCACGGTGCGGCTGGTTATGTCGTTATGGGTGTCGATTAGCAGCATGCCGCGGTGAACCTTCTGGACCTCGGCATCCGTCACAGAACGGGTTTGCGCGAAGCACACGCACAGCACGATGGCAAAGAGGCACAACGCTCGCATGCACTGAATATAGCGCAGAGTAATGAAACTATTGGAATCCGTCGATGTCTTTGCTAGGGAAAATCCACTAGATGCCGGCCGCGTTGAGCGAGCGCTCGCCTCTGACAATCCGCCCATCCTTCGGCTGCGAACTGTGGCGTGTGGCTCCGCTTTTCGTATTTGTTGGAATCGCTCTCGTTCTGTGGTGGGCGTTCGGCAACCGGCTGATCCTGGGAACCAACGACGAGGGCATTTATTTGGATGCAGCCGAGCGCATCTTGCATGGGCAGAAGCCTTACGTGGACTTCTTCGGCGTTATGACTCCGGGCAGCTTCTGGATACAGGCCCTGGGTTTTCGATTGTTGGGCGTCAGCCAGATGGCAGGGCGCGCGCCCGTCATTTTATATATTGCGCTCGAGTGCGCCCTGGTTTATTGGCTGGTGGAACGCTACGCATCGCGCGCCGCTGCCATCGTCACGTCGCTATTCTTTCTGGCTTTTCAAACGGCCGATCCAGCGCTGGTCACCGCGACGCACCGGTGGGATAGCGGTGCTCTTGCGCTGGCATCCATCGCGGTGTGCGTTGCGGCGCAATCCGTGGAGCGGAGCCGCTGGCTGGTGGCGTCCGGAATCCTCATGGTCTGCGCAGCATTGGCTACGCCATCGGTGGGTATCGTTGCGATCGCCACGCTGGGCTGGCTGGCATGGCCGGCTGGTCAACGCGCGCGGGCGGGGTGGTATCTGCTCGGACTATCGATCGCTGGGACGATGGCCGGAATCGCGCTCTGGCTGGATGGAATACTTCCGGCGTTGTTCAGGCAGTTAGTCTGGCTGTCGCGAAATTATTCCGCCGTGAACGTGATGCACTACGGAGCCATCATCGGCGGTTACCGCGCACTGTTCGTAGGCGAATCAGCTTGGGAATTGCCGGTCCGCTTTTGTGTGGTCTTTTGCCTGGCGCTCCCGGCGGTGTTGCCGATCGTGGCGATCGTTGGCGGATTACGGCGCGTAAGCCCTTATCTGCTGCTCTCGACTGTTGCGCTGGTGGCATCCACTTATCCCCGCTCGGACGTCGCCCATCTGGCATATATTTCGGCGCTGCCTTATGCCGTGGTCGGCATTTTCATCTATCGATCGGTGCCGGCGCGGCCGCGCGCGTGGCTGGTCATTTTTGCCGGCGTATGGGCCGCAGTATTTGCGTTACAGGCGCAACTCCCCGGCCGTTTTGTGGCGATCGATACGCCGGTGGGCAAGGTTCGCGCGAGTGTCGCGGAAGCGCCCGCGGTCCAAGGGTTGCTTCCACGAGTCCAGCCGGGGCAATCGCTGTTCGTCTATCCCTATAAACCGCTGTTCTACTTCCTGACGCAAGCCGAGAATCCAACTCGCTACTCTTATCTGCAGGCGGGTCTGATGACCAATGAAGATGTTGGGATCGCGCTTTCGGAACTGGAAGCGCGGCCGCCTGAGTGGATGCTCTACATGGATCTGGATCAAGCGGAATTCGAACGCGTGTTTCCCTCCGGCAAGCGCTTCGATGCCCATTATCCGCAACTGGAGAGCTGGATTAAGGCGAATTATCGCCCCGCCGGTGCTCCATCGTTGGGAGGTTACGTGTTGCTGCGCCGCGCGGTGTATAATATACATCATGAAGCGTACGCAACTCTACCTTGAGGACGATCTCTGGAAGACGCTTCACGTTCTCGCGCGGCAGTCTGGCTCTACGGTTTCGGAGCTGGCGCGCAGGGCTCTTCGCGAAAAGTACCTCGACGATGCAACGAAACGTAAAGAGGCGCTGCTTTCCGCGATTGGCCTCTGGAAGGGCCGGACGGACCTTCCTGATACCGAAGAGTACATCCGTGGACTGCGGAAGGACGACCGCCTTCGGCGAATCTCAGGATGAGCGATCTCCTAGTGGATTCCAACGTCCTGATCGAGGTACTTCGGCAGCGGAAGCCGGACGTCGTCCGACGATGGATCGAAGTCGTAAGTGCGGACGAACTGCTATTCTACTCGCCGGTTTCGCTTGCTGAAATCCGCCATGGCATGCGGGCTGCTGAGCAAGAGTCAACTGACCGTATGTTTTCCGGTATGAGATGTGTGCCCATTGACGTTGAGATTGCAAGGCGCGCGGGAGACTATCTGCGTGCCTTTCACGCTAGCCATGCGGTCGCCTTAGGCGACGCCTTGATCGCCGGTACCGCATCCGTCCATCGACTGCAATTGTGGACACAGAACCGAAAGCATTTTCCGATGAAGGACGTTCGGTTCTTCGCCTAAGAAGAAAACTGCCACCGCCTCCGCTCTGCAGCTCGTGCTCAAATTGTAGACGATGATAACGTACCAATGCTGTTTTTGCGGTCTCGGCATTGAAGCCCTTATCCCGGACACCGCTTCGCTTCTCTACAGAACTTGCATTGACGGTCCTGCTGGGGTGCAGAAGGATCAGGAAATGTATTGTCATACGAACTGCCTACGTGCGCGGCTTCATCCGTCCGTAAAGCTCTACGCGGCTTTTCTTGCGGAAAAAGGCACGGAGCCGGGTTCATTGGACTAAACAAATCGTTGGTTGAGAGGTGCGTTGTGCCAATAAAAAAGCCGCCCCAACTGCCCGGGCGGCTTCTCCTCTGATCTATTTTTGTCTTATTAATCGCCGAACGATCCCACTGCTTCGGCTTTGTCCGCGACCGGCTCGGATTTCGGTGGCGCGGGAGCGATCATCTGCACCAGGTCGGCCGGCGCCGGCTTTTCCTTTAATATCTGCTCGCGGTACAACTTCGCCATCCGCTCATTTTCCTGCTGCTTCTGTTTCTCATCGCGTGCGCGCTTCTTCTCCTCGCGCGCCGTTTTGGCGATGCCCAGATCGTCCAAATCGTGTTGCTTGCCGTGCTGCACATCTTCCAAACGCAACACCAGCGAGTGATCCTTACTCAGCAGATTCACTGCCTTGCCGCCAGCGATGATCTCGTGCCGCCCGTGCTCTTCATACCACTTGGTGAGCGTCGCGGTCATGTGCATCTTCTCGATGATGTTCCGCCAGCCCACGCCGGTGTTGTAAGCGCAGAAGGAGATTTCGCCTTCCTGCGTCGCGTAGGGGATGATGCACTGCTCGGTACGGCGGAAATCGTAGTTGAACAGATCCTGGAACCACATGCCGGCCACGAACAGGAAGTTCCAACGATCGTTCCGGCGCTTGGTGATGTCTTCAATAGTGCGGTCGCCCGTCACTTTGCCGTACCCGCCGCTCTGCGCCTTGGGCGTCATGCCGAAGCACTTGTCGAATTTCGCGATCAGGTCGGTCAGCTTGAAATGCGTCGGCGATTTGAACGGGTTGTAATTGTGCAACAGCGCCAGACTGACGCCCATCACGTTCATCCACCGGCTACTGCGCGCGGCGTCGTTGATGCGCGCGATGTCTTTCGCCAGCCGATCGGCATTGAGAAACGCGGTCACCGGCACCGCTTCCTTGGTTTCCTTGTCGCACATCACGGCCATGCCGATGCCGCAGTTGGGATGGCATCCGCAGCTCAGTTGTCCCCAATCGGCCGAAGGTCCGTGAACCAGATCGGCGAAATCGGAAAAGGTGCTCATGAAGGAGATCGGGAACCAGTCGCGAACCGGTTCGCCCAGTCCGGTTTGGTTCTTCACATCGTGCGCCAGGTGCGAGAGCGTGTAGCGCTGGGCTTGCCGCCGGTCGTCGGTCACGGCCTCATCGCGGCCGGTGAAGGAAACGGGCTGGAAGCTCAAGAACGGGATCTTCTTTGGATTATCCAGAGCAAAGCGCACCACCGCGCCCACCTGCTCGTTATTGATGCCGTTGATGATGGTGATCACGGGCACAATATCGACGCCCGACTTCCACAGGTTCTCGATAGCGCGCAGTTTCACATCGAACAAATTTCCCACCGCGCGGTGCGAATTAGCCTCGTTGCCGATACCGTCGAACTGCAGATACGCATAGCGCAAGCCGGCTTCGGCGGCCTGTTTACAAAACTCCAGATCCTTGGCGAACTCAATCCCGTTGGTCGCAGCCTGCACGCTGTTGTAGCCCACCTTGCGGGCGTAACGGACGGCGTCCAGGAAGTAGGGCGACAGCGTCGGCTCGCCGCCGGAGAACTGCACCGACATCTGGCGGCGCGGCTTGATGGAAATGGCGTTGTCGAGCAGCGTCTGAATATCTTCCCAAGTCAGCTCATGCACGAAGCCCACCTGGTTGGCGTCCATGAAACACGGATCGCACATCATGTTGCAGCGGTTGGTGAGATCGATCGTCAACACAGAGCCGCGGCCGTGCTTGATGGTGCTGGTTCCGTGATTGTGCAGCTTTTCATCGGCGTGCGCGCGGATATCGCGGCCGGGAAAAACGTCTTCCAGATGCTTGAAGAACGCCGGATCCATCGACATGACGTCTTCGAATCGGCCATGCGTGGGGCACTCCTTGACCATCAGGATCTTGCCGTCGCGCTCGATGATGGTGGCTTTGATTTCGCCCACCTTCTCGTTGAGCAGGATCTCGTGCGGTAGTTTGCCGTCCACAATCTGCTGCCGGATCTCCGGGACGCAGCGCGGGCACAGTGAATCGGTCTCGCGAGGCCAGCCGAGAGGCGGTTTCTGCTTCTCGTAGCTCTTCAGCAGCGGCTTGTCGGACCAGGCCGGGGTAAAGGACGGGTTCTGGTTGATTTGGTTGAGTTTGTCAAACACAACCCAGGCGGCACCGGCCGCCATAGTCACGGCTTTTTCGACGTACTTGATTGGCTTATGCATAGCGCGATTGGTGATTCCGAGTATAAGACGGGCCGCATTAAGCAGGCTACACCAATGCGTTGAACAGGCTGTTTTGCCGTCCCGGTGGGGATATCTCTCATCGAACGGGACGGTGCAAAAGCCGCCGTCCCGTTGAAAATGAAAGGTTTAGTTCAGTGGGACAAGTTTACTGGGGCGCCATGTGGAAGCGGCCAAACCACGCTGCTTTGCCAACAACATGGCCGTCCATGGCCTTTAGTAAATCCTCGCGGGTAGTGCTGGCCGGCAGGTCGAGCTTGGTATCTAAAGCATAGAATTCAAAGACATAATGGTGAATCGGGCCGGGTCCGGCGCCAGGGCCGAAGTAGGCCGGAGTTCCGCGCCGCGCCGCGATACCGGGTCCATTGCGTGTGCCGTCCGCCAGATCGCCTGTGCCTAGTCCTTCGGGCAGGCCTTTGGCGGTGCCCGGAATATTGAACGCCGTCCAGTGCAGCGTGTCGGCAGTCGTCTTGTTGGTGGAATTCTCAACGTCGTGGAAAATCACGGCATAGGTTTGCACCGTGTCTGGCGTGGGGATGGAATTCGCCCCCAGATTCCAGTGAAATTCGAAGGCGGGAGACTTGTTGTCGCCGCGGCCGGAATATTTCATGGGAACCTCGCCACCGTCGGGCCACGCAGGGCTGGTGACCGACAGTCCGGGACGTGGCGGCGGTGGTCCGCCGGGCGCCGCACCTCCTCCGGCTGGTGCTTGCGCCATTACCAGGGCGCAAGATGAAATCAGAGCGATTCCTGAAAGCAATGCTCGTTGTATCGTGTTCATTCGCATTTTCTCCTCAGACGACTTTTCAGTGCCAACCACACTAGACGATAGCATGTCCTTTTTTGTAACGCTGTTCGTGCCCGGCGTGGCGCACGCACTCTTGCGTGCCGTGTCGAGACTCGTCTCGACACTCTTTTACCAATACGGAGCAACACGCGTGGGCGCGCAATGCCACTTAGTTTTTGATGTCACAAACGTTTCACGGGCTTACGTTCTTTGCCGGGTGGGATACATTTCGCTCGGTCCTCGCAAAAGGGCAAAGGAGCGTTCACATGAGTGTGAACGCGGCACGCAGGAGTGCGTGCGCCACAATAATTTCAATATTTTACAGGCCTCACCCAAACTAAGTGGCATTGCGCACTTTGCGCTGACACGGCTCCCTTTGACATTCTACTGGAAGGGCGCTATCCTCACCTAGGATGTCTACTAAAGACCGGAAAGAACGCGTCGAGCTGCTGCAGGGCACGGTGGATCTGCTGATTCTCCGCACCTTGCTGCTGGGGCCCGCGCACGGCCACGCCATCGCCCGGGCCATCGAAGTGAATTCGGAGGACGTGCTGCAGGTGGAGCAGGGCTCGCTGTACCCGGCTTTGCATCGCCTGATCAAGCGCGGATGGATTGCGGTGGAAGAGGGGACATCGGAAAACAATCGGCGCGCGAAGTTCTACCGGTTGACGGCCAAGGGGCGGAAACAGCTCACCATCGAGACCGGCAAGTGGGACAAGCTGGCGGGAGCCATCGCCCGGATTTTGCGCCCCGCGGAGCAGGAAGAATAAAGCCCCTTGCCAATCGCGCCCGGCCGTAGCATAATCGTTTATCGATATACTGATTATCGATTACCGATATGCCCAAACGAAAGCTCGACCCGCTGCCCGCGGCTGCCTTCCAGATCCTGCTCTCCCTCGCCGACGACGACCTGCATGGGTACGGCATCATGCGGAACGTCGAGGAACAGACGGCCGGCCGCATGCGCCTGGGGCCCGGGACGCTTTATAGCTCTATCCAGACCCTGCTCGAAGAGAAACTGATCCAGGAACTCGACCAGCGTGAGGACGCGAAGCTCGGCCAGGAACGGCGCCGATACTACCGACTGACTGCGGCTGGACGCAAACTGGCGCGCGCGGAGGCGGAGAGACTCGCCGATTTGCTGCGTGTCGCACGGGCCAAAAAGATCTTGAGGGGGGATTATGTCTGAAAGGGTATATTCCTGGCTGTTGCGGCTCTTTCCACGCAGCTTTCGCGAGATCTATGGTGACGATGCCCTGCAATTGTTTCGCGATCGGTTCCGTGACGAAACGGGCTTGTTCGCAAGGCTGCGATTGTCTCTGGACCTACTGGCCGATGTCGCAATTTCGCGCTCACACATGCAACGCTTCCACCAACCCGCGTTAGGTGGTGCATTGGCAGACCCGGCCGGCGGCACTCCTTCGTTCCATGTCCTGGAAGACCAAGCGATGCATCCGGGCGCCGTGCTTTTCGGAGCCGCCCTGTCGCTAGCGGTTTTTGGCGGATGCTCCTACTTGATCAATCAGGCTGTAAACTGCCGGGCGGTCTTTCCCGCCGACCTGGCCGCCGCAGGATCATCCGGGCGGGGACGACTTCACCAGCCGGCGGCGCAGCAACCGAGCCCGCAAGGCGCGCCATTTTTGGCGATGGCCGAAGAGTTGAAGTTGGACGCCGCCGAGCGGAACCAGGTAATTGATGCGGCGCGGGCGACTATCGAGCAATATTACGTTGATCCCGACGCTGCCCGCAAGATGTCGGATGCGCTGCTGGCGCACGAGAAAA
>Ga0209006_10003230_pt1 | contig 14814 bp, 19 predicted proteins | sample JacPin_JW_Ref_O2_FD_188567 | JGI IMG/M metagenome (GOLD analysis project Ga0209006, IMG submission 188567) | Forest soil microbial communities from Algoma, Ontario, Canada - Jack Pine, Ontario site 1_JW_Ref_O2 (SPAdes) (version 2) | ecosystem: Environmental > Terrestrial > Soil > Boreal... | reverse complement strand
CGGCGGTTTGCTAAACCGTTGTACGGGCTAACACCTGTACCGAGGGTTCGAATCCCTCCCTCTCCGCCATGTTTTCAAGCACTTGCGAGTCCTGCGATCCGCTCTGCAATCCGTTAGTCTGAATTGCTAAGCGCCAGCCCGACGACCTTCGAATGCGCCTCTGCCATTTCATCCGTCACTACGTCACCGTACAGGTTCATCGTGGTGCGAATATCGGTATGCCGCATGAGCTTCTGCTGCACAGCGATTGGAGTTCCCACGGCGTCTAACCATGAACGGTAACTGTGGCGCAGAGTGTGGGTCGGCAGTTTGCCGATTCCTGCACTCTCTGCCGCCCGGTGGAACACCCGCAATATCTGCGGATAGGACCAAGGCAAGCGGCCAAGCTGAACGGGAGACGCGAACAGCCAATCCCCATCGGCGGGAAACTGCGTCGTTTGTTTCCACGCTTTCAGGATGGCTAGCAATTCGGCATCTACGCTCATCCGTTTCTGCGAGTAGACAGTCTTTACGTCATCGACCTGTTGACGGACAATTCCACGCTCAATCCGCAACTTGCCGTTAAGCCAGTCCACGTCGCACCACTTCAGAGCCAGACATTCACTGATTCTCAGGCCAAAACACACACAGAGCAGCGCCATCGTGCGGAATGGTTCCTCAAGATGTTGAATAAACTTTCGGAATTCATCCACCGTCAAACTGCGCGGTTGGCGAGTGCGCTTGGTCGCCCCTTTGACTACGACAAGATCAATGGGATTGCGCGAGATTTCTAGCGCACCACTCCACATCGCAAACTCCATAAGCAAATGCAAGATGCCTCGCACATGGGACTTGCTTTTGGGTGACAGGTTGAGTTGGCGCAACCACAGTTCTACTGCTCGTGGTTGCATTTCGGTGATCGAACTGTCGCCCCACTTCGGCAATATGTGGTTCCGCAGCCAGGAACGATACATTCGCGCCGTTGAATGACGCGAAGGCAACCGCTCCTGCTCGTAACGTGCTGCGAGTGTGTTCACTGTCTGAGCCTCACCTCTAATCAGGCCTTGATTCTCCAACGGTCGCAGAACATCAGTCTGGAAAGGCTGCGCTTGTCGTTGCGCGGCCCCCTTCGTTCGGAAATCTTTCAGGGTGCCCACCAACTTCGAGCGCCGTTTCCCGCCTTCCCACCACAGGAAATTCCGGGTTTTGCGTCGTTTGTCGAACACTATGCTTCCGGTTTTGTGCCGTGCTGCCTTTTCATTGATCCATCCTTTCGGCAGGGCGCACGGATGGCGATTGGGATGGTAGCACGGTAGGTTCCAGAAGGGCCGCATCCAAGTCCAGCTGCCGAAAGCGCCAGACGCGACGCTTTGTCCCGGACAGTGCAAAGCCTTTCACTTTGCCCTGCCGGGCCCAGAGCAACAGCGTCCGAACTTTCACCTTGAGATACGCAGCCGCTTCCATTGCCGTCAGCCATTCCAAATGACGAATCATGGCAGGCTCTCCGAGTTGTGGTGGATTGGAGACTTGAAGAATTGCAACCGCTCGATTCCACGCTGCGAAATCTGGTACGCGATTCGGCCATGAACGGTTTGGCGTAGAAGCAGACCCTGCCGGTGTAGACGAAACAAATAGCTGTAGACAGAACTGCGATGGTGAAATCCACGCAATTGTCTACAAACCGCATCTGGCGTCATCCAATCGCCACTTCTGGAAAGCACGTTCAGTACTTCCTGTTTAGTCATGGTCCCCTGCTAGTGTGTAATGACTGTCTGTCGCCACATATCTAAGGCGCTTGGTCATGTAAAAGTGATACAAGAGCTTGCGAACGTTGCTTCGCCGGGCTGGGTGCTAGACACTCGGGCGCGGAAAGGGGGTACAACCTAAAATGAATAGAGCGAATTGGGCGCTAGCTTTGGCTTCGGGGTTAATTGCGATAGTGTCACTCATCAGCATCGCCCTGTCGCTTTCTGTGCCAGGCATACGGTCAGGCAAAGACTGGTTGGCCTGGACCCCAGACGAGCGATACGTTTTTGTGGAGGCGTTCAAGGCGGGGTACGTCAGTGGTAGCACCAACGCATGCAACACAGCAGAAGAGCTTTTCAGACCGCGCGAGCACGTCACAGATTTCTCACACCGACCCTCTGCCAGGTGCTTGCAGAGTACGAAATCCTACTCGCGACCCGTCGAAGAGTATGTCAAATTGATTACAGACTTCTACACAAAGTGTCCAAAATACCAGAGCGCCCCAGACGTCTACCTTATGCTGCTACTGACTGACAATCGGCGCAAGAGCGCGGATGAACTCTGCCAGGAAGGAGTACGCACTGATTTCTAACAGACGAACAGCTTGCTCCTTGGCGGGTTTTGCGATCTCATTGCTGCTTCTAGTCCCTCCGACGGAAGGCGCGGCCCAAGTCGACCGAGATTCGACGTCAGGCGGACTCGCTTATAAGAATGCAACCCTAGGCCTTTGCTATTTTCCGCCCGTCGAAATGCAGGACACAACCGAACGTTCAAGAGTGGCAATGCGTGCTCAAGCGAGGGCTGCTCATGCAAGCAGTACGACTGAGCTACTACTTGCAATGGCCTCCGGCTTTGACGACACAAGCGCCGACTGGCACTCGTTGAAAATCGAAACCTATCCAAGGGACTCAGTTTCAGATGTGGACGATACGAGCGCCGAGGCTAGGATGAGCGCATGGGTGGCGGGCTTTCACGAGGCGAGGGTGATGCCCAAGCCGATGACTATTTCGGGCCAGACTTTTGCGGTCTCGTTATTCGAACGCCAAGAGGGAGCGATAAAAAAGGGTGCCGTAATATGGACTACCGTCCGCAAGGGTAAGCTTCTGTCGTTCGCTTTCGTAGCAAATTCCCCAGAGCAATTGACGAAGCTGACGGTGACCATGAAGAGCGTTCAGTTCTTTTGAAACTGCATTTTTGGTGAGTTCGACGCCGTTGGGGCCTTACACGCCATTGCGATCCGTTTGGCAATCCGTTTGACGGTCTATCAGGGCTTTTCGTGCACTTCGGTGCCATCCGTGGCCCTATATGTTGTTGAATTTACGTTCTTAGGCGGATTCGAATCCCTCCCTCTCCGCCAGTTTTCTTCTAAGTTCCACCCAGCAAAGAGAGTTGCACGGCATCGGGCTGGTCACTACATGATCCCCTTCGTGCCCGGACTGGGCGATTTGGGTGTCACGTAGGTGTCATTTAAGGCCGTTTCGAGTTTCTGCATTGCGGCTTTGGCGTCTTCGCGGGCCGTCTTGATGTAGCAGGCTTGGGTGACGGCAACATTGCTGTGCCGCAGGATTCGCTGGATCACTAAATCATCCACGCCCAGGCGATTAAGGTTGGTCGCTAGCCCGCGGCGGAAAGCATGCCATCCGCGCCACGCCGGCAGTATCTTGTTGCGTTCGTATTCGTATCGGCCGAATTTGAAATGCGGGACGGCGGCACATTTCCGGGCTATGTGAGAGCAGCAAGCGAAAATTGGGGCGGCGCTCCGCCAGTGCGAACTAGAGCTAACGGATCTATACTTCGATTGCGTCCTCTCAGTGTTCGCTTCGGCGGCCCACTAGCGATCCTAGGAATTCAGCAGCCGAAAATCTTCGTCAGAGATCGGAGATTAGTTTTTGGGGAGGCCTTCGCGGAATATCAGCGGAAAATCGTGCCGTGTTTTACACTGCTGTCGGAAAACCTCCCTCCGAGGTATTTCCAATACGCTTCTGCGCAGCCTCGAAATTATCTACGGGTATATTGTCCGGTAAGTTGGAGGGATTTTATCGGGGAAGTCTCGATGGGAAGCCTCCTCAAATTGATCTTTAAGTAGCGCTAAACTGAGATGCAGATTCTTGTCTTAGGTGCAGCAGGGAAACGATCGCTTGGCTATTCTGTTAGCCAACGCCTATTAGCTGACGGTCATACGGTTGCACAACTCGCAGGTTCCCCACAGGAAATTCGAGCTCTCAGTAAACAGCAGCTAGAAGCCATTGACGCCGTCATAGATGTGAAACTCCCTGACTCACCTGAGTCCAAGGAAGCCGAATTACAGAGACGTCCATCATTGCTACGAAAAATGCTAAAGGGATCGCGCAGGACCCTGATCATGACGAGCAGCGTGGTCGTGCTCGGTGACACGGGCCCTATTCCTGTTGGGGAGGACGCACGTTTGCGCACTCCCCGTAAGTTCGCTTGGCTTCCTGCGCTAGAAACCGAGATTCTGGAAGCCAAGGAGTTGAGAGGTGTTGTGATCCGTCCCGCGATAGAACATTACAGATCGTTGAGCGTAGCAATGGGCAATTGTATTACCTTGGCATTGCGCTTCAGAGAAGGGAAATTCATCGGAGCGGGAACAAACTGTTGGTCCTCTGTTCACCCGGATGACTTAGCGGACCTCTATTGTCTGGCACTGCAGAAGGCTGCTCCAGGAACGCTGCTGCATGCGGCAAGCGAAACATTTTCGATGAGGACCCTCGCGGAGGCCATTCATCATGGACTCGGAATTAAAGGTGAGCCGTCCAGCCTAACCTTGGACGAAGCGAGGAGATTCTCGCCCATTGCGGAAAATCTGACCCGGAACAGCGCTATCTCCGGCGACCTCGCAAAACGAACGCTGGGATGGAACCCCAATCGGGATTCTCTTCTTAAGCAGATCGAGCACCAAGCGCGTCTGTCGCGCCTCGAACTCGGCCGAGTACCAGCCCCCTGTTTTAAATCAATCTGAGAGCTAGCAATCGATGTCGGACGGGAGACTCATCTTGTGACCAGACTCTCAGGCATTCGGATGTGCTGCAGCCCACCAACCACAAATACCGAACCCCGAGCGGCAGTGCTCGTCCAAGCGTCTTCCACGATATAAAACGCAACATTTGGGTTTGGGAATCCTGAGCGGAAATGCCGTCTTCATTGCCATGACAATAGATGCATAGATAGGAATTTCGTGGGCCGACACTGCGATTCCATTTCGCTAGCCCCTCAAGAAACCGTTGCCGTGAACGGTGCAATTCGAAGCGGATCACATGCATTCTGGTGATCGATTGGCCTCCGCGAGATGGTACGTTTTGTCTTCGGTCCATCCTCTCCACTATCGGCCAAACGTCAGCTATGGTTGGGTCGCGCTTGTACATAAAAATCGCCGCCCTGCAGTTCGCGCGTCCGAAGTGAAAGCTTTCATCAGTGCGGACTGCGCCTAACAGGCGGTCCAGCTCTCGTACCCGACTCCTGAGAAGCCCCGCTTCCTGTTTTTCAGATGCCGTAATCGCAGCCCCAGCTGAGAGGCATTTCCTCACCTGTCCGTTTAGTCTTTTGATTTTCCGCTCAAGCTTTGCGCACAATTCGTCTACATTTTGTTGCAGATCATTCACGCGCTCACTCCAACGTGCAGGCCATCGGTTTGTCGATAACTATCCTAAGCTACAAGTGTGGCGGGACCAGCTCAGGTTTTTAGATCGAGAATGACGGGTCGCAACGGAACTTTGAGTCGATGCGAAACAGGTTGAGTGGTCTTAGATGTCCAGGGTCTTCTTGAATTCGCGGACCACTTCAAATCCTTCACGAAGCTTCATCGGCAGATCACACTCCTTTGCCAATGCATCGAACACCGCCTCCCATTCCGCTGGTGGTGGATCAAGTTCCTTGGGCACATCGTGTGTCGCGCGCTTCAGGAACGTGGCACAGACCGCGGCCGCAATTTTGTCTTTGTCGAGTGTTTCTCCGCGGATCAAAAGCACCATGTCGATAAGGTCCTTGGTTCTGGTATTCACGCGCTCGCCTCGTGGCAGGGTATACGCATGAAGCTTTTCCGCAAACTGCTGCTCCGCCGAAATGATCGGAAAAGACGGGGCTGCCACACCGCCGAAGCTGAGCCAGTCTTCGCCGGTTACGACATCCAGAGGTTCGATCATTTCGTCCCCGACGCCGACATCGACGTGAAAGCGCGCAAAATCTCGCCCATCCATTCGTGCTTGGATGGGATATCGATTGCCTCCTTCCGGAGCACCATCCAATTCCTGTCTCGCTTCTCCCACCAAGAATTCGAAATAATCGTCAAAGGGCGATGCCGCGGCTTCTTGCAGCATGGCACGAACCTGTTCAGCCCGCTCTTTCGGGTTCTGGGAGAGACCCGTGCTGTCGTGGAGGGTCAAGTCGATGTCTTTGGTCGTTCGCGCCGAATGCATTCGCAACTCCATGGCGTAGCCGCCCTTCAGCACCCACGGATACGCCGCCTTTGGTCCCTGCGAAAACATTCGCGCGAGAAAGCGGTCGAAGGCCACTTGCCGGCGGATACGCAGCAGGTCCGTGCCTTGCGCGCGCGCGCGCGTCTGCAAGCGGGCTTCGAGCGCGGCACGAAATGCGCCGGCCGTCTTATAGGTTTTCGCTTGATCCGTCACGCGGGCTGCTCGGCCAGTTCGCGAAGCGAACGCTGCAGCTTATCGTGCGGCATGCGATCGATTTCTCCCCGGGCGATGAGGCCCCGGCGTATGGCTTCGTCGACCGCCAGCTTCAGTTGGCTTCGATCCACGTGTCCGCTACGCAGCAGATCCATGATGGTTCGCAGCACACGTGTGACGCGCACCCCGTGCACTTCCTGAACTTCGCTTGGGTCGAGATGTGCCCGGTGAAGCACCAGGATCTCCGGAATCTTGCTGTTCCGGCGAAACTCTTTCGGCACCGTCATGTGCAGCTTCGAAGGCATGAGGTCCGATAGTTCATGAAGACTGAGGGCCGTGTCATGGCTGTAGGTCCCATCCGGGTGCTCCTGCCGATCTTGGGACCAGAGATACCAGAGCATCAGATCGGGGCGCTCCGGAGTCGGAAAATCGGCAAGCCGGTAGATTCCGCGATGCTCGCGGATCCAGTTTCCCACGTTCACGTGGTAGGAATGCGTCTTTTCCGAGAACCCCGCGCGAATAGCTTGCTTCGTGGTAAAGAAGCCCTGTTGGGATTGGGCTATTTCGTAGAGCTGGTGCGCGGCCTCTTTATAGGGTCCCTGCATACATATTCCCCTAACTTTATTGGGGGATTATGCGCCATTCTCACCTGTTTTGGCAAACTTACGAACACAATCCCCCAACATTGTTGGGGCATTGTGTAAATACTAGCCCGCTGTCGAGTAAAATAGAATTTTCGTAGCGGAGCATGGGAGCTTGAAGACGCTAGCCGCGAAACCCGTTTTCACCGGGCAAAAAAGGTCGCCATGGCCGCCTGGGATGATGTGATCGATTTCGACAATGTTGGCGAGTGGCCGATGGAGCTGAGCGGATGGCTCAAGCTGCTCCAGACGACCGCCGATGAGGAACAACGATCGCAGATTGTCCAACTCGTCCGAAAATGTTTGCAGGAAGCCAGGATACGAACCTACCACTGTACCCGGCTGCTCCCGAGCGAAGTCGAATCGATCAAGGTGAACGGATTGCTGCCGGCATCGCCTGAACTTTGCTCGGGATAAGCGTGAAGCTGCGCGCACAGAAGTATGCCGAAATTCCGGGCCCCATTTCGACTTTGCCGGATTCGATTGAGGAGTTTGTCCATTCCTGGAAGAACAATCACTTAGCTCGGCGAGGAAGAGGGCAAAGAATGAGGAGGGCGGGCTCCGCAACGACTACTCGAGAGCAGTTCGAGGTTAAGAATTCTCGACTGGCCGACGCTTTGGCGTACATCCGCGCTGGTCACAGAATCACGATAGAACGGAAAACATCGTTTTTGTGTTTCTTGATCGTTTTGCTGTCGATCTGTTCACCGCGCTCTGCGCGTTCTGTCAGATCCAGCCACGCCCGGGCCTTCAAGGCGATAAGGCGTGAGGCGCCCACCATGGGGAGTCCATCGATTTCTTGTCTGCCTGTCCGAATGAAATCGTAATAGTCGTTATCCAAGAGAATTGCCGAAAGGCTGGAGATATCCTCCTCAAGCGGTAGCGGTGTGAGATGACTGCCTTGGGGAACCTGCAGTACATCGGGCTGACGTGAGAATAACTCCAGCATAAAAGGATAGTCCGGGTTCCTGGGCTTCTGAAAGCGGTAGAACTGCTTCTCGCCAGTTGACTTCTCCTGGATTTCGTAACCGCCTGCGCGCACGAACTCCCAGAATGCCTGGACAAAAGCGGCGTCCAAAGCCTCGACGTAGAGAACGATATCGAGATCCTTCGTAGCTCTGAAATGCGAGGCCAGCAGCGGTCATGGCGATGTCGCATGCCGCGCCACCAATGAGCACATAGCGATCGGCAAAGTTCCGGAAATGCTCACGGAAGATTTCCAAACCCTTTACCACTTGAATTTCTCCATCATCTCTTCGAGCGCAGTTTCGGTACGTTCGTCGTGGTCGTTTTTAAGAGAGAGGTAAAGCGACAACTGATCAACCATGCCCTGTTCGGCGAAGAGCGCTGGTGGATACCACCAGACCTCAATCTCGCTGGCATCCGGGTCCTGGGCTGGCACTTCGATGATCTTGTGTCGTTTTCGAAGTGCTTGCCAATCCTTTCGGCTCAGCGCATAAGTCGCGTGAGGGGGTGGCGCCAGCATGCTGTAGTGCGCCAATGCGGTGAGTCCTGCATGGATCCCGTTCCTTGTGCTTTCTGTGCGGCGAATAAGCAGTCGCTTGTTCACCGGGCTGCGAAGGAAGGGTTGAGCCTTCTCCCAGATCTCTTTTCGGACCCCCTTGAAACTTAGACAACGCTCCCGTCCGCGAAGCGTTACCTCAGCAAGGCTTGCAGTCTCCAATTCGTCAAAAGCGCGGGTCATCGTCATGGCCGAGTATCCCAGTCTCGGGGCCATTTCAGTTGGAATAAGCACTTGCCCTGCATCGCGCAGCAATGCGTAGAGGACGACAACCTGTGTTGACGGGCTGAAGGTGGGAATTTCCTCGCGAAGCCTGCGGAAATGTTCGCGCATATCAAGCCCCAGCATGGGCAGGTACATCTGGTTGCCCGGAACGATGAACGGGATTTTTCGTTCGATCAGTCGCTTGCGGTTGTACGCCGTTACCTGCGCGCGGACATAAATAAGGTCCGCGTGCTGTTTGGTCCGGAGCAGGTCCATGTGCTTGCGCACCGTCGCTGGCGACTGTTCCTCGGGATTGATGTCGATAACGAGAAGGACATGAAGCCCGAGCAGTTCCGCTTGTGCGAATCTGTACCTTTCCTTGAGAAAATGCGGCAAGCGGTCGGCTCCTCTCCAAGGAGTGGGTTTCACGGAAACGCCCAGGGCGTCGTGAACATAGCGCTCGAGTTCATGGAGTTCGGGACGCACCTGCGGCTCCTATCACACTTTATGCACGATAACATAGCAGATGTTATCGTGCAATTAAATGGTTACAATGGAGAGGCTAAATCTATTGGCGGGAAAGCGATTGGCGATCGAATGCGTTTACAGATGGGCATTCAGTTCGTTGTTTAGCCTCGAGTTCAGAATCCGGCTGACCTGGCAGATCCTGGCAAAATGCTGAACTCGCTCTCCCAGTGACCTCCGATTTTTGAGCTTTGAATACTAGGGCGTTATCGGCGACCGATCGCGCGGTCGCCTTTGTTCGCAGAGAGGAGTTACTGTTTTGGGCACGGAAATTTTGCTGGCTGGAATGTCTCTATCGTATCAACGAATTCATTCGTCGGAGCAGTCTCAATGAGCAGCTCCGAGTTCAATCCTCTAAGGTATTGGTCGAAGAAGGCCAGCACATAGCTCCTCACTGTCGCGAGTATCGCAGCGCGCCTTTCCGCTTCAGAACGGTCATGCGCGCCCAGCAAAGGCAAATCACTAAAGTCCATGTGTGAGACTTTCTCGCTTCGCAATCTGACGCGATGGCTGCCTCTTCCCGTATTTCGCAGCGCCGCTTCCTGATCCGCAACCAGTCTTTTGACAAGAGCCTCGATATCTTGGCGTGGCATTTTCGTTTGGGCTACTTGCTCGTCAGTCAGTGGACGAGTTGGGGGGTCGTGCAGAATGAGCATAAACGCCTGGTCCATCGCCCACCCGTGTGCATCCAGAAAGAGGGTCTTTTTGCGACGACACCATCTTCGTTCAAACATGCCTTGAAACGCCGGTCAAGTTGGCAGGCATGCGCCGCTGCCATTCCACCAAACGAGTGGCCAAACGCACCTACGCGGCTGAGGTCGAGGTGCCCGGCGAAGGGCAGAACCGACCCATTAGTTAAATTCGCGCGGGTTAATTCGTCGAGGACAAATCGAATGTCGTTGGCATGCCACTCAAGTTGGTTTAGGTTGGCTTCGCCTTCCACAGATGGCGTCACTGGCCAGCGCTTGTCGGAATATCCAATCTGTCTGCCATCAGGAAAGATGGTGACGATAGCGTCATACGGGTGTGAGATTGCAGCCACAACATAGCCGTGACTGGCAAGGTCCTCGAATTGTGCAGCATAAACCTCTCGGGGCATACCGCCGCCGGGCGAGAAAATCAGCACGGGGCTTTTCTTGGCAGAAGGGTCATAGGCGGCAGCGGCAAAGGCGTGCGTTCTTACTCCCCGCCTGAGAGTTTCGGATGCCTCGCGAAAAAAGCCTTGGAAGCCGTCTGCGCCGAGCGCCTTTTCATATGCCGCGGCGTCCATGTAATCAGCCGGAGGTGCATTCGATGGTTCTGCCGGGTACCAAATGTCAACCATCATCTCGCGAGTCTGATGATTGGCCGATAGTGGCTCGATCCGTGATCCATCGGTCAGTTGTATTGTGATCTTTCCCACGGCGAAGGAACCCCTCGCCGGAGGAAGTGCCTCGAGTGCCGGGCTTTTTGCGGAATCAATTGCACGCGTGGCAGCAACAGCCGTTTGGTATAGGGCACAGATCGCAGCGAGCGCAAAGAATCCGCCAATTTTCCCATACATTGCCATCTAGTCTCCATATCGCGTGGGACTCAACTCAGGATACGAGGCTGTTGGGTTAATTGTTCACCTATGTGCGGTTGTTCGCGAATGGGTGCTAAGAAGCGTCTCCGCCGCCGACCGAGCTAGTTGGATTCCGGCGAATCACGAGCAAAACCGACGTACACCATCTGCTCGTACTCGGCTGAGACTTAAGAATTGTCAATTCGGATGGTTGCGGGGTTCGCGGAACTTGCTGAAAGGAAGGAATTTTTTGGTTGCGGGGGCCCGATACGTACCGAATACACAATTGTTGAGGATACCCTTCCGCAGCGCACTGATCCGAGCGAGCTACTCGTAACGCAGGGCTATCAGTGGATCAAGCTTGGTGGCGCGCCACGCCGGAACGGATGCCGCGAGGAGCGCACAGACGGCGAGAATTACTGAGGCTAAAGTTAAGATCGACGGATCGTAACTCTTCACGCCATAGAGTTGGCCGGCAAGTACAAGCCCGCTCGCAAGAGCGACCGGTATGCCGATTGCTAGGCCAATGGCGAGTTGCACAAGCGCGCTGCGCAGCACCAAGCCGAGGACGTTCCTGCGGTCGGCTCCGAGCGCCATTCGGATTCCAATCTCGTTGGTTCGTCGAGTGACGGCATAGGCTGTTACGCTGTACAACCCGAGGCAGGCCAGGATGAGTGCGAGAAGACCAAACACCTCCGCAAGTCGCGCAATGAGCCGTTCCTGATTAAAGTTACGCGCCACTTGCTCGTCAAAGCTCACCATCCTCAGTACGGTCAGATTGGGATCAACCTCAGCGATCCCTTTGCGAACGACCGGTTCGAGGTTCTCGGGCCTACCGGCGACGTGAAGCTCGATGGCACTGACCCAGCCCCGAAGCGGATCTCCTGGGCGAACCTGGAGCAGAGGCAAGAAGAACGTGGGATAGGCGGGGCCGCGCGTGTCCTGATATTTTGTGTCCTCAACTATGCCGACAATCTCGTAGTCACCGCTATGACCAAGATCGTTCATGCCAAAGTAGCGGCCGATCGCATTTTCCTTCGGGAAAAACCTGCGCGCGAATGCATCGTTGACAACCGCAACGCGTGGTGAGCCAGGACGATCACGCTCATCGATCAGACGGCCTTGCAGCAATCGCGTGCCGATGGTCTGAAAATAATGAGGTCCGACGCGTAGCCATGATGGCGCCGTCCCACTAAAATCCGGCGGCTTTCCTTGAATCGACACGTACTCGCTCCAGTTGTTACCTTCCAAGGGACTGTACGTCGAAAGACTGGCACTCAGCACGCCGGGAATTTGTGGCAGCGCCTCCTCAAGCCGCTGATAAAGCGCGGGAAGCTTCTCTTCCGTATAGCCGGCGGCCGGCAGATTGATGAGGCTGACGATGAGCCGTCCATCGGTCACGAACCCGAACTGCTGGTCCTCCAGATTGCGCAAGCTCCTAGTGAGCAAACCAGCACCAACCAGCAGCACAATCGAAAGAGCGACCTGCACGACGATCAGCGATTTCTGAACCTTTAAAGATCGTCCGCCAGTCGCTCGTCCTGCGCCGCGCAAAGCATCGGCAGGATTCGACCGTGACGCCATCCAGGCCGGCGCGATTCCGAACACAATGCCTGTGGCAAGCGACAAAAGCATGGCGAACACGAGGACGGGTGGAGAAGGGCGCGCGCTGATCGGAATGAAATGAGCGCCGCGAAACGCCAGCAGCAAGAGCGCATGAGTTCCCGCGTAGGCGACGTAAAGGCCGGCCACACCACCGGCAGCCGCCAGGAGGACGCTCTCCGTGAGCAACTGGCAAATCAAGCGGCCCCGCGTCCCGCCCAAGGCCAGCCGGACCGCGGTCTGAGACTGGTTATCCAATCCTCGCGCCAGCAGAAGGTTGGCAATGTTCGCGCACGCGATCAGCAGCAGCAAGACCGAAAGCGTCGCCAACAACCGCAGGGCCAATGAATAGTCTGTCTGGATTTGCTCGACGCCCCGCGCCGCCCCCGTCAGGCGAATGTGTTGTCGGGGGATCTCGTCCCAATCTCGCTGGGGAATCACATCGCGATGGCTGCCGAGCCACTGCTGCAACTCAACGTTGAGCCGAGCCTGGACCGAGTCCGGTACAATCCCGGTCTTGAGTCGCCCCACCAGGTACAGCCACTCGACGTTCGCGCTCTGTAACCGCCACTGCTCCGGTTCTCCGACTAAAGGCATCCAGAAATCCGGAGGATCGCTGCGCAGCGTGTCGCCATAGAATTGTGGACTAGCGACGCCGGCAATTGTGTACGCGCTGCCGTCGATGCTCAGGACCGAGCCGACCACGGAAGGATCCAGCGCGAAGCGTTGTTGCCACGTGCGATAGCTCATCACTGCCATGCGAGGTGCGGTTGGCGAATCGTCACCCGGAGTGAGCAGCCGGCCCGCGGAGGGGTGGATACCGAACACCTGGAAGTAGTTGCCTGACACGAACTCGCCTTTGCACGGCTCGGCGGCAGAATCGCGCGGGCCGCGAACGCTCAAATCCGCGAGATAGGACGCAAAGGCGGCGAGTTGTTCGAATTCGGGTGTGTGGTCGCGAAGGTATTCGTAAAGTGGATGGGAATACAAAACAAAGCTGCCGTCGTTTTGGGTCCCGGTCATGCTGCAGCAATTGTTGTTGTCGCCGAGGCGATACAACTGCCTCGGATTCGGTACAGGCAGCGATTCCAGCATCACAGCGTTCAGAAGAGTGAAGATGGCGGTGTTCGCGCCGATGCCAAGGGTCAGAGTGAGCACAACAACCGCGCTGAAACCCGAAGATTTTTGAAGGGAACGAGCACCGAAGCGGATGTCGCGCCAGATTCCTTCTACAACCGATTCCCATCCGGCAGCATACACAACCTCCTTCGCCGCTTCGAGATTGCCCCGTTCGAGGCGCACCGCGCGAACCGCATCGGCGCGCGTCATGCCCTCTCCCATCTTTTCCTCAGTAGCCATCTCCACGAAGCTGTCTAATTCTTCGTCCAGTTCCTTAGAAACCTGCTCCTTCCGAAACAACGACCAGAGCCCATCCGCTAATTTGCGCAACCAAGACATAAGTTCTTATGACGCCTCCAAGATTCTGGTGATGGCCGCCACCTGCCTCCCCCATTCTCGTGTTTCGCTGTCGAGCCTTTTTCGTCCTTGCGGTGTGAGGATGTAATACTTTGCGCGCCTGCTATTCTCGGTGGCTTTCCATTCGCTTCTGATCAGCCCGGCTCTCTGCAGCCGCTGCAGAGCAACAAACAGCGAGCCTGCATTTACACGAAAAGTTCCCTTGCTAGTCTGTTCGAGCCGAACCGTGATTCCATATCCATGCATCGGTTCGAGGGCCAACGTTTTTAGGATCAGCATATCCAACGTGCCCTGTACGATATCGCTCGTTTTGTCCGTCACGAACACTCCTTCTGATCTTCAAGAGGAAGATACACCTCCTCTCCTCCTGATTGTCAAGAGGGAATGTTTTGAGAAGATGCTGAGTCAGAGGTCAAGGCCAGGCGGAAACGCAGCAGGCAACTTGCGGAATCTCTGGTTGCGAAGGTGGGGGACGGCAATTGTCAATTCGGATGGTTGCGGGGTTCGCGGAAACTGCTGAAACGGAAGGAATTTTGGTTGCTGGGGGTGGATTTGAACCACCGACCTTTGGGTTATGAGTCCAATCAAGCCTCGAGACGATTCTGGAGGATCGTGAAGAGGCGGTAATTGCTCCTCTTGGCAAGAAAGAACAAGCATTGCGGAGGGGCACGTTGCGGCCGGAGCGACCGACCACATATTCTTACCCGCACTGCCAGTCCGCCATACTTCTCGAGTACGCGACTACTCTTTACCGGCCTGAATCACTTCGATCTTCTGCTGTAGCTGATTCGCTGAACCTCCTCGATCTTTATTCGCTATTCGCGAATCGCGAATGTAGAATAAGAACATGCCTTTAAAGCCTCAAGACATAATGGTAGTTCTGAAACTCTGTACCTATGAGCGCAAGCGGCCGCCCATGTCCGTAATCGC
>Ga0209006_10003229_pt1 | contig 14816 bp, 15 predicted proteins | sample JacPin_JW_Ref_O2_FD_188567 | JGI IMG/M metagenome (GOLD analysis project Ga0209006, IMG submission 188567) | Forest soil microbial communities from Algoma, Ontario, Canada - Jack Pine, Ontario site 1_JW_Ref_O2 (SPAdes) (version 2) | ecosystem: Environmental > Terrestrial > Soil > Boreal... | reverse complement strand
AACCGCGGCGTCGCGCCTCTACAATTAGCGTTCAGACGATTGCGTCGCGTAGCTGTCGCGTCGTCAATCAATCCGGATTTGCGAGGTCGCGTTGAACTAACGGGCTTGCTGTTGGCGAGGCGGCTAGCAACGAACCGGCGTCGATTGCTGCGCGCCATCGGCCGATAAGCCTCGACAGCGCCGAGACTGCGTATCTCGGTAATAATCGTAAATGAACGGCAAGGTGATTGCTGGCTCGGCTGTTAACCAATTTTTGTTTAGATTGTAAATTGTATTAACGATAAGTTTATGATGTTTAAGGCGCAAGCGGCCGCCGTTGGAGAGGTTAACGGTAAACTTGCCGTAACTCAGCGGTAGAGAAGCCAACAATTTCAGATCCCGGAGGAGAGATGAGCGGATTATTGGCGGGGCTGGTGATCCTCGTGATCGGCGACAGCCATATGTCGAACCGCGACTTTCTGGCCCCGACGGTGCACGAGACGCTGACCGCCGAAGGCGCTGTGGTTAATACTTACGGAATGTGCGGGACCAACGCGGCCGATTGGATTTACCGAGTGACTGCCCCTTGCGGTGTCGAACGTCACGGTACGGGCGGGGCGATCTACAATAGAAAGGTTGCCCCGACTTGGGTTCTCAGTGACCTGATAGCGCAGAACCATCCCAACCTGGTGGTCGTCGAGCTTGCCGACGCGATGGCAGGCTACGACAAGCCCGAGCTGCCGAAGCCATGGATCTACGATCAGGTCAGGGAGTTGGTCGGGCGCATCACGTCGCAAAACATCTCCTGTGTCTGGATCGGTCCGACCTGGGGCAATCCCGAATCCAGCTATCACAAGACCGTAACGCGGGTGAAGGAAATGTCCGATTTCCTATCGGAGATCGTTGCGCCGTGCGGTTTTGTCGACTCCACAAAATTTGCTCAGCCCGGAGAATGGCGGACGGTCGACGGGCAGCATCTGACGACCGCCAGCTATCGCAAATGGGGAACCAATATCGCCGAGGCGGTTGTGCAGATGAAGGGGCAGCGCCCCTAGGACCAGCTTCCCTAGGAATCGTGCGCGTGGCTGCCGTCGCACGGATCGCCGCGCGATCCATCAGGTGAGGAGAAGTGTATGAATGGGGCGCTTGCCGGGTTGATCATTCTCGCTGTGGGCGACAGCCACATGGTATACATGGCATCGCCGCTGCACGAGGCGTTGGCGCAGGAAGGCGCTGTCGTTAACGCGTACGGCATGTGTGGCGCGATGCCAGGGGATTGGTTGACCCGAACGACGACGCAATGTTCCGCGGAGCGGCACGACACGGGGCCGGCCATTCAAAAGAACCAATCGACGCCGAGTTGGCTGTTGACCGACCTGATCGCGAAAGATCATCCGAACCTGGTCGTCATCGAGCTTGGTGACAATATGGCCGGCTACGGCACGCTGCAGACGCTGCCACGGGATTTCATCGCCGACCAGGTGAACCAGTTCCTTGCCCCGATCAAGGCACGTAACCTACCTTGTCTGTGGATCGGCCCCCCGTGGGGCAACGACACCCAGGCCTACCACAAGACCACGACGCGGCTGAAAGAGCTGTCCCAGTTCCTGTCCCAGGTCGTCGCGCCTTGCGCTTATATCGACACTTCGAGTTTTGCGCAGCCGGGGGAATGGCCGACTCTCGATGGCGAGCACCTGACGCAGCCGGCGTATCACAAATGGAGCCTCGACATCGCCGGTGCGATTGTTCGCTTGAAAGGGCATTTACATTAATTTTCTATCGATGTTTGTACGGTATTGGGGCGGCGGGGACGTTCTCGACGCGTAGGAGGAACGATGAACGGAGCGCTTGCCGGATTGACTATCCTGGTCCTCGGCGACAGCCACATGGCCGGGCCGAGCTATCTGATCTCGTCGCTGCATGAGGCCCTGGAAGCTCAGGGCGCGACGGTGGACAGTTATGGAATGTGCGGCGCCAATCCCGACGCTTGGATGCAGAAGACCACGGTCTCGTGCGGCCGCGCCGAGCGGCACGGAACGACGCCGACCCAAGCGGATAACGGCAAGCAGGAATATACTTGGCAGATCAATGACCTTTTGGCCAAGCATCACCCCAACCTGGTGATCGTCGAAGCGGCCGACGCGATGGGCGGCTATGGCTCGCCCGAATTGCCGAAGGCATGGATCTATGATCAATCGCATGCGCTGGCGGGGCGTATCAAGGCAGCGAACGCCGCCTGCGTCTGGGTCGGGCCTGTCTACGGCGACGTCAACTCGCCATATCACAAGGCCGATGACCGGGTTCGCGAACTTTCCCAATTTCTGTCGCAATCGGTCGCTCCGTGCGTCTATGTCGATTCGCTGCAATTCGCTAAACCGCGCGAATGGCCGACGACCGACGGGCAGCACCTGACGTCGGTCGGCTATCGCGCGTGGGGCGCCGACATCGCCAATGCGGTGGCCACTCTCAAGTCCCAGAACAAATTGCCTTGATCGGTTCCCGGGCGCGGTAAATAGCCGCGCTTCGACGCGTCAGGTTCGTCATAACGGCTTTTTAATCGGTCTTCTGCGATAAAGCGGCGAGCTTGATCGCTTCGCCCATACCGTGAAAAGGACCGATCCGTGATTCAATCCGCCCTAGCGGGACTGGTGGTGCTGATTATTGGCGACAGCCACATCGCGTCGAAGGATTTTCTTTTAAGTTCCTTGCAGGATGCCTTGGTCAACCAGGGCGCGATTGTACATTCCTATGGCGTCTGCGGATCGCAGCCGAACGACTGGATGAAGCAGACCGAACTGCCGTGCGGCCGGGCCGAGCGGCATAATTCGGACGAGCCGGTCGTCGACAAGAGCCCCAAGGTCAAGACCTGGTCGCTCGAAAAGCTCATCGCGCAGCATCATCCCAATCTGCTGATTGTCGAGCTCGGCGACAACATGGGTGGGTACGGTGTCCTGCCTGCGCTACCGAAGGATTGGATTTCCTTCGAAGTGCAGGAGATGTTGAAGCCGATCGAGGCGCGCCACCTGCCTTGCGTATGGGTTGGCCCACCCTGGGGCGCCGAGGGCGGCGCGTCGAACAAGACTTTCGCTCGGGTCCAGGACCTGTCTTCCTACCTGTCGCAGATCGTCTACCCGTGTCGCTATGTCGATTCGCTGCGTTTCTCGCAGCCCGGCCAGTGGGCGACCTTCGATGGCGAGCATCTGACCCCCGACAGCTATCGCCTTTGGGGCGCCGACATCGCCGACGCGACGGTGCGGCTGTCGGGCCAGATTCTCTCTCACTGACGTGTTTCGGGGCTTGTCTGGGCTGACGGCCGTCCGGCGAGATGAGCCTCGCCCCCTGCGCCGCCTTTCGGTATGCACTCACCGGTGTTTTCTGGCTGTCGCGAGTTCTTCGAGAATTTCCGGTAGACTGTTGCAGCTCGCAGAAAACTCATGATGTTAACCATGGATTAGTCAGGCTGGCCTTACTTTACCGCTGCTTGGGAATGCGATACCTCAACGCCGGCCCGGCTTGGTCCGGGTTCCAGGAGAATTGTCGACTATGAATGGGCTTTTAGCGGGGCTGACGATACTGGTCATCGGCGACAGCCATATGGTGACCAGCGGCTACCTGATCTCAACCTTGCATGACAAACTGCTTGAGCAGGGCGCCACGGTGGACTCCTACGGCATGTGCGGCGCGAATGCCGGGGATTGGGTATATCCGACGACCGTGTCGTGCGGCAAGGCCGAGCGCCTTGGCAAGGAAAGCCCGGAGATCGACCGCAAGGCCAGTACTCCGACCTACCAGGTCGATGCGTTGATCGCCAAGACTCATCCGAACCTGATCGTCATCGAGATGGGCGACACGATGGCGGGCTACGGTCAGCACGATTTTCCGCAGGCCTGGATCTATCAGCAGGTCCATGCCCTGACCGGCCGCATCGCTGCAACGAATACCCCCTGCGTCTGGGTCGGTCCCCCGTGGGGCAGCGAAGGCTCGTCGTATCACAAGACCTTCGCCCGGGTGAAACAGATGTCGGAATTCCTGGCGACAGCGGTCGCGCCGTGCCGCTTTATCGATTCGACCCAATTCTCGAAAGAGGGCGAGTGGCCGACCATCGACGGCCAGCATCTGACGTCTTCGGGCTACCGGGCCTGGGGCTCCGACATCGCCGCCTCGATAGATCAGATGGCGTCCCAGATCGCGAGGCGGCCATGAGCGCTGTCGCGCCGGCCGCGCCGCGCCGCGCCATTGGTGGCCTCGCGCTGCTCGCGGCGATCGCCGCGCTCCATTGCGGCGTGGCGGCAGCGGCCGAAGGGCGGCTCTACCCGAGCGGCCCGCCAAACGGCGTCGCCTATCTGCGCTTCGTCAATTTGACGCGGCAGGAGGTGACGATCGTGTCGCCGGCGGCGAAGATCGCAATCCCGGCAGATGACGCGCATCGCGTCGGCGAATTCGACCCGGTGACGCCGGGCGTGGCGCTGACCGGGTCGGCCCAGCTCGGGGAGGCGACAAAGCCGATCAACGTGACCCTGGTGCCCAACGAGTTCGTCACCGTCGCGGTGACCGCGAATGGCGCGGACGGCGTCGCGCTCGCCGTTTTCCGCGAGGTGCCGAGCGACTTCAACGCGCTCAAAGCCTCGCTCGGGCTGTTCAACGCCGATAACGGGTGCGAGAAGGCGCAACTCGTTGCCGGCGACAATCATCAGCCGGTCATCTCGGATGTCGCGCCGAGCGCGATCGGCCGACGCCAGGTCAACGCGGTCAATGCCGAGCTCGGCGTCGCCTGCGGCGACCCGGCGCGAGCCGTGCCGGCAAAGCTCGGCCAGCTCAACGCCGGCGACCGCTATAGCGTCTTTGTCGTCGCCGGGGGGGCGGATCACGACATCGTCGCCCAGCGCGACGAACAGGCGCCGTTCCGGCCCTAGCCTTAGCGATCCTTCCGGCCGGCCATGGTCTTCTCCTCCGTCGAATTCCTCGCGCTGTTCCTGCCGCTGTTTTTCATCGCCTATCTGGCGACGCCGGGCAGCGCGCGGAACCTGACCCTCTGCTGCGGCAGCTGGATGTTCTACGCGTGGTGGAAGCCGGTCTTCCTGCTGTTGATCGTCGGCATCACCTTTATCGCGTGGTTTCTCGGCCGCGAGATGGCGCGCTCGGACGCAGGGGGCGACGAGCATCGCGAGCGCCAGATCATGATTGGCGGCATCGTCGCGATCCTCGGCTGCCTGTGCTGGTTCAAATACGCGAACTTGCTGGTGCACACGGCGAGCGGCGCCTTGCAGGCGATGCAGATCGGCCCCATCCCGTGGACCAACGTGATCCTGCCGATCGCCTTGTCGTTCACCGTGCTGCAGGCGGTCTCGTACCTGATCGACGTGCGCCGCCGCACGGTGATGGCCGAGCCGAGCTTTATCAGCTTCGCCGCCTATCTCGACATGTTCCCGCATTTGATCGCCGGCCCGATCATCCGTTACTCCTGGGTCGACAAGGCGCTCATCGAGCGGCAGCTGACCTTCGAGGATATGTCGATCGGCGCGCGCCGCTTTATGCTCGGCTTCGCGGTCAAGGTGCTGATCGCCGATACGCTGGCGCCAGTCGTCGAGGCGGCGTTCGACCTGGCGCAGCCGAGTTTCGTCGATGCCTGGCTCGGCAATATCTGCTTTGCGTTCCAGATTTTCTTCGACTTCGCCGGCTATAGCGCGATGGCGATCGGGCTGGGCCGCATGCTCGGGTTCAAGTATCCGGAGAACTTCCGCGACCCGTATCTGTCGGAGACGATCCAGGATTTCTGGCGGCGCTGGCACATCAGCCTGTCGTCGTGGCTGCGCGACTACCTCTACATCTCGTTGGGCGGCAACCGTTACGGTGATGTCCGCACCTACGCGAACCTGTTGCTGACCATGGCGATCGGCGGGTTGTGGCACGGCGCCAGCTGGTCGTTCTTGCTCTGGGGCGTCATCCACGGCGCTGCGCTGGCGATCGCGCGGTTCTGGAGCCAGCGCAAATTGTGGTGCCCGAGCGTTCTGTCCTATCCCTTGACCTTGTTGACCGTGCTCTTAGCCTGGACGCCGTTTCGCGCGACGAGTTGGGACGGCACGCTGGCGATGCTCTCCGGCCAGATCGGGCTCAATGGCTTTGCGATCAGCGACGAGATGTCACTGGTGTTGCGGCCGCTGCTCATCCTGTGGATGGGAATTGCCGCAGTCGTGGTGTTCTGGCCGGCGGTCAAGGCGCGCTTCTTCCCGCGTTTCGAGAGCACCGGCGAATGGTGGGAAGCGCTGTGGCCGATCGCGGTTTTTCTTTATGCGATCGCGGTGATGATGGGCCACCAGACCGTGCCCTTCCTGTATTTTCAATTCTAGGGCGAGGCGATGACAATCCCCGTCGATCCGCTTGCGCCACCCGGTTCACCGGCGAGGGCGATGCCGTTGCGGATCCGTCCTTTGATGCTGCCCGGCGTGGCATTGCTGGCGATCCTCTTGATCGGGCTCGCGTCGAGCCTTTACACGCTGGTCTTCAAGCACAGCGAGTTGCCGGCACAGGATTTGTCGTGGTCGGCGGTCGTTAACGGCGAGATGACGGCCGCGATCTCGAACCTGCTGCAGCACGCGAACCCGCTTGAAGACCCGCTGGTGACTATCGACCGGGTGACGGCCTATCTCACAGTCGGCGATCTCGGCTCGCGGGTACGGCGCGGCTGCGAAAATTGGCTGTTCCTGACCGACGAGTTGACGCTGCACCCCGATCGCGCCGTGAATGCGGCGGGCCATGTGCAAATGGTCAAGGAGGTCGCGGCGTATCTGAAGGCCCGCAATATCGGGCTCGCTGTCGTTCCGGTCCCAGACAAGTCGCGGGTCCAATCGGCTGCGTTGTGCGGCGTCAAGCGACCCGCGATGTTCGAGGGCCGCCTGGTCGATTTCGAATCGCGGCTCAAGGCGGCCGGGATCGGCGTCGTCGACCTGATCGCGCCGATGAACGCGGCCGGCGGCGAGCGCTATTACCGGACCGACACGCATTGGGACGAGCGCGGCGCCAAGGCGTCGGCGGATGCCGTCGCCGCGGCGTTGCGCCAGGCGGGCTTGGCGCCGACGCAGAAGGCCGAGTTCCACGTCAGCACCGAGCCGCCGCGCGAGCGGGTCGGCGATTTGATTCGCCTGGCCGGGCTCGACCATGTGCCGTACCCGTTGCGTCCGCGCGGTGACGAAGAGGCTCCGACCGTCATCGAACAATCGGCCGCCGCCAATGTCGGTCTCCTCGACGAGACGCCGCCGCCCGAACTGGCCGTAGTCGGCACGTCGTTCTCGCGCCGTGCCGATTTCGTGCCGTTTCTCTCGCTTGCCCTGAGCGCGCCGGTTGAAAACCGGGCGGAAGACGGCGGCGGCGTCGCCAACGCCGCGATCGCCTATTTCGCCACGCCGGAGTTTGTGAAATCCCCGCCGCGCGCGATCGTCTGGGAGATCCCGGAGCGCATGATCGAGGAGCCGGTGCCCGCGTCGGACGAGCATTGGGCGCAGACCTTGCAACAATCCGGCAAATAGCGCTGGTGTTGTTCCTGTAGCGCGCGCTATCTGTTTGGCACGCGGAGGAGGCGAAAATGGCTGGCCCGGCCCTCGACGAGGAAATGATCTCCCTCCACTACTACGCCCGGCAGCAATGCTCGCGCCAGTGGGTACATTTCATGGCGGCGATGTTCGCCGAGTTCGAGGAACGGGTCGATCCGGCGGAGGCCGACCAGTTCCTCGAGACGCTGGGCTACAAGATGGCGCGACTCTTGCCGTTGCGACGCTGCGCCAGCCTCGAGGAGCTCGAGGAGGACATCAACAGTGTCCTCGAAGGCATCGATTGGGGTTGGATGCGCATCCGTGAAAACAACAATTTCATCGAGATCACCCACGGCGCCTACCCGCTGGTGCCGCAGGACGAGAGCCGACGGAGCTGGCTCGTGCCGATCCTCGAAGGTCTCTATGGCGGCTGGCTCGGCGAGCAAGGCGGCGACCCGTCCTTTACCGCGCGCCTGACCGGCCAGCCGCGGGGCAATGGGGCGCTCTTGACCTTCCGCTACGGTCGCCACGAGTAAGTTTTGCCCCGCCTGGCGGTTGTATGCGAGCGTTTGTCGTCCGGGTCGCCTTAGCTGTAGCGCTGCTCCTCGTCGCCACTCTCGTCCACGCGCAGGACGCCTCTCTCGCGGGCGAGTGGCTCAAATATCGTGATCGCTTTGTCGGCGATGACGGGCGAGTCCGCGATACCGGCAACAAGGACGTCAGCCATACCGAGGGCCAGGGCTGGTCGATGCTGTTCGCCGAATCGTTCGACGACCGCGTCTCGTTCGACCACATCTGGAATTGGACCCGCGACACGCTGCAGCAGCCGGACAGCGCCCTGTTTTCCTGGCGTTGGGATCCCAACGACAAGAACCCGATCGCCGATGCGAACAACGCCACCGATGGCGACGTACTGATCGCCTGGGCACTGGCGCGCGCCGCGCATCGCTGGAATTCGCCCGACTACCGCGAGGCGGCGCACCGCATCGTCCTCGATATTCGCAAGAAGCTGATCACTCGAATCGCCGGCCGACTCGTGCTGGTGCCCGGAACCGCCGGGTTCACCAGCGAGGACGGCACCATCGTCGTCAACCCGTCCTATTACGTCTATCCCGCGCTCGCGGAATTTCACCGCCTCGACGGCTCGGCGGAATGGGCGAGGCTGCGCTCTGACGGTCTCCGGCTGCTGGCGAAGGCGCGGTTCGGCCAATGGGAGCTGCCGCCGGATTGGGTCGCGATCGACAAGGCGGGCGAGGTCGCGCCGGCTAGCAGTCAGCCGCCGCGCTTCGGGTTCGATGCGATCCGCATCCCGCTGTATCTGATCTGGGGCCGTGAGGCGACGCCGCAGCGTTTGGCCTCGGAGCTAAAATTCTGGAACGGGTTTAGCGACAAGCCGGTGCCGGCGTGGGTCGATGTGACGAACGGCAGCCTCGCGCCGTTCCCGGCGCCGAACGGGTTTCAGGCAATCATGCAGCTCGCCCGCTCGCGGTTTCAGGCCAAGGCGCTGCCGCTGCCCCAGATCGGTGACGGCGATGATTACTATTCGGCAAGCCTCATCCTGCTCGCCGGCCTCGCGCGTCAAGCCGTGGGGCATTGAGCGCGGCGAAACCTCTTATTGCGGCCCGCCCCGCATCGAAGCGGGTTGGCCGGGCAATTTGAAGCGCTGGCCGGTGTCGGTGACCTTGTCGCCCACCACCTGGAACACGGACAGGTCGGAATCGATAAAATTACCGATATAGAGGCGGCTTCCATCGGCGCTGAACACGCCACCTTCGGGCAGCGCGCCAACGGTCGCCTCACCGACACGGGTCACCTGCTTGCCGTCGATGCGCAGCACGCTGACCGCGCCGCCGGGGTGATAATACCACGTGTCCTTCGACCGGTTCGAGCCGCGCGCCTCGATCGTCACGGCAAGATTGCCCTTTGGGCTGATGACCAATCCCTCGGGTGAATCGCCGACGGTAATGTGATCGATGATCCGGATCGGCTTTGCCTCCAGATCGACCACGCTCACGGTGTCTGCATTGCCGTCAGCGCTGCCGCCGCCGCCGGTATTGGCAATCAGGGCGATCTTGCCGTCGGGCGTGATCGCGACGTTGTACGGATAATTGTTGGCTGGAAGATCGGCCTTCTTGTCGTACGTGACCTTGCCGTTGTCGATCGCCAGCACCGCCACCTTGTCGACGGCGGATTTGACCGCGAGCGCGGTTTTGCCGTCGGGGGTGATCGCTACGGCTGAGACCGAGTCGGCGCCGGCGCCGACCGTCACCGTATCGGTGACCTTGACCTCCTTGCCGTCGATCGACAGCACCGAGATCGTCCCGTCAGCGCGATTGGCGACCAGCGCCCACTTGCCGTCCGAGGAGATCGCCAGGCCCGCGGGAGCGGAGCCGAGGGTCAAAGTCGCGATTACGGCAGGCGGACTCGCTCTCAGATCGATAACGAAGAGCCGGTTGTCGGCCACCATCGCAAAACCATTGTCCTTCGTCTCGGCCTTCATCGTGTTGGCGACGAGAGCAAGGTCGTGCGACGGGGTGATCGCCAGATTTGTGGGCGGCCCGATGATCGTATTGTCGAGCGGGATCGTCGCGACGATCTTCAAATCGGCGGGCTTCGACGTGTCGATGATCGACAGCGTGTCGTGGCCGGGCTGCTGGATTGTCACCTTGCCGTCGTCGAATTTCGGCTTCTGGTCATTGCCGACGATCATCAGCTGGGCTTTCGCCGTCCCCCAGAGCGCGACCAGCACCAGCGCCGCCGCGATCGCGCAGCCGGCATGCCTCGATGAGCGCATGCGTTCCTCCCCATGGTCCCGTGCCGTTGTTCGGCATCGGGGCGATGCTGACCCGATCAGTCTCGCGCGGCAAGCGCTTTGCGGATCAGAACCGGTCGCAGGCCTCCGCTACGGCGATGAGCCGGTCGGCGTCGTCCTGCAGCAGCAGGCGCTCGGCGACGAGCGCCGCGGCCGCTTGCCGAAGCTTATCGACATAGTTGGCGCGGCTGCCGTAACGCTCTTCGAGCGAGGGGCGGGGGTCGCTGGCGGCCTCGCGTTCGGCCTTGCTCCGGGCAAAGGCGATGAACGAGCCGTCGCGGTCAGCGAGTTCGTCGGGCTGCGCCTTGTAGACATTCCAGCCGGTGTAGGTACCGAGCGGCACCGCGATCTGCGGCAGGCTGATGCCCGCGGTCTCGTTGCCGTCGCCGTCGACGGCCGAGACGAAGGTGGTGTAAGCCGCCGGCGCCGCAGCCTCGGGTGGATCGACCCAATCGACCGGCGGCAGGATCGGGTTGGCGCCGGGCGCGAGAGCGAACCCGGCGACCTTCGGCATTTCGATGCTCTTGGCGACAACTGCGGTGCCGTCGGCAAGCGATGGCAACCGGCTCGGCGGCGGCGCGACGCCGCGCACGACCCAATCCTCAAGCGCGGCGAAGAGGGCACGCAGCGCCGGCGTCGCGCTGTGCGGGTTGCGCGGGTTGATGCAGGGGCCGGGGCGCGGGTCGACGCCAGGGCGCCCGCCATGCTGGGTCCCGGCGATCAGATAGGCGCGCGAATTCTCCGGGAGTTTCAGGTCGCGCCGCAGCCCGGAATCGGTGTGGATCAGCGAGGCGCCCTTTTGCCAGTACTCGGTCGCGCTGTTGGTTTCGATGATCTTCGGGTCGTTGGCCGTGCCAGGCAGCAGCGCCGCGATCCGCCCGGACACCGGGTCGGCGGTCTTGGCTGTGCTGAACGGAAACCAGTTTTCCGGATAGAGCCGGTCCTCGTGCTGGGTCGCGGTGCGGCCGGGCATCGAGAAGCTGTGATTAGCAAACACCTTGCCGGCGCCGGCGACATGGCTGAACACGCCGTCGAACACGTTCAGCCCGGCTTCGTCGCCGTTCATGCCGAGTTCGAGAAAGTGCCGCAGGAACCGCCCGCTCTGCGACACGCCAAAGGCGATCGCATGGTGGATTTCGCTCATGCTGGAGAGCAGCGGGTTGGGGATGCCGCCGCGATTGGCGCTCTTGTAGCGGAAGAACGAGACGAGGTCGCGCACACTGGCATAGCCGATGCCGAGCACCTTCGATCCCGCCGCCTCGTACCACAGCTCGTAGATCTTGATCGGCTGGAAATTGCGGCCGACCGGCAGCATTCGGATCGAGCGGTCGTCGAGGAATTCCCACTCGTCGCGCGGGATCTCGGTGCGATGATCGCTCTCGCGGTCGCGCACGGTGAGCCGCGCCGCCGGCTGATCGGTCGAGGCGGCCGGGTAGGAGAGCCGCCGCACGCTGCCGTCGCCCGCCGCGCGGGTGCCGAAATGGAATTCGTCGCGGATGCGCCGCGCCATCGGCTTGCCGCCGTCGAGCGCGGTCGGGAATTCGGCGCCAAGGCCCGCATTGGCGCGCGGCGCGCCCGGGTCCCAGCCCGACCACACCAGCGAATAGCCGCGCCCGAGGCAGAAGCCGAGCCCGGCATCCTCTTTGGTCTTCGGGTCGTTGGTGCGGGCCGGGTCGTTGGCCGGGATGTCGTCGAGCAGATTGAAGATGCGTTTCGAGCCGCGATTGGGCACGTCGTAGACGAGGATGCTGCTGCCGCGCAGCGGGTCCTTCGGCCGCAAGATGTCAAAATCGGTCGCGTATTCGACGAGGCCCTTGGCATTGCGCGGCGCCTTGTCGAGATCGATGATGCCGGCGTTGCAAGCCGCGACGGGATCGAGCATGCCGCGCGCTACACCCTTGATGCGGACATAAGCGCCGGCCGCACCGAACTCGTGGCCGTCAGCAAAGCTGGCGATGTCGGTGACGCTGATATCGGTGATCGCCATGGCGGTTCTCCAGGGTCAGGGCGACGAGGCTGGTGCGGGCTGGCCGAAGCGATGCTCGCATTCAACGAGGAAGGCGAGCTCCTCCGGTGTCGACTCCCGCCCGAGAATGGCGTTGCGGTGCGGAAAGCGGCCGAAGCGCTCGATGATTTCGAGGTGCAGGCGCGTCATATGCCCGTCGCCCGGCCGGCCCGGCACCGGCGGCAAATTGAGCAGCAGGTCGAGGCCGCGCTGCTGATTGGCCAGCACCTCGCTGTGCTCGAGCGGGAGGTAGAAAAAGAGCCGCCACGCCGCCGGCACCGCCTGATCGAAGCCGCGAGCCAGTGCGCGGTTGGTCGAGGCGAGAGCCAGCGCGTCGCTGGCGAAGGCCCGCTTCGTGCTGCGGAAGATGTTGCGCGGCACCTGGTCGAGCAGCATGACGCGAGCGAGCGCGGAAAGCGGCGCCGCCTCCCAATCGGTGAACCCCCCGGCCGCCGCCTGCTCGTGATCGGTGGCGAAGGCGTCGCGCACCGCGGCGTCGAACTCCGGCGTGCTGCGAAACCAGATTTGTTTGTGATGCAGCCGTAGGGGATCGTCGGCCGCGCCAAACCAGAAGTCGATAAGCGCTTGTGCGCGGGCGGGCAGGGGTGGTGAGTCGGGCGCGAAGGGCATGAGCGCATCGTAGTGCGTGCGGTCGGGATCGCAAAGATTTCTGGCTCGGAAAGGTGTCTTGCTTAAATCTCGAAGATTCAAGTCATTTATCAAATGGTTAACTCCCTCCGATCGGCCGCAGGAACAGCGAATTATCAGCGGATCAGCGGGCACGTAACGGTAACAGCAATCGTTTGGGCACTGAGCGGCAATCCGGATGAAACCATATGGTCGCGGCGCAACCAGATTCAAGAACAAATAGGGAACCATTTGTCGGGTTGCACCGCCCACGGCGCTGTCGGATCATCGGGCGATTGGCAAGGGGGCTTGATGTGACTGTCAGAACCGGTGGCTGCCTGTGCGGCGCGATCCGCTACGAGAGCGGCGGGGAACCGAGCTTTTCGCTGCAATGCCATTGCCGCGACTGCCAGCGGCAAAGCGGCACCGCCTATGTCGCCGCGGTGCGGATGCCGTCGGCGGAGTTCCGCATCACCCGGGGCACGCCAAAGACCTATGTCGCGAAATCCGATGCCGGCAACGACATTTCCCGCGTGTTCTGCGGCGATTGCGGCGCGCCGCTCTACGTCCAGGTCTCGACCCGGCCGGATATGGTCGGAATCCGCGTGTCGAGCTTTGACGACCCGAGCTGGTTCAAGCCCGAGGCCGACATCTTTGTCAAAAGCGCACAACCCTGGGACTATATGAACCCCGCGCTGCCCAAATTCCCAACCTACCCCGTTGGTAAAGCATATTGATTTTCAGACGCCGGGTCATGTCACCCGCGCGTTCCCATCTTCTCCAGGAGAATTAAATGCTAGTGAAGTGGGTGATAGCTCTTGCCGCCATCGTGCTGTCGGTATCGCCGGCCGCGGCGGAGGATTTGGATTTCTCCAAGATCAAGTGCAGTGAATTCGTCTCGGCCCCCAAGGACCAGATCGGCACCGTTTTGACCTGGCTCGAAGGCTATTACACAAAGGAAAGCGATCCGCCGATCCTTTACTCTGATAAGGTCCTGAAGGACGCCAAGAACCTCAGCGCCTATTGCAACTCCAATCCCAGCGACGACATCATCAAGGCAGCCGACAAGGTGATGCCGGTCAAGTAACGGGTCCAGCATCTGGGCCCGACGCCTCGTCCAGAATCCGCACGATATGCCGCGCCTCGCGCCGGGCGCCATCGGCGATCTGGTGCCGGCACGAGGTGCCGCAGGCGGCGAGAAGCGTATCGGGCGCCGCGCCGCGCATCTTCGGCAGCACGCCGAGCTCGCCGATCTTGAGCGACATCTCGTGGTGCTCGGCCTCGTAGCCGAAGGAGCCGGCCATGCCGCAGCAGGTCGAGTCGAACGTCTCGACCTTGAGCTCCGGGATCAGCTTGAGAGCATCGGCGGCCGCGCCGGCGGTGCCGAACGCCTTCTGGTGGCAATGCCCGTGCAGCAGCGCGGTCTTGCCGGGCATCGGCGCGAGCGGGAGCTGGAACCGGCCGGCCTTGCGCTCGCTGTCGACGAATTCCTCGAAAAGCTGCGCGTGCGCGGCGAGCGCCTTGGCCGCGTCGCCCAGCAGCGCCGGGTACTCGTCGCGAAGCGTCAGCAGGCAAGAGGGTTCGAGCCCGACGATCGGCGTTCCGGCCGCGACTGCCGGGGCGAGGGCTTCGATCATGCGGTGCGCTTCCTCGCGCGCCTGGTTGACCATACCCGCGGCGAGGAAGGTTCGCCCGCAGCACAGCGGTCTCCCGTGGGGCCGGCCGATCGCCGGCTCCGGCGTGGTGACGCGATAGCCGGCGCGGGTCAGCACCCGCTCGGCGGCCTCGGCGTTCTCCGGCTCGAAATAGCGGTTGAAGGTGTCGACAAGGAGGACGACCTCGCGCCCCAAAGCCCCCCCCCCCCCCC
>Ga0209006_10003228_pt1 | contig 14817 bp, 15 predicted proteins | sample JacPin_JW_Ref_O2_FD_188567 | JGI IMG/M metagenome (GOLD analysis project Ga0209006, IMG submission 188567) | Forest soil microbial communities from Algoma, Ontario, Canada - Jack Pine, Ontario site 1_JW_Ref_O2 (SPAdes) (version 2) | ecosystem: Environmental > Terrestrial > Soil > Boreal... | reverse complement strand
ATTTCGTGAACGGCACTCCCTCCGTTCGTCATTCCGGGGCGCGCTGAAAGCGCGAACCCGGAATCTCGAGATTCCGGGTTCGATGCCTCGTATCGCCCCGGAATGACGGTGGGAGCCGGTGCCTCTGCGCAAAACCTGCACGAAAATCCGCAAATCCTGAGCAGGCTGAGCAAACGGACTGCCAATCGGCCGGCCACGGTCCGGCCATGGCGAAGATCATCCGCATTCGATTTCGGCGAACCCGACTGCCACGGCGGCTGCTCGGCGATGCCTGGTGGCTGACATCGCCGCCGGTTCGACCCTCCGTCATCGCGCTGCCGGAGCGCAACGCGTCCAGGCCCGGACGCAAGGTCAGGCACCTCACCCTCGTCCATCCCGGGAAATAAGACCATGTCGATTGCGACCGCGTCCGATTTCGAGACGGCTCCCACTCCCGCGCGCCCGCTTGCGATCCCGCTCGCATCCGCCGCCGCCTGCGCCGCGCTGGCGGACTGGCTGTTCTGGGACTGGCAGGCGATCGGCGTCTCGTTCGCACTGTTCCTCGGCGCGCTCGGCGCTGTCGCCGTCTTTATCAATGGCGCGTGCGCGCCAAAAAATACTCAAATCGTCATGAGCGCTGCATTCGTCGCCGGCCTGCTGGCCGTGGTCGAGGATTTCAACGACCTGTCCCGGACCGTGGCCGAATTGGCGACCGCGCTATTCGTCATCGTCATGACCGCCCCCGAAACCTCGTCCTGGCTACGGGACCTGCTCGAAGCCGTGACGTTTCCGTTTCGCGGACCGTTTCAACTGATCGGCGATGTGTTCGGCGCGCTTCGTCGCATGAAAAGCTGGACGCCGAACTGGCTGGGCTCGCTCGTCGCGTGGATCGTTCCGCTCGGCGTCTTCGCGATTTTCCTGGCGCTGTTCGCGTCGGCAAATCCGTTGATCGAAAACCGGCTCATGCAGATCGACCTGCGCGCCTTCTTCAACCTGTTCAATTTCTGGCGGATCGCATTCTGGGCTGCGATGGCCTGCGTCACCTGGCCCTTGATCCGGCGGCGCTTGCGACGCAAGCGGGTTCGGGAATCCGAACCCGGCGCCGCCGTCGCCACGGAAGCCTCCGATCTCGATTTTCTTCTTGGCGCGCAGGCCATGTTACGCTCACTGATCCTGTTCAACGCGCTGTTCGCGCTGCAGAGCGGGCTCGACCTGACCTATCTCTGGGGCGGCGCCAGCCTGCCTGACGGCATGAACCACGCCGAGTATGCCCATCGCGGCGCCTACCCGCTGATCGCCACCGCGCTGCTCGCCGCCGGTTTTGTCCTGATCGCGATGCGGCCGGGCGGACCATCGGAGCAGTCGAGGCTGATCCGTCCGCTGGTGCTGCTGTGGGTCGGGCAAAACCTCCTGCTCGTGATCTCGTCGATCTTCCGGCTGGATCTGTATGTCGCGGCTTACTCGCTGACCTATCTGCGGCTCGCCGCTTTGATATGGATGGTACTGGTCGCCATGGGCCTCGTGCTGATACTCATCCAGATCCAGCTGAAAAAATCGAATTACTGGCTGCTGTCCGCCAATGCCATTTCGCTGGTACTCGCCCTCTACGCCTGCTGCTTCATCAACATGCCGTGGCTGGTCGCGTCCTACAACGTGGAACATTCGTTCGAGATCGCGGGCGCCGGGCCCAGGCTCGATCTGCAGTATCTGGGGTCGCTGGGTCCGCAGGCCGAGCCCGCGCTCAGGCCGCATCTCAAGCAGATACCCGCACTCGAATACGTGATTTATCGATCCAGGAACGGCAACCTCCACCGCGGGTACCACGAAAACTGGCGCGGCTGGGGCTTCCGGACATGGCGTCTGCAGCGATATTTGGCTAACAATCCCTATACACCGCCGACTCCCGATGACAGCGGCAAAGGCTAGCGCGAACATGGCTCATTCCATTCTCGTCGTCGACGATGACCCGCATATCCGTGACGTCGTGCGCTTCGCGTTCGAGAAGACGGGAATGGCGATTTCGATCGCGCAGGACGGCAAGGAGGCGCTGCGCCAGTTCGACCGCGACGTCCACGACCTCGTCGTGCTCGACATCGGCATGCCGGAAATGGATGGCCTCGAAGTCTGCCGGCAGATCAGGAAAACCTCCGACACGCCGATCCTGTTTCTGTCGGCCCGCGACGAGGAGATCGATCGCATTCTCGGGCTGGAGATCGGCGGCGACGACTACGTGACAAAGCCGTTCAGCCCGCGCGAGCTGGTCGCCAGGGTCAATGCGATCCTGCGGCGGGCGCGAACCGCGCCGCAGCCTTCCGAAACCAAAGCCATGAGCCATGGCGGGCTTGCGATCGATGCCGACGCGCACACCGCGAGCTTCGGAGGCAAGCCGGTCGCGCTGACCGCGCTCGAGTTCTCGATCCTGCGCACGCTGCTGGCGCGGCCGGGATTCGTCTTCACCCGCGAATTGATCCTCGACGCCGCCTATGCCGGCAATATCCACGTCGCCGACCGCACCATCGACAGCCATGTCAGGAACATCCGCGCCAAGATGGCGGCTGCCGGCTCCGATTCCGTGATCGAGACCGTCCATGGCGTCGGCTTCAAACTGGGACGCTGCGAGGCGTCGCGTTGATCGACGCCGCGAAACCGGTGTCCGTCCCGCGGCAGAAGTGGCGGCCAAGTCTCAGCCTTGTCCTGTTCATCGTTCTGGCCAGCGTGCTGTTGCTGCCGCTGTTCAGCCTGTATTTTCTCAAGATCTACCAGAACCAGCTGATCCAGCAGACCGAGTCCGAACTGATCGCGCAAAGTGCCGCCCTGTCGGCGGTCTTTGGCCACGAGGTCGAGGCCGCAATTCCGCAAGCCGTCATGCTCGGCGTCAAGGTCCCACCCGCCGCTCAAAAATCTCCCGGCGAACCCTATCAGCCGATCTGGCCGAAGCTGGAACTGGCCAACGCGAGCGTGCTGCCGCCGAGGCCTCAAGCCCGCGCGCCATCGGCGCCGGCCGATCCCGCCTTTGTCGCGCTCGGCGCGCGGCTGATGCCGGATCTGGTCGCCACCCAGAACGTCACGCTGGCGGGGTTCCGGCTGCTCGATCCCAACGGCATCGTCATCGCCGGCCGCGAGGAAGTCGGGCTGTCGCTGGCGCATCTCGAGGAAATCGCCGAGGCGCTGCAGGGACGCTTCAGTGCCGTCTTGCGCGTGCGCATCTCCAAGCATGACCAGCCCTCGCTCTATTCCATGAGCCGCGGCACCGGGATGCGCGTCTTCACCGCGATGCCCGTGATCGTCCGCGACCAGGTCGCCGGCGTCATCTATGCCTCGCGCACGCCCAGCAACGTCTTCAAGTACCTGTATGAGCAGCGCGGCAAGGTGGCGCTCGCGATCCTCTTCATGATCGTGCCGACGCTGCTGATCGGGCTGCTGTTTCACCGCACCATCACCGGACCGATGCGGGAGCTGATCGCGCGCTCGGACCTGATCGGCAAGGGCGACCGCAACGCGCTGCGGCCTCTCCGGCACCACGGCACATCCGAATTCGCGCGGCTGTCGCAGAGCTTTCTGGAAATGGCGAAGCGGCTGAATACGCGCTCGAGCTTCATCTCGACCTTCGCCACCCATGTCTCGCACGAACTGAAATCGCCGCTGACCTCGATCCAGGGCGCCGCCGAACTGCTGCGCGACGATGTCGAGGCGCCTGACATGGACGACGAGGACCGCCGCAAATTCCTCGATAACATCATCGCTGACGCCGACCGGCTCACCAAAATCTCGGTCCGGCTGCGCGACTTCGCGCGTGCGGAAAATCCGGTTGCGGTCGGCGCCGCCAGACTGGCCGACACCATCGCCGGCCTGCGTTCGGCATTCCCCTCGCTCGAGCTTCGCGCTGTCGGCGAACTCGATACGCCGATGCGGATCTCGGAGGAGAATGCCTTCATCATCTTTTCCAATCTCGCCGATAACGCCATGCGCCACGGCAGTTCGATGCTGGACCTGACGGCGACGCAGCGGGAAAATCTGCTGTTGATCAAGGTGGCCGACAACGGCGAAGGCGTCTCGCCCAACAACCGGGCGCAGATCTTCGACAGTTTTTTCACCACGCGCCGCGACAGCGGCGGGACCGGCATGGGGCTCGCGATCGTGCGCGCCATGCTGGATGCCCATGGCGGGGCGATTCGGCTGACCGATTCCGATGAGGGAACCGCGTTCGAGCTGACCATCACCGTGGCCGACGCGCCAGCGTCATGACGTCTGGCGCCTCTGCAGATGGCGGTCGCGAGGCCCGGACACTGCAGCTGATCGTCCGCGCTTGCCTGTGCGCGTCGACTATCGTCTGCGGCCTCGCTTTGCGTCGTTATGGGCTTGGCGTCGGGCTGCCTGCTTCCATCGTCAAATACGGCGGCTCCGTGCTGTGGGGAACCATGGTGTTCTTTGTTGTGGCGATGGCGGCGTCACAGAGATCACGGTCGCGCATCGCGTTGATTGCGGCTGCGATCGCCGTGGGCGTAGAACTGTTTCGGCTGGTTCATGCGCCCTGGCTCGACGCCTTTCGCTTGACCCTGCCGGGCGCGCTGCTGCTCGGCCGCATCTTCTCAGCCCGGGACATGCTTGCCTATGGCGCCGGGGTTGTTCTGGGAATGGGGCTTGATCGTTTCGCGATATCAATCGTCACGAACGTAGCGCGCGAGAGCCCTCACTCCCCCAGCTGAAACCGCTCGAACCGGTGCAGTTCTTCCTCGATGCGGCCTTTCAGCTCCTTGCGCCCGCCCCTCGGCGCGCCGTTGCCAAGCCAGCTCCATTTCTGCACCAGTAATTTTCTGTTCTTGCGGTCGGTTTTCAGATCGAGCGCGGCGACGATGTCGACGCCCGCGAGAACCGGCAGCGCGAAATAGCCGAAGCGGCGTTTTTCCTTCGGCACGTACGCCTCGAAGCGGTGCTCGTAATCGAAGATGAGATGGGTGCGCTTGCGCTGGATGATCAGCGGGTCGAACGGTGACAGGATGTGCACCAGTTCGGAAGCCGCGTCGCCTGAATTCTCCAGCGTCGCAGGTTCGGCCCAATGCTCCTGCTTGCCCGCGCCTTCGAGCGCGACCGGAGCCAGCTCGCCAGCTCGCACCCTCGCCTCGATCAGCCGGCGGACCTGCGCCTTGCTCGGCGCGTCGAGATGGCAGATCGAATCCAGGCTGACGACGCCTTGCGCGCGCAAGCTCCGGTCGAGCAGATAGGCAATGGTCTCGCGCGCGGTGGCGGGCTTCGGCGGCCTGTCCCAGCCGAAATGCCGCGTCATCAGCTCATAGGTCTTGAGCATGCCGTTGCGCTCCGAGATCGTGAGCAGGCCTTGATAGAACGCCAGCTGCAGCGCCCGCTTCGACGGCTTGCGGCTCGCCCACAGATGTTCCTTGTCGACCAGCACGTCGTCGTCGATGTCGCGGATGGTCAGCGCGCCGTCGCGCCGGACGAGCCGCATGACCTTGCCCAGATCGGCCGGCTTGACCGAGCTCAGCCACCGATGGCCCTCGCGGCGGTGGCGCTTCATGGCGGGAAGGAAAAAGCGCAGGTCTTTCGCGGGCACGTAGGACAGTGCGTGGGTCCAGTATTCGAACACGCTTTTGTCGGCGCTCTGGGCCTGACGAAGGTCCGCGCGGCGGTATTCCGGAATCCGGTTCCACAGAATATGGTGGTGGCAGCGCTCGATCACGTTGATGGTGTCGATCTGCACATAACCCAAATGCTCGACCGCAGCTGCCACGGCCGGCGGCCCCTCGCCGAACGGCGCGCGCGCATCGAGCCGCTGGGCGCGCAGCCAGATCCGCCTGGCCGCGGCCTTGGTCAGGGGAAGGGATTTATCGGCACCGGACATCGCGCGGCAATGTAGCCGGATTCGCTGATATCAAGCGGCGAAAAATATCCCCGCGCTCAGCGCTTGCCCCGCTCCCCGATACTGCCCGTCGCGGTCTCGGGCTCGCACGAGGCCTTGCCGCGGTCGGCGGCCTGGCATTTGTAGACGTTGCCGGTGAGGCGGTCGATCAGCCACATGTTCTCGTCGGTCGGGCCTTCCAGGCCCACGAACCTGGTGCCGACCGCCGTAACCAGCGTCGACAGCAAAATCGCCGCCGCGATGATGACCGCGCCGATCAGGATTGGAATCGAGTTTCCCGGACGATCCGTGATGACCGCACGATACCCCTGATATTCGTTTTGTCTCTTCGGTGACTGGAACAAGGCCCTGTTGCTTCGCTGCTGTTGCTTCGCTGCTTTTGTTTCGCTGCTTTTTGTTTTCTTGGCGTTCTTAGATACGCATCTGGCCGTTTTGTTGTTCGCACCCCGGCGCTGGCGCGACGGCTTTGCGACCGGGAGGGTTTTACGAAACCAGCACGAAGAAAGAGGCGGCCCGCGAGGACCGCCTCTTTGTTCCGGATATTCGCTTTGAAACCCTACCTGCGACCGAACAATCCGCCCATCATGCCGCCGAACAAGCCACCGCCGCCGCCGCGGTAATGACGGCCGCCGCCTCCGCCGCCGTGATGGCGGGAGCGGTGCACGGTGTCATCGTCGCCGTCGTCGGTGGAAGCAACGCGGGTAGCGACGATCTCAGACTGCAGCGCCTTGAGCTCCAGCGCGTTGATAAAGCCTGTCTTGGGATAGCCGCGGGCGGCCTGCCAGCGCGTGATCACAGCGCGGGTCGCATCGTCGAACTTGCCGGTGACCCTGGTGTCGAAGCCGAGGCCGGTGAGGCGGCGCTGCACGTCGCGGCGCTGGCCCCTGTCGAGGCCGATCTGGTCTTCCGCGGTCTGGTCGGCTTCTTCGGTGAAGGTGGCGGGATCGACGGCGGCGGTCAGGTTGCGGGTCGCGGTCGACGGGCCGTCCTGCAGGGAAGCGATGCGGGCCAGCGCCAGCGACTTGAACGTGCCGTTCGGATAGCTGGTGAGATAGGCGTTGAGTTCTTCCGGCTTGTTGGAGTCCTTGATCGAGCGCCAGAACTCAAGTTCGACTTCCGAGACCGGGCCGGCCGCGGCGGCGGGCGTATTCGGCGCCTCGACCGGGGCGTTGGCCGCACCCGCGACCGGATTGAGATATACCGTGCCGATCAGGTTGGTGTGACCCCAGGGCAATTGGTTCTTGTTGGTCTCCTCGTTGACCTGGGCGCGGACCTTGGTCATCGCCTGCTGGATCTCGACGCCGGGGGCGGCGATATTGGCCAACAGCGCGCGGGTGAACGGGCTGTTGGTGCCGGCCTCGCCGTCGAGCGCGGTCTGCCCGGGACCGGTGGCGAACGCGATCAGCGTGCCTTCGCCGGATTTCATTTCGGCAAGGCCGGACGCGACCGCGACGCTGCGGGTCGCCTTGGCGGAACGAATCCGCGCCGCGAACGGATTGTCGCGGCAGGCATCGAGCAGCACCAGCTTGACCTTGGCATCCGCCATGGTCTGCTCCAGCGTGACGTCGACATTGATGGCGGCGCCCAGCTTGACGTCCATCTCGGATTTGAGGTCGGCGTCGACCGGCAACAAATAGTTGGTGCCGTTAACGGCGATGCCGTGGCCGGCATAGAAGAACAGCGCGACATCGGCGCCTTCGGCCTTCTTGCCGAATTCGAGCAGTTTTTCGGTCATCTTGTCGCGGGTGAGGTTGGCGCCTTCCACCACGTCGAACCCGACATTGCGCAGCAGTTTCGCCATCGACCTGGCGTCGACGGCCGGGTTGGGCAGCGGCGCCACGTTCTTGTAGGCGCCGTTGCCGACCACGAAGGCGACGCGCTTGTCCGCCAGGGCCGCATCGGCGCTGACGAGAAGTGCTGCGATTGAAAATGCTGCGATCAAGAAGCGCATGATCCGTTCTCCCCTGACCTGACCATCGAAGGATTGACCCCGGAGGGCCGATCCGTTGGGGGCAATGTGATCCGATCCGCGCGGGCAGACTGTGATGTAGGTCACTCAGGGCAAGGGAGCGATCGAACCGGCGGGCGACCGGCGGCGATGGGGGCGCTAAATCGGGGCCGGTCTACGCCGCGACGGATTTAAAGGTGATACGCCCGGGCTTTCCGGCCCTGTGGGTTCGGCTTCATGACAATTTCAATATCTTGTTCGAATGCGATGAGCATTTTCATCAGGCGTTCCACCGAATAGTCATCGAAATCGCCACGCAGGAGAAGCGACAGGTCGGGCTGATGGATACCGACGAGTTTAGCCGCCTTCACCTGCGTAAGTCCGCGCTGTTTGATCAGCCGTTGCAGTTCGCTCACGATACTGGCCTTCAACAACCGTTCTTCGGGGTTGGGCAAGCCAAGGTCCGCGAAGATATTGCCGCTACCTTCGTGAACTTCAATCTTGCGTTTTGTCATGGCTTGCGACGGGTTTCAGCTTCGGTTCGGGCCGTTTGCTCACTCCTTGATTATAGGGATATCCCTATATTACGCCAAATCCCCGGACCGCGTCCATTGCGTGACCCAAATCACATTCGTCCCTTTGAACCTGCCCTATCCTCTGCCCATCAAGACGCTTTCAGGCGTGAACCACGAGGATACGACAATGACCAGCTCTCACAGACTTTTTGCACTCAAGGCGATTACGCTTGGTGCCGCGCTGTCAATGACGGCGGGGCTTGCCATTGCCGGGGATACCGTTTCGGCGGATCGAATCGTCAATGCGCTGCAGCCGAAGCCGCTGACGCGCGGCCTTTCGGTCGAACAGGTCGATCCCGCGGTCAAGGCCAAGGAGGTCGGCTTCATCGCGACCGTGCGCAACCGCAAGACCCGGTCGCTCTCGCTCGGCGAGCGCGAGGAGATCGCCGAGATCGCTTCCACCAAGCCGAAGATCGATCTCGATATCCAGTTCGACTACAACTCGGCCGCGATCAGCGCGACCTCGGTTTCCGCGGTGCAGGAACTCGGCAAGGCGCTCTCCAATCCCAGCCTGAGGGGTTCGACCATCGTGGTCGAAGGCCACACCGATGCGATCGGCGGCGAAGCCTTCAACCAGGACCTCTCCGAGCGCCGCGCCGATACCATCAAGCGCTACCTCGTCGACAAATACGGCATCAACGGCACCGACCTCGTCACCGTCGGCTATGGCAAGACCAAGCCGAAGGATCCGAACGCGCCGATGGACCCGATCAACCGCCGCGTTCAGGTCGTCAACATGGACACCAAGACCGCGTCGAAGTGACGGCTGCGACATGGTCCGCCTGCCCCGAGCGGCAGGAGGACCTTCGCAAATCAACACTTCCGGCCCGCCGATTGGCTGGCGGCCGGTCGACTGAGACGCCTCGCCTCCAGCATTCTCACACAGGGGATTCCCATGAAAAAGATCGTCATTGCCGCGGCCCTTCTCACCATCGGCGCTACCGCTCACGCCGGCACCTATAGCTATGAAGGCGTCACCGTTCACCTGCAGGACGGCTGCATGTCGTCCTCCTGCGTGTCGGTCTACGCGCCCGGTTACGGCTCTTATCACAGCAGCCATGCGGCGAAGGTCCGCAAAGCCCACAGGGACACCGCGCACGTCGCCTCCGCCAGGAAGGAAGACGCAGCTCCGCCGGCAACGGCTCCGACCGCTGACGCAACGCCGACCAAGACTCCAGAAGCCGCGCCTGCGGACTCCGCGCCGGCGAAATGATATCAGTCATTGCGGGGCGCGACTCGGAATCTGGAGATTTCGGGCTCGCGCCCATGTCCAGGAATGACGTATTCGAAACAGGACGACCTTCATGAAAGCCCATTTCATCGGCCTCGCCGTCGCAGCCCTGCTCGCGATCGGCGCCACCCTCCCCGGCCACGCCCAAGACGCCGCCGCGCCCAAGGCGACCGCCGCACCGGCCGCGGCCCAAACGCCGGCGGCCACGCCGGCCGAGGCGCCGCCGCCGAGCGTGCCGCGCCCGTCGCTGGCGCCGAAGACCGCGGAACCTGCGTTACCGCCGGTGACGGAGGAGGCTGCGCCCCGCCACCGGCGCTATGCCCACCACCACTGGCGCCGATACGGCTATTATCGCACCGCCTATTGGGAGCCGTTTCCGATCTTCTGGCCGCATATCTATCACAACCGGATTCACTGGAGCCGGACGCCCTGGATATTCCCGTTCTGACGGCGCGGGCGTGTTTATATCCAGTTCTGGAAGACCATCAGCCGGTTGAAGGTCTCCATCGAGGTTCCGACGAATGCGGCGGAGACCGGCAGCATCACGGCAAAGCCTGCGAACGCGATCGCGACAAAGGCCCATAGCAGCCAGCGCGGGTTGTTGCCGCGCCTCAGCGCATAGACCAGCGCAAGGCTCGCGACCGTGGCCGACGGCAAATAGTAATACAGGAATCCGAGCGTACGCGGCAGCAGCGCCCAGGCGAGCCAGCAGCCGAAATAAAACGACAGGATCAGGAACGCGTCGAACCTTCGCGCCACGATCCAGTCGCGCAGGCAGACCGCGACCGCCGGCAGCGCCGGCCACAGCACCAGCGGATTGCCGAGGAAGACCACGGCCGCGATCCGGTCGTCGCCGATCTTGTCGAACAGATACCAGACCGGCCGCACCAGAAACGGCCACGACGGCCAGGAGCTCATATAAGTATGGCCCGCGATCGCGGTCGTGGTGTTATCGGCGAAGATCCGGCGCTGCGCTTCGAAAATGTCGGGCAGCGACAAGCCATCAAGCGGGATAAAGGTCGCGAGATAGACCACCGCCGGAATCAAGACGAAGCATGCCGCGAAATGATAGGATCTGAAACCGGGCCAGAGATCCGGCCGGTACCAGTCAAGCGCGTTGCCGTCGGCGAACTGCGTGCGCCAGCTTTGCATCAGGCGGATCACGCCGACGATGACGAGACAGACGGCGAACGGAAACACCCCGCTCCATTTGCAGGCGGCTGCCAGACCGAACGCAAGGCCCGCGAGCGCGAAAGAGAGATGCGGCCGCTGTCGGCGAAATCCGTGCATGAACGCCGCGATCCCGAACAGACCGAAGGTGAGCGCAAAAATATCCAGCATCGCGATCCGCGACTGCACGAACAGCATCTGGTTGAAAAAGGCGAGCAAGGCCGACGCGACGGCCGGACCTTGCGCGGCGAACAGCGCCAGGCCGCAAAAATACACCGCGACGACCGCGAGCGCCCCGAACAGGACGCCGGGATAGCGCCAGCCCAGCGGGCCGTCGCCGAAGGTCCGGATCGAAAGCGCGATCAATTGCTTCGCCAGCGGCGGATGCATCGGATTGAGCATCGGCGAAGGCATCACCGGCTCGAGCATCTGGCGCGCCGCCGGCACATAATGCACTTCGTCGAAAACAAATTTATCCGGCGTGGTGACGCCGACCAGCAGCGCGAAATGCGCGGCGAGAAACAGGATGACGGCGACAATGGCGGTGCGCGCAGGCGAAGAATCGGGAACGGAAGGTGATTCGCGCGCGAATTTCACGGATTGATGGTCACATTGATGGCGTTGCTTCGAATCGAGTGTGGGCGAGGCTCCCTTTGATGTCCATTGCATTGAACGCGTTTCGATTTTGCCGTCACTAACCATCGGGCTCATCGGGCGTCGCTTGTGGCAAATTTACAACATCGGGGGCACGCGCGATCCGGTACGATGACGGGATCAATCGATCGGCAATGAAATGAATTTGCGTCACTGCGTTCTCTTTATTTCCGCGCTTGGCCTCGCGGCGTGGCTTGCGGCAGGCCCGGCTCGGGCGCAGACCCGCGTCGGCGAGGCGGCGGTCATCCAGAACGAAGTCGTCCGCGTCATGGGATCGGCGGCGAGCCAGATCAACGTCGGCGACGGCGTCAACCGCGACGAAATCGTGCGCACCGGGCTGGACAGCGCGGCGCGGCTGGTGATGGCGGACAGCACCAATTTGTCGCTCGGTCCCAATGCGACCATCAAGCTCGACCGCACCGTTTTCGACGACGAGCACAGCTACCGCGAAATCGCGATCCGGCTGACCACGGGCGCGTTTCGCTTCGTCACCGGACATTCGGACAAGACCGCCTACAAGATCGCCACGCCGCTGGCGACGATCGGCGTGCGCGGCACCGTCCTCGACATTCTGTCGCAGCCAGGCAGGACCATCGTGGTGCTGCAGGAAGGCGGCTCGCGCGTCTGCACGACGGCCGGCCAATGCATCGAGCTGACGCTGCCCGGCGACACCGCCATTATCACCTCGACCGGCGGCAGGGTAACGATCCAGAAGACCACTACTTCGCCCTGGACCTTCGCCGCGAACTGCACGGCGGCGCCGGGGCTTTGCACCGTCACGCAATATGCCGACGCGACGCCCACGGTGACCCCGCCCGTCGATGACGGCGGCATATTGTGCGGGCGCTGACGATGAGAAAATCCGCACGCAGCTTTATGACGATGGCCGCGCTCACGGCGGCGATGTCGCTGGCTCTGGTGCAAGGGCTAACCGCCGCCTTCGCGGGCGAGGCGACTATTACAAATTCGGGAAGCTTGCAGCTGACGGAAATCTGTAACTCGGACCACCCCTGCCCAACGCCGACACCGACGCCGACACCCACGCCAACTCCAACGCCCACACCTACGCCTACGCCAACCCCGACCGGCGCCGGTTCCAGCGGGGCATCGATCGGCAACCTCGCCAATCAGCGCTTCAACCAGATGATCACCAACCGGGTGCTCGGCTCGGTGCTGCTGGGCGTCAACGAGCAGATCAATTGCAGCGACTGCATCAGCGCATTCGGCTCGGCGGGATCGTTCTCGGCCGGCATTCACGGCCGCAAGGAGATCACGCCCAATTTGTCGCTGCTGGCCGGCATCGCCTACACCCAGTACAGCGAGAACGGCTACAGCGTCACCAGCGCGCCGATCGGCGCGTTCGCGCTGCGCTACGATTTCGTCGACTGGGGATCGTCACGGCCGTTCTTCGACATCGGCGCCATCCTGTCGCCGTTCGAAAAGGTGCGCTACAGCCGCAGCTATACGACGAGCCTCGGCGCGGTCGCGCTGGACAGTTCGACCGACAGCAGCGACTACGGCGTGTATGGCAGGGCGGGCTGGATCCGCCGGCTGTCGCCGCGTGACGAGGTCGCGGCATCGCTCGAAGTCTGGCAGTTGTGGCAGCGGGTAGCCGGCTATACCGACCCGTCGGTGGCGTTCAATCCGTTCGATGCCTCGATCGCCACCGGCACCGACCGAACCAATCTGGTCAAGGTCGGCGGGCAATGGACGCATCTGTTCGGCTCCAGCGTCGAGGGCAACATCAACGGCGGATATGTGCAGTCCTTTGCGGCCCATTCCGGCATCGTCGCCACCGTCACCGGCGACGGCACCATAGTGCCGACCATGGGCAACCAGGGCTGGTTCGAATATGGCGGCCGCCTCGGCTTCCGCATCGCCAAGGGCTGGGTCGCCGACCTCTTCCTCAACGGCACGCTGGGCCCGCAGCCGGTCGGCAACACCATCCATGGCGGCGTCGGTCTGCGGATCAATTACTAGCCTTGCGCCCCCGAAGCCCGATAGCGCTCAAGCCGCCGACTTGCCTTCATAGGCCCGCTTGAGGGCGGCGATGTCGAGCTTGACCATGCCCAGCATTGCCTGCATCGCGCGCTGGGCGCCGGCGCGGTCGGGGCCGCCAAGATATTGCGGCAGCGCGGTCGGCACGATCTGCCAGTACACGCCATAGCGATCCCTGAGCCAGCCGCAGCGCTCGGCCTGCCCGCCATTGGAACACAGCGCGTCCCACAGATGATCGACCTCGGCCTGGTCGGCGCAGTCGATCTTGAACGAGACCGCATGGGTGTATTCGAACCGCGTGCCGCCATTGAGCGCCATGAAGCGCTGGCCGGCGAGGGTGAATTCCACCACCAGCACGGTGCCGGCCTTGCCGGCGGGGCTATCGACGGAATTTTTCTGCACCTTTTCGATTCGCGAATCGGGCAATAGCGAAACGTAGAACTTCGCGGCTTCCTCGGCCTCGCCGTCGAACCACAGGCAGGGGGAGATTTTGGACATCGGTCAGGTTCCTCTTTGTCGGTACGATCGGCCACAGGACGAACGGGGCGGCGCCGATCCGACAACCGGTCGTCATTTTTTTCCGTCATTGCGAGGAGCGAAGCGACGAAGCAATCCACTCTTTTTGCGCCGCAAAGAAAGATGAATTGCTTCGCTTCGCTCGCAATGACGATACCTGGTCATTCCGGGGCGCGCGTCAGCGCGAACCCGGAATCTCGAGATTCCGGTCTGGTCCTTCGGACCATGCCGGAATGACCTTACGTCGCGATCGGGGTCGGCATGGTGAGGAAGGCGCGGGTGACGTGCCAGAACAATTGCCGGTTGGTCGCAAGCGTGACCGAGTGCGCGGTGCCCGGCAGGATCACGAACTGGCGGTCGCCGTTCGGCAGCAGATTGAAAAACTCCTCGAGGTCGGCGACGGTGGCGATCCCGTCATATTCGCCGCGCACCAGCAGCACCGGCGACAGCACCTTGTCGGGCTTCACGACAGGCAGGTTGGCGGTCATGTCGAGATAGGTGCCGGTCGGAACCTGGTCGCCGAACTGCATCTCGACATCGGCCAGCGCCTCGACCGCGGCCTGGTCGCTGGTGCCGGGCTTGTCGCGGGTGGCGATCGAGCGGATCATGTCGCGGTCGCGCTTGCGCATGTTGTGGGAGCGATAATAGGCAAGTTGCTCGGCGCGCTTTGTCAACGTCGGCGAGCCCTCGCCTTTGTAGGTGAACGCGGCGAACACCAGGCGGTCGGCGCGCTCGGGCGCCGCCATCGCATAGGCGCCGGCGCGCAGCGCGCCGGAGGATTCGCCGAGAAAGTGGAATTTCTTCAGGCCGGTTTCGCGGGTGACGACTTCGACCGCCGCCTTCAGATCCTCCACCCCGCTGGCGATATCGG
>Ga0209006_10003227_pt1 | contig 14819 bp, 16 predicted proteins | sample JacPin_JW_Ref_O2_FD_188567 | JGI IMG/M metagenome (GOLD analysis project Ga0209006, IMG submission 188567) | Forest soil microbial communities from Algoma, Ontario, Canada - Jack Pine, Ontario site 1_JW_Ref_O2 (SPAdes) (version 2) | ecosystem: Environmental > Terrestrial > Soil > Boreal... | reverse complement strand
CGTTTTTCCTCAGTCGTGAGTCCTGAGTCCTAAGTCGCGAGCAAAACGCTCGCGACTCGCGACTCGCAACTCGGGACTAATTCATCTCATATCCGCCAGTGCGCCGCGCAACTTCTGCGTGGCCCGGAAGAGCGTATTCTTGGCGGTCTCTTCCGTGGTGTGCAAAATCTCGCCTACGGTGCGCAGTTTCAATCCGTGGTAATGCTTCAATTCAAACACCATGCGCTCGCGGGGCGTAAGTTTTTCGAGCGCTCCCGAGATGCGTGCGCCCAGCTGCCGCCGCATCAAATCGCGCTCTGGATTCGCCCCCGCGCGCCCATCGGCCACCTGATCGAGCAGGTCATACTCTCCGCCCGACGCGTCTTTTGCGACCGGCGCGTCTTCTTTGCGCACAGACTTCTTACGCAAATGGTCGAGGCACAGATTGGTGACGATGCGGTAAATCCAGGTATAGAACGAGCACTCGAAGCGGAAGCTGCCGATGTTTTTGTAAGCTTTGAGAAAGGCGTCTTGATAGACGTCTTGTGCGTCGTGCTCGGTGCCGGTGAGGTGTAAAGCCAGGCGCAGCACGGCCTGATCGTAGTGACGCACCAGTTCCTCGAAGGCTGCGCGGTTGCCGCGCTGCGCCTCGCGGATGAGCATCGTATCGTCTATGCGGCGTTCTTGGACAGCCATGCGGGCCCGCGTCGTGGGGTCCTGGTTCTCACGAACAGGGTTCTCACGAATCTGGTTGTCACTGACAATGCGACCGCTGACTCTGCCCGCTCTGTCACTCGCTGTTCTCGAGTGGTCTCGTCCGCCAACCGCAAGTGGTAATACCCATGCACCGGCCGGCATTTCGTCTGGTGTCCTCTGCCTGCCCGATAATTACGATCGTATCCGGGCTCGCATAGGAATAGACGCATTGTCAGTGGAACCGTGAGCAGAAATTATAGGCTGTAAAGGAGGTTTTTGGAGCGGCTAGGTGCTTGTGTAACAAAGATTTAGGGCGAAACAGAACATTCGGCGGTGGTTGGGAACAGCAGGTTGGCAGGAGAAATGCCCTGATTGTGGAGCAAACGATAGTCAGCTCGAGACCTTATCCGCCCCAATCCCGACCAATGCGAGAATCCTGCGTGAGGTGAGGCAACTAACCGCCCTCAGCCGACGAGATGCGCCAGGCACCACCATCCTGAGTAGCCGGGAAGCAGCGCAATACCAAACCATCTTCCAGAACAAAATCCGTATCCCCACCGGGCGCAGCGATCTCGACGCGTACTAACGCTTTCCCAACTAGTTCCTTAAGCCGCTCCAAAACTTTCTCACTCGAATCGTGGCATGCGATGAGGATCTCGCCCCCTCGCTCAAGCCGGAGCCCACAAATATTGACGTCGATCCAGAGTGCCCCGAATTGTCGATGTCTCATTCTGCCGGTCGGATTAGGAAGCTGCTGTCGGAAATCCAGCCGGAGCGAGTCCATATCCGATGGTTCGTAGCCGTCCTCAAACCGATGCTGGATATTTACGACCACGCGCCAAACTTCGCAATCCCAAAAAAGTTTGGAATTCTCCCGCAGCGAGTCGACATCGTTCTGCGTCATTTCGGTTGCTGACCGTCTGGCATTGCCGGATTTTCCTCGGGAATAGCTCGCTCGGGTCCGAGGCGAAAGTACTTGCCATCTTGATCGCGAAAGTTCCAGCGAGCGTCCTCTTCAGAAGCGACAACAAAAGTACGCAGAACGAGATCGTCCGAGAACGTCAGGACCGAATCCCCCGCTGTTTGAGAAATCTCACCCGACACGAGAGTCTTTCCGTCGATCTGACGAATTCCCATCTCCATGTCAGCCCGGTCATCCTCAGAACCCGCAAGAACCCGCTCTCCCTGTTCGATACGCCACTCGACCCAGTCGCACGAGAGACTCCACTCGCCCCATGGATGGACTTGGCGATCTTTTGGAGGTTGCGGTTGGCCGAACTCCAGAAACAATTTGCTCCCATATCCCAACCAGCAGCCTTGGGCAGCCCGGCCAATCAATGGGGCGAATAGAGTGGAATCAGTTCGAACGGTCATCGATGCTTATTCTAACTCTGCGGCCAAGGCCGGGGATCGGGACATGGAGCGCCAGAAGAACAGAACTGGCCGCGCATCCAGCACCCGCCCTGTGGGAGAATACATCCATGACTGGAGTGCAATTCGTCACCGACAACAAGGGTCGCAAGGTCGCGGTGGTGTCCGAATCCCGGCGGCAGGAGGTTGGCATCCCGCTCGAAAAAGTGAAGGCCGACTTGGTCAAGCGCGGACGTTTTGCGTGGCTAGCTATGCTGTCCAGCTAAAGCCGTCGGCAAGGAAAGAACTCGAGTCTCTCCCCAGCAGTGTGCTCACCCGCGTCTTCCGGAAGATTGAATTGCTCGCCGATGACCCCAGGCCCGCGGGATGTAAAAAGCTTAAGGGTTACAAAGACCAGTGGCGAATCCGGATGGGCGACTGGCGGGTCGTCTACATCGTGGATGATCCGGCAAAGCTGGTCAGTATTACCCGGATCGCCCACCGTCGCGAAATCAACGATTAGCGCAGGAAGACTGCTGCCACCTACTCTGCGACCGCTTCCTTCTCAATAACCACCTTCAAATGCGTGGTCACATCCTTGTGCAGCTTGACCGGGACGGTGAACTCGCCGACGGTCTTCAGCGGCTCGTGCAGCTGGATCTTGCGGCGATCGAGGCTGAGGCCCTTTTTCTCCAGCGCCTCGGCGATGTCGCCCGATGTGACGGAACCGAAGAGCTGATCGTTCTCTCCCGACTTGCGCGTGAATGACACGGATACGCCGTCGAACTGTTTGGCCAGTTCCTCGGCCTGCGTCTTTTCTTTGGCGGAGCGGCGCACCGACGCGGCCTTCATCTGCACGATGACGGCCTTGTTGCCTTCGTCGGCCACAATGGCCAGCTTTTGCGGCAACAGGTAATTGCGTCCGTACCCTTCGGCAACTTTCACTACGTCTCCGCGGGACCCCAGCTTTGGTACGTCTTCTTTGAGAATGACTTCCATGAGAATGACTCCAATCTTGAGCTTTCAGCTATCAGCTCTCAGCCTTCAGCCAAACACTCAGGTCCCAGCGCGAAAAAGCTGAGAGCTGACGGCTGATAACTGAAAGCTGCCTTACGATGCTCTTCCCGCGAACGGCAGCAGCGCGATGTTGCGCGCTTGCTTGATGGCCGACGACAGGCGATGCTGGTGCGGCGCGCAGACGCCGGTCAGGCGCCGCGGCACGATCTTGCCGCTCTCGGCGACGAACTGGCCGAGCGTGCGGTAATCCTTGTAGTTGATGTCTTCGATTTTCTCGACGCAGAACTTGCACACTTTCTTGCGCCGGAAAAATTTGCGTCCGCCTTCGCGTGGAGGACCGCCGGGTCCACGTCCGCCACCGCCTCCGCCAAATCGCGGGCGGTCGCCACCCGGTCGGGGACCGTCGCTCGATCGCGGCCTTTCGCTTGGTGCCGATGGTGCTGATGGTGCGTTTTCGTCAGCCATATATCTCCTCTAAAGTCAGGGCTGTGATTTTAAGTCAGTACGAGTTGTAGTCAGGAAAGACTCGTAATCAGAGCGACTCGTAATCACTAGCCGGTCAAATCAATTTCGAAAGCTGCAAGTGCCCGTGATCGTCTGACTCCTGATCGCGGACCGCTACCGCTACTTCTACGCCGTCACCGGAGCTTCTGCCGCCGGAGCAGCAGGTGCGGCGGGAGCAGCAGCTACCGCTGCCGGAGCCTCGGCTGGTGCTGCTGGGGGCTGCGCGCTTACTTTCTTGCGAGAATCGCGCAGCGCCTTGATCTTGGCGAGCCGCTTGTGTTCCTCGTCCACACGGACGGTCAAGAACTTGATGACCGGCTCGGTCACGCGCAGCCGGCGCTCCAGTTCGTGAATCACCGGGCCGCCGCCTTCGATGACCATCAGGACATACAGGCCATCGTGAAAACGGCGCACCATGTAGGCCAGCCGGCGCTTGCCCATCTTGTCGACCCGCACCACGGTTCCACCGGAAGGCGGCACGACCGATTGCAGCGTCGAAATCAGTTTGTCCAGATCCTCTTCTTGCATATCCGGACGGACAATGAACATCAACTCATACGTACGATTCATTCGTTTCTCCAAATCTCTGGCCACGGACTTTGTGGGGCTTGCTTATTTCTGACCACCGGCCCCTGATCCCTGACCACTGTCTTCCTTCCGGTTGAAGCGGTTCATCGCCGCCGCCGGACCATCTTTCAAAATCATCTTCACTGCTTGCTCCGTGGTGTCGAGAATCCCGTTCACCACATCCAGTTCTTTTTTCTTCATCGGCGCCAGCAGATAACTCTGGCCGTCCGATATTTTTCGCTCCGGCGCACAACCGATCCGGATGCGCAGAAATTCGTTTGTGCCCAACGCGCCGATAATCGACTCGATGCCGTTATGTCCCGCCGAACTGCGCCGCGTATGAATCCGCAGCGTGCCCAGCGGAAAGTCCAGCTCGTCCTGAATCACAATCAGGTCCGATTCCGGCTGCGCTTCATATTCCCGAACCAGCCCGCCCACCGAGACGCCGCTCAAATTCATGAACGTCTCCGGCTTCACCAGCAGTACCGGAATTCCTTCAATCTCAGCCCGCGCCGTCAGAGCCCGGCACTGCCGGTTTCTGACTTCCACGCCCAGGCTGCCCGCAATGCGATCAATGGCCAGAAAGCCCAGGTTATGCGGCGAGAACTGATACTCGATTCCGGGATTGCCAAGACCGACGATCAGTTTCACGCCCGATTGTTTTCCTCAGCCTGAGATCCTTCGCTTCGCTCAGGATGACGGCGGCGGGCTCAAACGCCCGCCAACCGCTGTCACTTCTTGTCTTTCTTGTCGCCCTTCTCCGCCTTCGCCGGAGCAGCGTCGCCTTCTTCTTCAGCGTCCTGCTTGCCCTTCTTGATAACTTCAGGCTCCGCCGGAGTTGCCGCCGCATCCGCCGCCGCCGCGTCAGGCGTGGCCACAACTTCTTCTTTCACTGACGTCACGTGCGCGACCGGCTGATTGGGATCGGTAAGAAACTTGAGCTTTTCGCTGTGCGGCAAATCCGAAACGCGCAGAACCAGGCCAAAGACCAGTGCGCTCACGTCGGCATCGATGTGGCTCGGAATATCCGCGGGCAAACACTCTACTTCGACTTCGCGCAGAATCTGCTCCAGAATTCCGCCGTCCTGCTTCACACCGGCGGCCTCACCCTTGAGCAGAATGGGAATGTTGACCTTGAGCATCTTATCCATCGCGATGCGCTTCAGGTCGATGTGCATCAGGCTGCCTTTGATCGGCTCATATTGCCAGTCGACGATCATGGCCTTCGACTTCTCGCCGCCCTGCAGCGAGAGATCGAAAATCGTGTTGTGGCCGGTCTCCGAGTGGAGAATGCGCAGAACATGCCGCGGATCGACCGTGACCGGCAGCGAGTCCTTGCCCGCTCCATAGACCACGCCCGGAATTTTTCCGCCCATGCGCACGCGCCGAGCGTCGTTCTTGTTGCCTGACTCGCGTGGATGCGCTTCCAGTAAATTCGTTTCCAATGCAGTCGCCATAAAATTCAATTCCCTTTACAAGTGTTGTCATTCCGACCGGAGCCGGAGCGCAGCGACGGCGCAGTGGAGGAACCTGCTTTTTTGCCTTCGCCTGAAAGCTCGCTACATAAATAACTTACTCACCGAAGTCTCTTCGTGATTGGCCTGAATCGCGCGGCCAATCAGTCCTGCAATCGAGAGGACGCTTATTTTCCCGCCCTTTTCCGTTCGCGCTTCGTCGGCCGCCGGGCTAAGCGGGATCGTGTTCGTCACCACCACCTGCTTGATCACCGAGTTCCGGATGTTCTCAACCGCCGGACCCGACAGCACCGCATGCGATGCGCAGGCATAAACCTGGGTCGCGCCGTTCTCTTTCAAAGCCGCCGCCGTCTTCACCAGCGTGCCGGCGGTGTCGATCAAATCGTCAATGATCAGGCAGGTCCGGCCATTTACATCGCCGATCACGTGCATGATTTCGGCCACGTTCATTTCCACGCGGCGCTTGTCGACGATGGCCAGGGCCGCATCGACTTTCTTGGCGAAAAACCGCGCCCGCTCCACGCCGCCCGCGTCCGGCGAAACCACGGTCAGATTCGGCAACGCCAGCTTGCGAAAGTGATCCACCAGCACCGGCGAAGCAAACAAATGATCCACCGGGATGTTGAAAAATCCCTGCAACTGCGGCGTATGCAAATCCACGATCAGCGCCCGGCTCGCGCCCGCCGTGGTCAGCAGATCGGCCACCAGCTTCGACGAGATCGGGCTGCGCGGCTTGTCTTTCCGGTCCTGCCGCGCATAACCGAAATACGGAATCACCGCCGTGATGCGCCGCGCCGATGCGCGCTTCAGCGCATCGATCATGAGCATCAACTCCATCAAATGCTCATCCACGCCGGTCGCACCCTTGGCGCTATAGGTGCGGCAAGTCGGCTGCATTACAAAAACGTCGGCGCCGCGCACGTTCTCCTGAATCTGAACGTAGCATTCGCCGTCGGCGAACCGCGTCACCTGCGCCTGCCCGCGCTGCATGCCCAGAAACTGGCACACTTCGTCGGCCAATTGCTCATTAGCGGTGCCACTAAAAATCTTGAACTTCTCATCCACCCGCGGCCGCGGCTTGCGATCCGTTTTGTCGTCGGTCACCGGTGGGCTCTTTTTCTCAAGCTTCTCAGCTTTTTCGGTCGGCGTGACTAAAGTGGCCATCGTTTTCTGGGCTCCTGGCCTTCAGTTCTTACCGGGCGAACTTTCAGCTCTCAGCTGTCAGCTAAACCGCAGATCAGACTGAACGCTGACGGCTAATCGCTGCTTTTCTGGCTGGGCCGCTAGGATTCGAACCTAGACAAAGTGCTCCAAAGGCACTTGACCTACCATTAGTCGACGGCCCAGTGACCGGATGTTGATGATGGTGGATTGCCCCGCACTCGGGCAGACACATTGTCCTGCAACCATCGAAAATCAACAATCAAAAATTTCGCCGTCCTAACTACGACCGCCCGCTCCGATTATCCGGCCTTCATCATCCGGACACGACCATTCGCCGCCAGTATGCCTGCCGCGGCAGCGTCGCCGTCGCCTGCGCCGACCAACCTTGCTTCCGCAGCCGGCTCACCGCCTTGAGCGCCGCGGCCCGCGACGCAAAAAGCCCGTACAGCGTCGATCCGGAGCCTGACAACGACGCATACTTTGCGCCAGCGCGCAAAAGCGCACGATTTCCTTCACCTAGCACGGGATATTCAGGAAAAACGACCTGTTCAAAGTCGTTTTCAATCCCAGCCCGGACAAGCTCGAGAAGCTGATTCTCGGCCCGGCCCCTTCGTCTCGATCGATCAGAAGGAGCACCGGAGTGCAATTCACTCAGCCACGCCGACAACTCGCGACCAAGCTCATTCATTCTATCGGAGGCTGCGGAGGCCGTCAATTTAGCGACAGTTTTTTTAGGGACAGCCGCCCCCGGCGGCCCGGCGGACTGCATCCGATCCCACTCTACAAACGCCTTGGGCGTCGACACTCCGACTTCTGGCGTCACCACAACACACGCAATCGCGGGCAAATCCGGAAGCGGATACACCTGCTCGCCGCGTCCCACTCCCAACACCGTCCCGCCAACCAGAAACAGCGGCAAGTCCGACCCGACGTCCGCGGCGATTCGCAACCTCTCGGCAGCAGGCAAAGATTTTTTCAGCGCCCGCTCGAGCCCCAGCAGAGTCGCGACCGCATTGGAGGAAGCGCCGCCTAACCCGCCCTGCACCGGTAGCCGCTTCTCGATCCCGATCACGACCTTCGCTTTTACGCGCAACGCCGACAGAGCTTTCTCCACGATGCGGAAGCAGGTGTTGGACTCATCTTTCGGCACGCGCGGATCGTTGCATTGAACTTCGATTCCGGTCCCGCGTTTCACGCTGACGCGAATCACGTCATGTAACGCGATGGTCTGATACACCGTCAGCAGTTCGTGAAATCCGTCTTCGCGCGACGCACCAATGCGCAGCCCGAGATTGATTTTCGCGAACGATCGAACGGTCACGGTCATCGAAGGATGATTGTAAGGTTTCGGTGGCTGCTTTGCTCAGGAACGGACTCGCGTGGTGCGCGGACTTGGGGCAGGTGAGAATTTTGAGTTTCAAATTTCAAGCCGGGAGAGTTCCTCGTCGTGGGCTCCTCATGCGCCGGCATATCATTCCACGGGTATGGAGAGCCTCGACCCGGCAGGGGATTTCCTCCGCATCTCCGAACACTACCGCGGCCTTCGCGACGGCGAACTCCTAGCCCTCGCAGCCCAACCCGCCGAGTTGACTGACATCGCGCAACGGGCTCTCGCGAATGAACTCTCCAGTCGCCGACTAAAGCTTCCCCTGAATGAAGCCCCCACTGCGCCCGAGGTCTTGCCGCCTCTCGGCACCATGGACCCGAACGATCCCTCCTACGACGAGGATCGGTATCCAGTCACAATCCGCACCGTCTGGAGCGTGGCCGATGCACTCCAACTGCAACGTTTACTGGATGTCGCTGGAATCCCCTTTTACATGGGGCCGGAGCAAGCCACCGGCGTGGATAGGGTCACTTCAAATTTCACCGATGGTCTCGAAGTGAGAATCATGAACGTGGGGGTCCCTTGGGCGTTGCAGGCCATGAAAAACTATTGGCCAGTGAGTGACCGACCTCCCAAAGCGGAAAAAGAACCCCTGAGCGAGATCCCAGTACATTGCCCCAAGTGTCACTCCGCGGAAGTTATCTTCGAGGCGCGCCCCTTGCCCGAAATATTCAATTGGATCTGCGATTCCTGCGGACATCGCTGGGAAGACAACGGCGTGCTTAGAGAAGACTAACAACAAACGGACACTTTCGCACTACCGCCGTTTGTAGAGCACCGCAAACTCAAACCCAGAATTCGGCGGAAACAACTCCGCCACCTTCCGCAGGCGTTCGGCGAGCGCCGAAGGCGCGAGCAACGGATAATCCCTCTCACGCAGATCGTAGTAATCCACGTCGAGATAGAGCGACAGGAGATAAATCGAAACCGTGTCCGCAAACGTGGCTTCCAGATATTCGTTCTTGTAGCGCTCGCTGTCGGGACCAGCGGCCGTAGCCAGTTTCCGCGCTTCCCAGGCGTCGAGAGAAGTTTCGCCGCGTATGCCAGCTTCCACCTGGCTCCACGCCAGTTCGCTGAAATCTTTGGAGACGCCGGCGCGCTCCACCAGCGCATGCCCCACATTGATGTAGAACTCGAAGGCGACAGAAAATTTGTCGTCCATCAGCCGAGTAGAAATAAAGACGCATTGCGAATCGCCCAGGCTGAGGTTGCGATGGCAGACCGCGTTGTCGCTGAGCGCGACATCGTAACGATCGGCAATCACCGTTTCTTCGCCCTGGTTCACGGTCAGCGGGACAAAGTAATAGGCCTTGCGCTCGAGCGCAGCCGCGATCGGCGTGGGCACGGCGGCAATCATGCGCTCAAGGTCAAACGAGTTAAGAGCCGTCTCACCGGCCACGGCATAGCAAATGCCATTGGCCGCCTGAGAAACCGGCGTCGCTTGAACAACTTCGGTAGGGCTCCGTGTGATAGCTGCTGCGGCTTGAGACATCCTGTTTGGTCTTTATATTCTACACAGTAATAGCGGGCGTTAGTAGCACGGTCGGGACGCGCGGCACTACAGCTACAAACCCATCAGTCTCGCTTACTTTCGTAACTCGAAGCGACCTCTCAGCAGCGATATGCTACCCCTGTCCACGGGATTTCCGCCTGTCGCGCCTTGGCGCGCAACGACGCGGAGTCGCGATGAGATGGAGCTTCGGATAGACAATGCCAACCACACTCGGCCAATTCGAAATTCTCAGTGAACTGGCGAAATCGCCCACGAGCACGGTATACAAGGCCAACGACCCGGAGTCCGGGCAGACCATCGCGCTGAAGGCGATTCAGTTAAGCGTCTTCGGAGACAGCTCCTCGGAACTGGCGCAGGCGCTCATGGCCGAAGCCGAGAGCACCAAGGTGCTGAGCAGCCCGAACATCACCAGCGTCAATGCCGCGGGCGAAATCGAAGGCCAGTTCTGCGCCGCCATGGAATACGTGCAAGGCAACAGCATCGCGACCATGCTGGCCCGCAAAGAAGGATTCACGATCTGGGATCTGCTCGACATCGGCCGCCAGTTGTGCGCCGGACTCGATCACGCCAAGTCGCACAACGTTGTCCACTACAGCCTGGAGCCGGCCAAGATCATGTGTGGCTGGGATGGCACGGTGAAGTTGCTCAGCTACGGCATATCGAGCGTGGGAAAATTTGCGCACCTGGTTCCCGATGGAGTCCCTTCCTGCCTTTACTACATGTCGCCCGAGCAAGTGCGCGGCGAGGAGATGGATTCGCGGTCGAACCTGTTCAGCCTGGGCGCGATGTTCTACGAGATGGTCACCGAGCGCAAGGCGTTTGACCGCGACGACGTGGAGTCTCTGCGGCAAAGCATCGTCGACAGCACGCCGGTGGCTCCGATTCACGTGAATCCCAAAATTCATCCGCTCCTCAGCGACCTGATCATGAAAGCGCTGGCGAAGGATCCGGCGGAGCGTTACCAGACCGGACGCGAACTGCTCGACGATCTGGAGAAGTGCAAGGAATCGAAAACGCTGGGACCGAAGAAGGAAGCGCCGAAGGGCGCTGCCGCTCCGGCGCAGGCAAAAGGCGCAACGCAAGCCAAAAGTGCTGTGCCGGCTGCCGTTGCGACTCGTCCCGCAGTACCAGCCAAGGTTGCGGAAAAGAAACCGGCTCCGGCACCACGCGTTGCAGCCGCACCAGTGACTGCTAAGTCGACATTGGCCGCTCCGAAGGCCGCGGCGGCTGCAGCAGGTGTGGGCGGCAATTACACGTCTGCCTCTGCAGCATCGGCGCCGACATCCTCCGAACCGGAGATCGATTTATCGGACAGCTTCGTTTCCGCCAGCGTAAAAGCGACGCTGGCCGCGTCCGAGCGCTCCATGTCGATGTCATCGGCAACTTTGGATGAACCGCAAGTTGAGACCTTTGAGCCGCCGAGCGAGAACGACCGCCCGAAGATTGCAGTCGATCCCATGATGGCCGAAGGTGGGCCCGCGACGAGCAAAGGCGTGAGCTTCTCCGAGATGACGGAGTTGCCTCCGCTGAAAGAAGCGTACGTTCCCCCACCGCCGCCAACAGCGCCGGCGTCCAGCTATCAACCGGTGGACGGCGGGCCTGCGGCGTCAACGATGTATGACGGCGATCTGAAGGCGGACCGGCAAAAGAAAGACGACGAGAAAAAAGTTCAGCCCCGCGAGGTTGCCGAGAAGGCAATCAAAGAGATCAAAAACGTTCCGCCCAAGTTAATGGGGTATGCGTTGGGGGCAGCGGGCGTGGCGATTCTGATTATCGGTATTGGCGTCACCTACTACGTGCATACTTTGAACAGCGACGACGACTCCGGCACGGGGCGTGCAACCGTCGAAGCTCCAGCACAGTCTCAAGATCAACCGGCTCCGCAACAGCCCGTGGCACATGCCGCGCCGCAGAGCGCTCCAGCAGCCACGCCGGCTCCCGAGGCTTCCGAACCTGCGCCTGAGGCAGCGGCGCCGACTCGCGCCGAACACGCACGGGCGCCGAAAAAGAAGTCGGCTCCGGTGGCTCCGGTTGTCATTCCCGGACAAATGGCGATCGACTCGACGCCTCAGGGCGCCCAAGTCGTAGTCGATGGAATGAAAGATCCCAGCTACGTCACGCCCTTCGCGTTGACCAATCTGCAACCCGGCCAGCATTCGATTACAGTCAGCAAGGCGGGATATGGTACGGATTCGCGCTCGATCAACGTCGTCTCGGGCAATCGCGCAACGGTAGTGGTTCATCTGGCGCAGTTGATGGCTACGCTTGTGGTAAACAGCGATCCAGCGGGCGCAAACATCTATGTCGACGGCCGCGACACGGGCACGAAAACGCCCGCCCAGGTCAGCGTCGATAAAGGCACGCACGTCGTTCTCGTACGCAAGATGGGATACATCGACGAGACCATGAACGCGCAATTCGTTCTGGGGCAGACTTTCAACTTCGCGCCTTCACTGCGGCCGCTGGGTAACGCCGACAGCATCAAGACGGTCGGGAAGATGTCGAAGCTGTTTGGCGGCAAAGGCGCTCAGCCGGGTCAGGCAACGCTGAGCATCCACACGCAGCCCAAGGGCGCGCAGGTGGCGATCAACCAGCACATCATGGACAAGAATTCTCCGCTCGATGTGGCGCTCGATCCTGGCAATTACGTAATCGATATCACGCTGACCGGATACGCTCCGCTGCATAAAGTCATCACCGCCGACAAAGGCGGCAAGGTCGTGATCGACGAAACGCTGGCGCCGCAGTAACGCGGCACTCGTCGTGAAATGATCTGCAGCACAGCGAACACTCGCCTATCCGGCTTCCGACGCCAACTCCGCGCTCACACCTTAGTGATGCGGTTTGGTTTTCTTAAGAAGGGATCTCCCGCTTTACGCCTCCAGCGCGTAAGCAAACCGTAGCGCCGCCACTCGAAGCACCATCTTCCAACCCGCCGAGAATCAGTCATAATTCCCTGCAACATGACTAAGCATGGCTCGATGTCCAAGCGACGATCTTTGCGCCACGATCCTAAGTTCGGAGTTGACCAGTCAGAACAAGACTTCCCAATTGGGTTCTCGTGCTTTTCTTTGCAGCCATGCCCCTCGCAGGTCAAACAGCGGCGAAACCGAAGCGGGCTTCACAGATAGAAAGCCGCCAGGGAAATCATCCCGACGGGCCGGATCAGATTAGCCACGGCACCGTGGCATCAGGAGATACGCTGCTATGCATGCTGGTCGAAGTCTATGACGAGAGCCACCAATCCTCGACCGCCTGCGTAGTCCAATTCACTGATGGACCGAAACGCACCCTGGCGTTCGACGAATCGATGACTGCAGCACAAGACGGCGAAGCGCTTCTGGAGTGTGCGGGAGACAAGCCCGGACGGTGCGCGGTCAAGGTGAATCCCCCGACCACCAAACCATCGTCTGATATCCGATGATGAAACCCTTCGACGCGGTGGCTGCAGACTGAGAGCAGCCATTCAACGGCCCCCGTCTGGTGTCAAGAGTGTGCGGTGGCGCAAGTTTAGTGAGGCAGGCGGAAGTTGATCGTAATCTGCGTCTGAATCTCGACTGGCTCTCCGTTGAGCAGATACGGCTTGTATTTCCAGCGCTTGACCGCATCGGCGGCGGCGCGAGTGAGCTGTTGATCTCCGCTCAGAATTTTTACATCCGTAATGTCGCCGCTCTTCGAGATCGTCGCCGACAACTGAACCGCGCCTTCGACATGCAGGTGGATTGCATTCGTCGGATAAACCGGCTCCACTTTCTTCACCAGCAATCCCTGCGATACGCCCTGAGAGATGCTGAGTTTCTGCAGCACCGGCGTCGCGGTCTTTCCTGAACCAACCAGGTCCGGAGGCGGCCCGCTGGAAGCAACCGCAGCCATTCCGATCAAACTGGGGGCGACTGGATCCGACGGGGCAGGTTGTGCCTTTACTTTCGGCGCTGCGCCACCTTTAACCAACAGAGGCGCGTCAGCCGCAGCGGATGAAGATTTGTGATTTTCCTTGGCCGGGTTCGAAGACACATTCCCGGTTTCGTTAGACGTTGTCTCTGTCGCGCCTGGATTCGATGACGGAGTCGCGGCTTCGGTGGCGGGTTGCGGCGCCGACTTCAAAGTCAGGTCGGGGGTGCTCACTGCCGAAGCTGAGGCCGCAGGCGCTGAAGTTGCCGGTGAGGACGTAGATGGAACGCTGGCGGGCCTTGCCGGCACCGCTGCGGTCTGACTGGCAGGCTCAGAGCTGCGTCCACCGAGATAGCCGTAGCCGCCGTAAAGAATCGCACCGACCAGCACAACCGCTGCGACCGCGATCAGAATTTTCTTGCTGCCGCCAGAGGCCTCAGGCTCGTTGGCTCCGCCAAACGTGAACGAAGGCGCTGGCATGCTTGTCGAAGAGCTGATCGTCTCGGCAGCTGTTGCGGGCGCGCTTGCAGCGAGAATCTCGCTCGCTGCTTCGACCGGTGCGACGGGTGCTTCTACGATAGCAGGCGGCGGTACTTCGCGTGCCGGAGCTGGTGCGCTCGCGGCTCCGCTGCTCGCGAATGATGAAGACAAAGGAGCGCTTGCCGCAGGAATGGAGGCGGCCGGAGTAATGGATGCTGCCGGTCTAGATGCAGGCCTGGCTGCCGGAATCGCCGGCGTTTGCACTGCCGCAGCCGGAATCGGCAGCTTGGCCGTCGAAGGAGCAGCGCTCGGGACTGGGCTTGAAGTGATAGCCGGATTCTGTCCGAAATTTGCGGGTCTAGCCGTCGGCGCGGCGCTGGGCTTCGCTACAGCCTGCGGCTGCGGCGGCACTGCGGCCGGTCTTGGCGCAAGAGGAAGAGAAGCTGAAACACTTGGTGGCGCAACAACCGATGGAGCCGTTCCCAATGGCGATGCCGGACGCTGGGTTGGTGGCGTCGGCGTGGTTGCCGCCGGTACAACCGGTTTTCCCGTGTCGCCTTTTCTGAGCAGTCCGCGCGCCACGCGGAGCGTTCCCTTCGCTTGTTCAACATTAATGGGTTTGGTCAGGACCAGGTTGGCGCCGATGCGGAAAGCTTTCGCCACTCCGGCCTGACCTTCCACCACCGCGACGGCAAGCGACGACTGGTTGGACGTCGAATTGCGCGCGCTCTTGAACAACAGGGTGGCGTTCTGCTCGTTATCGCAGTCCACCACCACGGCATCGAAATGCTCGCCC
>Ga0209006_10003226_pt1 | contig 14820 bp, 18 predicted proteins | sample JacPin_JW_Ref_O2_FD_188567 | JGI IMG/M metagenome (GOLD analysis project Ga0209006, IMG submission 188567) | Forest soil microbial communities from Algoma, Ontario, Canada - Jack Pine, Ontario site 1_JW_Ref_O2 (SPAdes) (version 2) | ecosystem: Environmental > Terrestrial > Soil > Boreal... | reverse complement strand
GGGGCCGCACATTATGATTGTGAGTCCGCATGAGAATCAGAAAGAGTTGCAGTCGTTTAGTCATGATGGGTCGAACGGGATGCCGTACGTGGCGCACCTGCCCGGCGGGACGGATCTTTATTTGGTGATGCCGATTCGTCAGGTGGGGGAGAAATGAAGGCGGGGCGAGTGCCTTTTGGGGAGGTGGCGGTATGGCGGCGGGGATTTTGCTGAGGGCTGATCTAAACCTGCAGGCAGAGGCTCGGCGAAAAGTCCGCCGAGAGGAAGTGCGACTTAGAGGCGTTTTTGTGTCGCGGCTGAAGCCCCGCCTCGGCGGGCAGGACCCACAAAGACGGAAGGCTCGGCGAAAATTCCGCCGAAAGGAAGTGTGCCCTAGAGGCGTTTATGTCGCGGCTGAAGCGCCGCGTCGGCGGCAGGCGCGAGCCACAAAGACGAAAGGCTCGGCGAAAGTTCCGCCGAAAGGAAAGCGGCTTTATTGCGTTCTTGTTCCCAGCCCTTTCGGGTTGGGCTAAGTTGTGTCACGCCTGCGGCGTTCGTAGCTCGCTCGTCGTTGAGAATTGTTAGCTGAAGCGGCGCCATGGCGGGAGAGGATCATCGTCATTTCGGAAGTCGGGGTCGGTGGTCTCGTCGGGGTCGATCGGTGACGCGAGGACGTCGCGGGCTCTGGTTGCGTCACTTTTGCGGACCAGGATTTTAAATCCTGCGCCGGACCATGCTAGGTGTTCGCGCATTCTTCCTGCGGTGTCACCTTGAATGATTGCGCGAATGCCGGCTTGCTCCAGCACGCCCTTGGCTAATTCCGCTTCAAATTGGCCACCGAATGACTGGATCACCACGAGCTTAATATCATGGGGTTGCAGCGCCTCTTCGTTGATTTGCTTGCGGGCGTGCTGGATTAGTCGGCTGTGCTTCTGCGAACGTGGGGTCGGAGCCGTTGAGAGCGTTTGCCCAGACAAGTAGGGTCGTCATCTTTTCCTCGAAATCGCCTTCGGGCCACGGGCTCGGCGTGTAAACAGAACGGTCCGATTTGTAGTGCTCCGAGCCGAAACGACGATTCTTGTCCGAATCGTGGAGTGACGACTCCGTTTGGTGATATGCGGCGGAATCCATACTGTTGATGATTCTTTCGCGGGCTTCGTCGGGCGTCATACGCAGATAAACTGTATACCGAGGAAAAGCAAAATTCCAGAAAAGGCTCGGCGTCCGAAAATTAGCCGGCCTAACCCGCCCGCCTTCGAAGTGACCCTGAACGCGCTCGTCTGTTGTTTTTGACACCACACGCTAGCGGTTGTTCCTCGGAACCACGCTCCTTAATCAGTGTCTAATAGAGCATGAAGTTCTTTCCCTTCGCCAAAATCGCAACAGGGTTTTGCATCGCAGCGGTGGCCGCCGTATCGGTGTCCGGGTGCCAATGCGGAGCCAGCTATCATGGACCAAATAATTTGGCGGTGGCCAAGCTCGAGGCAGATGGGGCAACGGTGATTTTCGAGGGCGTGCCCGAGCGTTTCGAGAACACGTGGAATATTCTGAAGGCCAAAGATGGAGAAAGAATTTCTGCGAATGAACTTTCTCCCACGAAGTATCAATCTGCGATGCTGGTCACGTTTAGGGTGTTACGAGCATACAAAGGGGATCTGGGAACCGAGATCGGAATCAAAACCGGATTTGGCGGCGGAGATTGCGGAGCGGTTTACGCGCCCGGCGTCACCTACTTGATATTTGCAAGTGGAACGAGTGCCGAAGTTTTTGGGAGTTGGGATGTGTAGTCCAGGCGGATGGATCGGGGGCGACGAAGTAGCGACGCAACTGCGATACCTCCGAAAAGAGCAACCCGTTGCGAGCGATCTGATTCCTTGGAAGAGACAAACGCCGGCGGAATATGCAGCGGAATACGCAGCTCAGGAAGAACAAAGACACCGCGATTCCGAAGAGTTTCAGAAGCGATATGCGGAAGTCACCGGGAAAATCTGCGGCACTACATTGGAAGAAAAGCCGGATGATTCGACTCTTGGACTAGTCGAGTTTCTCTCTACCGAAGGCTACTCTCCGATACAGCACCCAACCGCTGAAGTCAATCGAGACGGTTCGTTTTGCTCTGGGCGATTGGGCCCTGGCAAATATTACCTTTATTTCAGGAAAGGATCGGGCGCGTCGAGGTCCGCAGCTTATTTTCCGGGCGTCGGAGACAGAGTGAAGGCAACGGCGGTGGAAATTGGCCCCGGGCAAACCAAGTCCGACATAATATTCAAGATACCCCAGCAGAAAAAGTATTCAGTCCGGGGCATTATCTCGATCAATCACGAGTCCGGACTCGACCTGCAGGGCGCAGAACTTCTTCTCATCAGCTTGGACGGTGCTCCGTATTCAGGCTGGTATGGCCAGGCAATCGACTTCCAAAGTACGTCTTTCTTTTCGAAGGTCAAGTATTTTGATCTAGAGGACGTTCTGCCGGGCCGTTACGTAGCATGTATTTCCGTGGGTGGCCGCAATTGGTTTACTTATAAGGACGAAGTAAACGTGACTGATCACATGAAATTCATTTCCCTTCAATTAGAACATTCGAAGTAGGCCCGTGCGCTAGTGTCGGGCTCTTTGCGTTGTTGTCTTCTGCAAAGGGTCCGGGTTTAGATCTCACACTTGTAAGTCGTACAAGCCCCGCGCCGCACATCAGCTTCCAGAATCAGCGCGTAAGGTGGACGCATCCCACTCTTCAGAAGAATTGGTACACTAACTCAGATTGATTTGCAGAATCGGAACGGAATCGGCGCAACTGCGTGTAACTTGTATGAGGAAGCACTAAGATTTACACATGAGCAAAATCGGCAACCAGCATACCAACTCAACCAAGGCACCCGCGAAAGCTCAAAGCGCGTCGCATCGCGAAGAGGTGAATCGCACGGCGCTGCCGCTTTCGGCGCTTGATTTGGTTCCGCTTGTGGAAGGGGGTACTAGCGTGGAGGCGCTGCGCGCTGCGGCGGAGCTTGCGCAGGCGGTGGATCGGTTTGGGTACACGCGGCTTTGGTACGCGGAGCACCACAACATGCCGGGGATCGCTACGACGATTCCTGAGATATTGATCTCGCACGTTGGCTCGATGACTTCGCGGATACGGCTGGGCGCGGGTGGCGTGATGCTTCCAAATCACTCGCCGCTGCAAGTGGCTGAATCTTACAAGCTGCTTGAAGCGATCTATCCTGGGCGAATCGATCTTGGGATCGGGCGGGCGCCGGGGACTGATGCGCTAACCGCGCTGGCGCTGCGGCGTTCGCGGAAGGCGCTTACCGCGGATGATTTCCTCGAACAACTTGGCGAGCTAATTGCGTGGGGAAGCGGCACGTTTCCGGCCGACAATCCGTTCCGTTCGGTGCGCGCGATGCCGGACGATAGGCCGCTGCCGCCGCTCTACTTGCTCGGTTCGAGCAATGACGGCGCACGGCTTGCCGCTGAGATGGGCGTGGCGTTCGCGTTTGCGGGACACTTTAGTTCGGACCCGCCCGAAGTTGCGATGAATGTTTATCGCAGCGGATTTTATCCGAGTGGGCCGCTCGAGAAACCGTACGCGATCCTCGCGCTGTCGGTTTTTTGCGCGGACACTGAGGAGGCTGCGGAGCGCATGGCGTCGTCGATGCTGCTTTCGTTTGCGCGGCTTCGAACTGGACATCCTGGGCGTTTGCCAAGCCCGGAGGAGGCTATGACGCACGTTTATTCGCCGGAGGAAGAGAAGATTGTCGCGTTCTTCAAAAAGATTCGAATCGTGGGCACGGCGGAAAAAGTCCGCGGGCGGATTCAGGAAATCGCGAGGCGGTCGGAGGCCGACGAAGTGATGATCGCGACGCATGCGTTTGACCCGGTTGCGCGCATGCGTTCGTACGAGCTGGTGGCGCAGGCGTTTGGATTGCCCGAGATTAAACCGATTCGGGCTGAGCGGGGCCGCGGCGAAAAGATGGCTGGACGATGACGCAAGTTCCTCGGATTCCGATTTTGTTGCCGCTGAGCATTGGTATAGGCGTCATTATGTGCTCGATCTTTGTGCATGCGCTGCCGTTGAGTGCGGCGGTTGATTTTCTTCGGCGCCAACGAAAACTCGGACACGTGGGAACCAGCTTTTGGTACGACTTTGTAATCGTCGCAATGACGATATCGTTCACGCTGGTCGCGCATCTGGTTGAGATCGCGCTGTGGGCCGTGCTGTTAGAGTGGTGCGGCGAATTTCCAGAGTTCGGGAGCGCGTTCTACCATTCGGCGGGAAATTACACGTCGGTAGGTTACGGTGATCTGATTATGTCGCCAACTTGGAGATTGCTCGGACCACTGGAGGCTGCGAACGGAATGCTCATGTTTGGAGTGTCCACCGCGATGATTTTCGCTGTGATTCAATGGCTGATTCAGGCGCGGTTTGCGGATCTCAGGCAATGAGGGGAGGCTTTACAGCGAGTTTCAGACATATCGACTTGGCTATTGAAAGCAGGTCCCTCGTCGGCGAAAAGCGCCTCTGTCGGGATGACAACGTTACACAAGTTATCGCGTCGAGCATTGTTCCTTCTTATGGCCCTTTTGACGACCCCGCGAAAGATGCGTGAGATTAAAATATTTCGATTGGGTTTGATTTGAGCGCGCGCGATCCGATCGCAGTTCCCTCCTCGCAACCCTCGCTGAGCGATTCCAGCAAGCGAATACTGCCCTGGCTGATCGCGGTGGCGTTTTTTATGGAGTCGCTGGACACCACGATTCTGAATACTGCGGTGCCGACGATTGCGGCCGCACTTCATGTTGCGCCACTGAGCATGAAGTCGGTGCTGGCAAGCTACACGTTGAGCCTTGCGGTTTTCATTCCGATTAGCGGCTGGATGGCGGACCGCTTCGGAACGCGGCGTGTGTTCGCGTCGGCGATTGGCATATTCGCGCTGGGTTCATTTCTGTGCGGCATGTCGACCAATATTCATATGTTGGTCGCGTTCCGCATCCTGCAAGGCGTGGGCGGGTCGATGATGGTGCCCGTGGGCCGGCTCACTCTGGTGCGAGCGTTCGCCAAATCCGAACTTGTTCGCGCTTTGAGCTTCGTCACGATTCCGGCGTTGATTGCGCCGATGCTGGGGCCGATCACGGGAGGACTGATCGTTGGTTACCTTCACTGGAGATATATTTTCTGGGTGAATATTCCGATTGGACTGATTGGCTTGTACCTGGTTTACCGGCATCTGCCGGACTATCGCGAGCACACCGATCCTCTTGACGTAACCGGGCTGATTCTTTTCGGGTCGGGCATCGCGCTACTTTCGTATGTGCTGGAAGTGTTTGGCGAACATACGTTGAACACGCTTGAAGTGTTGGGGCTTTTGGCTCTTTCCATCGTTCTGCTGGCGGGCTATGGATTTCATGCGACGAGAACCGCGCATCCAGTGCTGCGTCTTACGCTATTTCGGATTCGTACGTTTCGCGCGTCAGTGGTTGGGAGCTTTGTGACGCGCCTGGGCATCGGCGGCATTCCGTTTCTATTTCCGCTGCTGTATCAGGTTGGCCTTGGGTTCACTCCGATTCAATCCGGACTGATGTTGATGCCGCAGGCCATCGCTGCGATGAGCCTGAAGCCGGCGATGCCGCATATTTTGGCTCGATTTGGCTACCGCTCGGTGCTGATAACGAACACGTTGCTGATGGGCCTGCAGATTTTGCTTTTCGCTACCATTGGAAAAGACACGCCGGTATGGGTGGTCGTGCTTCAAGTATTTTTCTTCGGGTTCTTCACGTCACTGCAATATACGAGCATGACCACGCTGGCCTTCGCGGACGTGAACACGGAAGAAGCGAGCAGCGCGAGTTCGATCGCGAGCACGGTGCAGCAGATGGCCGTCAGTTTCGCAGTGGCTTTAGCATCGTTGGTGACCGCATTCTTTATTCCCGATCGACATACTTCCAGCGCGCCAATATTTATTCACGGCATCCATCGAGCTTTTATTGTGTTGGGCGGGATGACTATTGTTTCCACTATTGTTTTCCGCGGATTGAAACGAGGAGATGGGGGAGACGTGAGCCAGCAGAAGGGGGTACACGTTGGGTAGAGGTTGCGTGGTTTGCAAACCGCAAGACAAAAGCAGGTCCCTCAAGGCGATCCGCACACGACGCGGATTTCGGGATGACACGTTAAATTCAGAAGCAAGTCAAAAGACGGACCCTTCCGAAGTACGAAGGGTCCGGCACCCTCGCGAGATTCAGTCGTGCATGGACTGAACACCGGTGCCGCGCGGAAGGGCTAGCCACCCGCCCGTGGAAGTCTCTTTTCACCTCTATTAGAAGACCTCAGATCGATTCGGCCACACGCACCACCCACAGCGCGGCGCTAATCAGCAAGAATGAATACGCGAAATTCACCAAGTCCGAAACGGAACCAACTTACACGGATGCAGAGGTCTTTTGTTGGCGATTTCATAGCTGAACTTGTTCGACAGCGCTAGGGCTTCGGATTCGAGTTTCGCAAGTTCGGTCTGCAGTTCCGAGGCCCGCACTCGTTGCGCGATAATCACATTGTCGAGTAAATCAGATATTTTCAAGAGCTTGGCGAGCGCACCAACCGCGACAGTCTCCTCCCCGTCGCTTATAAACTGGAAGTCGCGATCCAGGTGCAGTTTGTTCTTGTTCTTTTGTTGCGTCAGCCTGTTGTACGCGAAAACCGCCAACTTCAAGTTTCTTACGTATGACGTAAGCGGACTGTTCGATTGAAATTCCGGTAGTCCGGATTGATCGAGAATGTGCTCGGCCATGCTCGCGATCCATTTTCTTCGACGACCAAGATGTGTCTCATAACTATCCTTGAACGATTCCCATGAAGATATCAGCTCATGGTAATGGTAGGTCCGAGCATCCTCTAGCAATGCGGGATCAAGCACAGTATGAAGGTGGTTTGGTCCGATTGAGGAGAGGAGAACTGGGCCTTCCAATATCGGACTTTCATACGAAGGCGCGGATGCGTTGTATTGTTGCAATCCCCAGTTAACCAAGAATGATGGTGGATTTCCAAGCCTCTTGGATTCATCAGATAACGGAACAAGAACCTGCTTCTTAAGGTCGTCCAGGTGATTTTTCTGCGCTTCGAGATAGATCTGAAGCTTCAACACAAGCGACGAGACGATCAGTGTTGTTGTGCCACCGAGTAACCACGTGCCGACGGAGTTGCTCGTGACCGTTGGAAAGAAGCGCAGAAGTACAATCCGCGTGAGAAGAAGAACGCCGGCCACCAAAAGGACGGCTCGAACCGCGTGTTCGTAAGTACGTGGCATGGTAGCATCCGCAGATTATGTCGTCCTCAGTCTTATGGCAACTGTCAGACAAGACAATTACTGGGGTCTGTTTTCCGCTGGCGCCTTGTGTAGCGACTGCTGAATCGCCTTTTCTGCCAGGGGCGCCATTATTTTATATCCGGCATCGTTCGGGTGCAGGCCATCGTCAGACAGGGCGCGCTTCAGCATGCCTTGGTCGTCGGCGAGGGCCGTGAAATAGTCGAGATATACGGAGCCGTTTTTGGCGCAGTAGTTTTTCAGCCACTTATTTATTTCCAGGATTCTGGCGCGCGGACGTAGCGCGAAAGACTCTGCAGAATCGGGAGCGTAGTTGTTTACCGGGAGGACGGACGCGAATACCGTGCGGATTCCGTGGGCGCGGGCGAGCTCGGCCATGGATGCGTAGTTGGATTCGATGTCTTCGTTCGACGCGCGGCCGGTGACGCCGGCGATGTCGTTGGTTCCTGCTAGCACAACCAAAACTTTGGGGTGCAGATCGATTACATCTTGGCGGAAACGGACTAGCATCTCGGGAGTGGTTTGGCCGTCGATGCCGCGGTTGATATACGGCTTGCCGGGGAAATAATCCGGCAACTTCCAGTAGTCGGTGATGGAGTCGCCGACAAATACTACTCGGTTTTCGCCGGGCGCGGGTGGCGCTAGCGCGGCGTTGGCTTCGCGATAGCGCGCGAGTTGGCCGAAATCGTCTACGTAAATTGCGATTCGCGACATGCGGTATTCATCCAGGCTGGCTGAGCCACTGGAAGGGATGGTGGGAGCGGGTTGTTGGGTATGTTGGGCGAGCGCGGGAACGGAGAGAAGGATTACAAATAGCGGTTGCGAAAGAAGGCGAATGAGCGGATGGAGGTTCATTTTCTCCTCGAAAAAACGTAGCTTGATGAGATATGGAATTAGACACCCTTTCGACATTCAGGAACAAACCGATTAAGTTCCTTTGCCCCCGGGGGTTTTCTCCTTCCGATAAACGGCGCCAAGGTTCAAGCGGGCGCAGCATGCTGCGCCCCTACGGGTGGTGTGGAAAATTGCCGGCGTGGGCGTGCTGGAGCCCGAGAGGCCTGGCGTGACGGAGTTTTCGTAGAGTGCGAAAAGGTGTGGTATTAGCCCGGGTTTAACTGGTGCTCGCGAGCGAAAGTTTTTGTAGGTGTTGGATCTAAACACGCACCCTTTGCAGAAAGGAAAAACGCAAAGAGTGCGACACCCTGAAGGGCCAAGCGTGGCGTAACGGAATTTTCGTAAAGTGCGAAAAGGTGCGCCACTGGAGCGAGATCGGAGATCGTGGCGGTAACAGAAATCCTTGGCTAGGGCAGATAGCGGTCGTCTTATTACGAAGGAACTCCGCGGCGCTGATACGCAGCGTAGCCAATAAGGCCGAAGAGCGATAACAGCCCAACCTCGGGGAAAAGAATCATAGCGCCCGCGCCGAGCACGAAAGCACCAAGGCCAGCAATAACGAGTGATGTGTCTTTTACCAATCTCATGCAACAAGCATGAGGTGCTCAGACGCGACCAGCAATAGTACGGATGGAAGGTGAATTTGAATCGCGCGGCAGTTCCTTGCGCGAGCATTTAAAGCCCGCTGCACGCGCAAGGAACAATTTCGACTGTGCCTGATAAACGCGCTATCGCGCTAATCTATATCGACTTGGAAGGTCAGAGAAGGATTGCCGACTGCAACTGCATACCATAATCCATCCGGTCCCATAACGAAGTACACATCTTGCTGGTAGAACCACGGCGGATATGCTCCGGCGTAGAACCAATAGCCGCCGTAAGAAAACTCCCGACGTCCATTGAATTCGCGTCCCCCGGTTTCAACGAAGCGAGAATGATGGTCAGGGCCAAATCTGCTGGTGCTGTAAACGTGTCCACGACTATCTTTCTGACCATTTTTGGCATACTGGGCATGTGACTGCTCTGCATGGGTGGCTTCCTGATGCTTCGCAGCTGGCTTGGCTTCTGAGTGATTCGCGGCCGGCTTAGCTTCTGAGTGGTTCGCGGCTGGCTTGGCTTCCGAGTGGTTCGCAGCTGGCTTGGCTTCTGAGTGGCTCGCGGCTGGCTTGGCTTCCGAGTGGTTCGCAGCTGGCTTGGCTTCTGAGTGGCTCGCAGCTGGCTTGGCCTGTTGCTGCTTTGCCGCCGGCTTAGCCTGTTCCTGCTTTGCAGCTGGCTTGGCTTCTTCATGCTTCTCTTCCTGCGCGTATGTCGGAGCAACCGCTCCAAGCAGCAGGACCAAAACTCCCGTGCTGATAAGACTCAATGCTTTCATCTCTATTTCCTCCATCATCAATTTCAGGCGCCTGCGCTTGTCGCGTCGGTCGCGGTGGTTCCGATCCTAGTCTGGTACTATCCACGAAGTCTCTGTCAGGAGCCTTAATACAACCGCTCACAGGCTACGCGCACCATACCGAGCAAACTGTTCACTTTTGCACAGTTTCCATGCCGTGTGATACAGCTGGTCGCGGGGCCGGCCTTACTTTGACCGGTACACCGTCTTTCCGGCTAACATGGTCCACAAGACTTTCGTGTCGCGCATTGCCTCCGGCGAAATTGTCAAAACGTCGCGGTCCAGCAAAACTAAATCCGCGGACTTGCCGGCGGCGATCTCTCCGATGGAATCGAGATTCATAGCGCGAGCCGAGTTTCGGGTGTAGGCATAAAACATCGCTTCGCGCGGCATTGCTTGCGATGGGTCAAGGACTCCTTCCGGTCCTCTGCGAGTTTCCGCCTGATAAATTGCCCAGAAGACGTTTGCGCTAGAGACGGGCCAATCGCTTGCACCTGAAATGATCCCGCCGCTATCGAGGATTGACCGCGCCGGATATTGCCACTTATAAATATCTGCGTCCAGGTAAGGCTTTATTATTTCGATGGTGTCCTGGCTCGCATCGGCCCAAAAAAGCTGCAAAGCGCTGATCACGCCCAGTTCGCGAAAGCGGGGAAAGTCAGCGGGCTGCACGAATTGTTCATGGGTAATGGTGTGCGGCAACCCGGAATTCCCGTTTGCTTTTCGCGCGGCGGCAATCCCGTTCAACGCTTCGGTGACTGCTTGATCGCCGATCGCGTGCACGTGGATGATCAATCCTTCCTTGTCGGCTTCCACGCAGAGAGCGGCAAAGTTCTTCGGATCGAACAGCAGATCGCCGTTGCGCCCGGTGTTTTTGTACGGCTTGCTGAGATGCGCGGTCTGTGAGGGATACTCGACTACTCCGTCGGCAAAGATTTTTATGCCGGTCACGTGCAGATTGGGGACGTTCTTGTAAACGTCGCGCGTTTTCTGAACGCCGGCAAGCTCCGCGGCCGGATCCTTTGCGAACACCTGTGGAAATGCGACGACTTGAGAATTCAGTTCTCCGTGATCGGCCAGCGATTTATAGGCCTGCATTACATCGTCGGAGGCCAATGGATCAAGCCACGCCGTGATGCCGAGGGAGTAGTTATATGCGAGGGCGGCGCGTCCTGCTTTCAGCAGGTCGTCGGCCGTGCGCGGTGGGAGCAACGGCTCGATTTTCTCGGTGCCGGCATCGACCAGAAAGCCGTTAGGATGCATGTCCTTATCTACGCCGTAGTAACTCCGCTGCTCGGCGGAAAGTTTCTTGAGGAAATCGGTTGTGATGCCGGCGCGTTCCAATAGAGCACGATTTGCCCAGGCCGTGTGTCCGTCCATTCCGCGCAGAAGGACACTTTGCTTCTGATAAGCACCCGTGTTGAATTCGGCATTTAGGACATCGGTGTGCGACCAAGATTCGAGCGGCATGCCAAGAATCTCAACAACATCGCCGCGCATTCCCTTCCCCGACTTTTTCGCGTCTTCTACGAATGGCGGAAGATCATTGAGCGATTGAACTTTGTCGCTGGCATCGGCGGAAATTAGGTTCAGTCCCCCATCGATCGAGTGGCTGTGCGAATCGATAAATCCGGGGAAAAGACTTTTGCCTTCGAGGTCGATGCGTTCAGCATTTTTTGATACAGACTTCTCCACTTGCGACAAATTGCCGACTGCGATGATTTTGTCGCCACGAATCGCGACCGCTTCCGCATACGGGTTCTGTGGGTCGCCGGTGAAAACCTTGGCGTGGTAGAAGATTCGTTCACCAGAGTTTTCCTGGGCCCAGGACGAGGAATTTGGCTGAACGAGGAAGATGATAGGAACGAAAAGAAGAAGTGAAAAGTAACGCGAGAAATATCTCATCCGATCACCCTCTCAAAGTTCAATTGTGCAAGATTCAGCAAGACCGGCCACAACTATACACAAGTCGAGCTTGACGTTCGAGAAAGCCGCGAGGCTGCTGCGGCTGTGTCGCGCGGAATGGTCCGCCACCCGCCCCTTTGCTTTGTTCAGAAACGAGAGTGTCCGGACGGCTTCTCTCCAGTCACCTACGTTGCAATCTCTTCGCTGTTCAAGGGATGAGTCTTTTTTGAGGCCTCATTCGTAGTACGGATGTGATCGGCAGCTTGCACAAACAGGCCTCTCCGTAGGAGGTTGACATGCATGACACAAAGGAGCGGTTGTCCCTATTCTGGCTCTTCGCGTTATTGAACTACCTGTATGCGGACGTGCTGGCTCTGTTCTCTTTCCTTGGCTCGCCGAATACAGCCCCACATCTCCCACCATGGGCTCTGCTGAGCTCAGCGGTCTTGATGGAAATACCCATCGCGATGATTGTGGCGTCTCGACTGCTTCCGTTTAGAGCGAACCGGCTGACGAATATCATCGCGGGTCTCATTTTGACCCTTGTAAACGGTTTCCTGACCTTCGTTCTTCCTCTGACTAACGGTGACTTTCGGGACCCCGCTTTTCCAGCGTACGTGTTCTTTGCGACGATCGAAACTGTATGCACCTCGGTCATCATATGGCGGGCGTGGACGTGGTCAGCGGACGCGGCGGGGGCGGCAATCATGGCGGAAGCGAGGAGGAACTAATGACGATGAACGATTTGCCGGCGATCATGGGAGTGGTTTTGATTGTGGCCGGACTTGCTATCGTGTGCATCAATACATGGGCCCGCACCGATGGGAGTGAAAAGACCACTCAGGCCGGGGCACTCATCATTGTGGTCGGCGCATTCCTGTCGGGGCTGTCGATATTCGTGCCCCACGTAAAATAGGACTCAGGTGCGCGGTTCATTCAAGATAGGACACTATCCGCGCACGGAGAATTGACGTACGTGATTACTGACGTACGTAGGAGTCGGCTACCCGTCGCGACGTCCTGTGCTTTAGAGGCGATAGGTGAAGCCGATATTCGCGGCGATGGGTGGGGCGTGGTGTCTTCGCCCCATTTCACCAACGCTACTGTTCACCAACGACAGTGTGAAGCGCTTAGACTGCGTGCTTTGCTGCGCCTTTGCCGAGGAAGTTGAGCAACTCGGTGTTTACTTCGTCGGCGTGCGTCCAGCTTATGCAGTGCGGGCCGTCTTTCACGACCACATATCGGGCACCCTTGATCAGTTTGCCAGTGCGCGCGCCTGCGGCGTTGATCGGGAGAATGCGGTCTGCGTCACCGTGCATCACTAGCGTTGGGATATCAATTTTGGCCAAGTCTTTGCGGAAGTCTTCATGCCAAGTGGGGACGCACGCGAGGGTGGCCGTGGCTGAGGAGAATGCCGCCACGTTCCAACTTCCCTGCACCGCCTGTTCGCTCACACGCTTGTTGAGCAGCACGTCCGTGTTGTAAAAATTCTTGAAAAATTCGGTGAAGAAGGCGTAACGGTCCGCGGTGACGGCTTTCTCGATGCCGTCGAAAACACTTTGGTCGACGCCCTCGGGATTGTCAGGCGTCTTCAAAAGATATGGCGGAACACCGGAGAGGATTACGGCTTTGCTTACGCCCTTCGATCCGTACTTTCCGATGTAGCGCGCCACTTCGCCGCCACCCATGGAGAAACCGACCAGCGCGAAGTCACGCAGGTCGAGGTGCGTTATCAGCTTGTGCAGATCCTCGGCAAAAGTATCGTAGTTGTATCCGGTGGTCGGCTGGCTGGACTTGCCGAAGCCACGGCGGTCGTAGGCTATGACGCGGTGCCCCGCGTTCAAAAGGACCGGAAGCTGCTTCTCCCACGAAGAGCAACTTAGCGGATAGCCGTGAATCAAGACGACTGGTTGACCGGTGCCATGATCCTCATAATACAGATCGATATTTGCTGAGTTTTCCTTACCTACTGTGACGTGTGGCATTGACTTCCTCCTTTTTTATAATTTTCCAGTTGAGGTGATTTGAGTTTGGGCTAATTAAAATGCCGGCCGGGGTACCAATATCGCGCGCGAATGTTACTGGTTTGTGGCTGTCCCTTTCCCGGGGATTCCTTTGTGAACGTGGACGACGATTTTTGACGTCACTTCGATAAGATGCCCCAAAATAGTTTTTGGCGGCAAGTTGGATTTGGAAATTTACGTCCCATGAAATCAATGGCTTGCGAGCCGGGGAAGGAGTTTGCACGTGTTTAATCTAAAGCTGCGAATTTCAATCGTGCGCGGACTGAAGACTGGTGCCGCGCTCAAAGGTTTGCCGCCCGTCCTTAATCAGATAAAGAGCCTACGCCGATAGTCTCTGGCATAGAACAGCCAAGCGAAGCCGGAACACGGGAAAATGACGAAGAAAACGGCAGGAACCCAAAGAGTTAATTGGGGTACCGCTCTCCACATGACCGCAGTCCAGATAAAGCAATGCGCCAGAAGAGTGAGAACGCTACCGAAAAGGGGAATTCGCCTGTTTTCCATCATGAAAAGCACGGCGCAAATCAGCGGTACTTCAACAATGAAGAGTGAGAATTGAAAGCTCTTCCAGAAAGGATACAGGCTTCTATCCGGAACCCAGGTAGTCTGAAGAGCATATAGCCAAAGAGCGGGACCCAATGCCAAGGTTGCAAACCCGCCGACGGGATCGAGTACGACGCGGAATAAGGCCTTCCGCTGAATAAGACGCAGGAAGAGCATAACAGATATTGAAATTATACAAACGAGGGCCAACGACGCCATCTCGCGTCCAGCATCGTTCATCGGATCCAAGTGGAACGATCGATTCAGATTGGCCGCGCTCAGAAGAAATAAGCGTTCAGCTGGATAATACGTGTAAATTGCAGATGGGCCAGCGGGAAACGCTCGATAAACAAATGTCAGCAGTGACAACACTACGGAGAAACCAACGTTGAAAGAAAGCAGTATCTCATGCAGACGTTGCACGAATAAATTCTGTCCATTCGGGTCCATGTTTGTCGGCGCTTCCATCACTCTTTCAAAAGCATTTGCGTGAGGCTAGTTGCGCCGGCGGGAACCCAGGGCGCCCTCAAGGAATTCCTCCAAGCCTCTTCCCTGGTTACTCGCACCAACTCCGTTTCACATTGTTAGGACGACGCGGAACTGGGCTTTGCCGCTCATCATGCGGGCGTAGCCTTCGGCTGCTTTTTCTAGCGGATAGGTTTCGATCATGGGGCGCACGCCGCTTAATTCGGCGAAGCGCAGGGTGTCTTCTTCGTCGGCCGGTCCGCCGGTTGCCCAGCCTTGGATGGTGCGGCTTCCGGTGATGAGCTGT
>Ga0209006_10003224_pt1 | contig 14825 bp, 21 predicted proteins | sample JacPin_JW_Ref_O2_FD_188567 | JGI IMG/M metagenome (GOLD analysis project Ga0209006, IMG submission 188567) | Forest soil microbial communities from Algoma, Ontario, Canada - Jack Pine, Ontario site 1_JW_Ref_O2 (SPAdes) (version 2) | ecosystem: Environmental > Terrestrial > Soil > Boreal... | reverse complement strand
GCGTTCTACGGCCTTATCTTCGTCCTCAGCCTCTACTTCCAGAGCGTAAACGGCCGGTCACCACTCGCAACAGGATTGGCGTTCGTCCCGATGATGGCCGTGGTGTTGCCGGCGAACCTCGTCGCACCGCATCTCGCCGAGCACATCGGTACGCGGGTTACGATTGCAGCCGGTGCCGCATTGGCCGCGCTGGGATGCCTCCTGCTGTTGGGGATAAAGAGCGGCACGAGCTATGCTGCGATCTGCGGCCAGTTGATTGCGATGGGCGCAGGGCTCGGGGTTTTGGTGCCTCCGCTCACCTCCGCGTTGCTGGGAAGCGTGGAAAAATCGCGCTCGGGTGTCGCAGCCGGCATGCTCAATGCGACTCGTCAGACCGGCAGCGTGCTCGGCGTGGCACTGTTTGGATCGCTCGTCGAACAATCCGGCGCCTTTGTCGCAGGGGCGCGCGTCTCTCTGATCATCTCGGCGGCACTTCTCAGCGTCGCCGCTGCCGCGATCCTGTTCGGCGCTTCGATGACGGGTGATCGCGTGTCCTCTGGTCGAAACTGATGTGACGCCCGGAAGCAGCGCGTTTCGCCTATGTTCGTTCCCGGACACAGAAAGGTGCGTCGATTACATCCTGCGCCTCACGACGTTTTGTAGCGATGCGTCCGGGCATAAGGGAACTACCCTGCACCTATTTCGGTTTGTTCAATGTGCGCCGCCCGCGCACGGAGGGCGATAACAGGAGGCGACGATGTCGCTGTTATTTTGGTACTTGCCCTTCATGATCATGTCGGGCGCCTACGACACGCTTTACCGAAACGAGGACTCGGACCGACAAGAGACGAGTGGCTGAAGTATTAGACGCGCGCCGAGACGCTGTGGTGATGGCGCGTATGCCACTTGGGCTTCTGAACAACGCAAGCGTTGGCGCAGGCCATCGTTTAGGCAATACCTGATGTCATGCGGGAACCGAAAGCGGCGGCGATAGTCGTATACAGGCCGCGGAGAGTGGTCCGAGTGCAAGCGATCGAGCCGACGGCGCGCATTGTAAGAACGCTCCAGTCCGGAGGTTGAGTCCGCATACGAAGCGACCAACGCGGTGCGCCCATGAGTGACCCCGCAATCATCGCCCTAAAGGCTTTGAAAGAGGCAGAGGCTTCCTGTACGCGCTGTGAGCTCTTTCGCAATGCCACCCAAGTGGTGCCGGGAGAAGGCCCGGTCGGCGCCAGGCTGATGATGGTCGGCGAACAACCGGGCGATCAAGAAGACCTCGCCGGTCGCCGGCAGGCCTTTTGTCTGTCCCGCCGGTCGGGTGCTCGATCGTGCCATCACCGAGGCCGGCATCGACCGCAAGGCTGTGTTCGTCACCAACGCCGTGAAGCACTGCCGTTGGTGGAACGACCTGGAGCGCGAGATCGTGAAGCCGGCTCTCGTCGTAGCATTAGGCGCGACGGCGGCGCGCAGCTTGTTGGGGCGAACGGTCAGCGTTTCGAAGGTCCGCGGCGAGGTCTTGACCTTGAACGACATGCGGCTCCTCGTCACCGTCCACCCCTCCTATCTCTTGCGCATCGAAGACGAGGACAGGAAGCAGCTGGAATTTGAGCCGCTGGTTGCCGACCTCAGGATTTGCGTGGCTGCGCTCGAAGCCCCCGCGGAGTAAGACTTCTCCACTCACCGAGACCAGAAATCGGCTATTCTTGATGGCGCCCCACCGGCGTCAGCATCCAGCCCACCCCTTTTACCCCGCGATGCGATGGGCACGGTGGTCAGATCGATGCCTTCTTGATTGCCTTGATCGCGCGGCGGGGGCCGCGCCATCCATCGAATGAGATTCTCTTGTTTTCCAGGGCATCCGTCGCCTGAAAAAACTTTTCGAGCTCCTCAATCGCGCGTTGCGGCATATGTCGGATATCCAGCAGATCGCCCTCGAAGGGTGAGCGGTCCGGCACCGCGAAAAACCGGTCATTCCTCTCCGACTTTCCGTTTTCCCGTTGGGTAACCTCAAGCACGCCGATCGGCTTGCACTTCAAGATAAGGCCGGGATAGGTCGCGGCATCATGGATGATGAGGACATCCAAAGGGTCGCCATCGTCGGCGCGTGTCGACGGGATGAAGCCCCAGTCATACGGGTAGGACAGGCCCGCAAGCAAAGGCTTCGATAGTGTGAAGGCGCGGAGCTTTGGGTCGAATTCCAGTTTGGCGTGGCTGCCGCGCGGCGTTTCGACGACGGCATAGATGTGCTGCTTATCAGCCCACGTTCCCACCTTGGAGAAATCCATGGCCTTCGGCGCCTCGGTTCAGTCAGTGATGTCGCGGCTCCGCGAGCGCCCGGCGCCGAGGAGCAGAGGCATGATTATCGATCAGAAACGGCCACCGGCGGCTCGCTTGGGGTCGTCGGCCAAATTCCGGAGCCGCGTCGATGTGCGTTGGCTATTCCTGCTTTGCTCCTGGCTAGTGCGATCGAACACGCGGGAGTTTCAGCCTCATAGAAACGCGCACCGCATCAAGCCGTTCCGCTTCATTCTGCCGCCGGTCGAACCGATCGTCGTGCGTCCGGCACGAAATCCCCGCCGTCACGCAGACGCTTTTAACAAGCGGCGCGGAACCGCTAATCTTTCGCGGAGTTGATCCGCGTTCACTCAGCCGAACGGAGCAGACAATGGCCGGCAAAGATCTCCGTGAACTCTTTCACGAGGCTCTCAAAGACATCTATTTCGCGGAAAAGAAAATCCTTGGTGCACTGCCGAAGATGGCGAAGGCCGCCCAATCGGAGCAGCTGCGAGCAGCCTTCGAGAAGCACGAGGCTCAAACCGAAGAGCATGTCGCTCGTCTCGAGCGCGTGTTCGAGGAAATCGATGCCTCACCGCGCGGGAAAACCTGCGAGGCGATCCTGGGGATCATTGAGGAAGGCCAGGAGGTGATGAAGGAGTTCAAGGGCAAGCCCGCCCTCGACGCCGGATTGCTGGCGGCAGCCCAAGCCGTGGAGCACTATGAAATCGCCCGTTACGGGACCCTCAGAACCTGGGCGGCCGAGCTTGGCCTCACTCAGTCCGTCAAGCTCCTCGAGACCACGCTTGGCGAGGAAAAAAAGACCGACGAGGCCCTGACCCAACTCGCCGAGACGGAAGTCAATCAGCACGCTCAGGCCGCCTGAGCGGATTGCACTCGTCGAAACCATCGACACCGCCGCGTGCCCGCTGCACCGCGCGGCGGCAAGCGCTTCGGTGTGGGCCGGGTCATTCGATTCGGCGACGCGGACTCGGCGAAGCGGTTAGTGACGCGGTGATATCACGAAACGTCCAGGATCAGGGCCGTTCTCGCACTGTCGGCGCCGTACCGCTCCAAGCGCTTTTGGCACGATCGAGCGATTCGCGAAGGAACGGATGACGGCAGGCGTGAATTTAGCTGCCGCAGGATCATCCTAGCCGAGGAGGAAATCCGTGTCGAAGAAAGCTGCAGACCATCACACCAAAGCGTCCGAGCACCATGCCGAGGCCGCGAAGCACCATAGCGAGGCGGCCAAAACCACGGAGCCGGCCATCACGAGAAGGCTGCGCACCACGCACATACCGCGAGCGGACATGCTTCCCATGCCCGTACGCACGCCGAGGAGGCCGGAAAGGCCCACGCCGAGGAGCACGGCAAGAAGTAAGAGGGGCACGGCAAGAAGTAAAACGTCGCTATTACTTCCTGGCGCTCAAACACAGACAGGTCGCCCAAAAGGAGGCCTGTCACCCTCAGCCCCTCAGCCCCTCAGCTCATTGGCGCACCATCCAATTGCCGAAGAAGCTATTCGCTGAGCGGCGCTCCATGCAAGACGAGCCCGTGGACGAGCTCTTTGACCGTGATCAATCCGGCAGATCGCCCAACTTTTTCTGCACGAGCGGATGCAGGATCGTCGGCCTCCGAGGTCGCTGGGTATCTTCGTGAGCCTTGCCCGCCAGTTCTACCCATCCCTCTGCAAGCTTCACGAGGCGAGTTTTTTCCGAAGATAAGCGCTTGTGCTGTGCAAGACGCAGCGCCTCGGCAGCCTTCTCGCGATAATCGTCTTCCTTGGTTATGCGAGCTAGTTGAGCGATGAGCCTGTATAGCCGGAAGGGCAGCCTCGTTCGGATGCTGTATCGTGCTCGCAGGGCCTGCCCGATGCGCCGCAGCGCGAGAAGGCCGATGGTGTTGTCTCCGTCCATCGGAGCCTCTTCATAGCTCACCTGGGTGAACGGGTCTTGGCTGAGCTCGTTCCGCTGTGAGAGGCCTTCGTCGCGAGAGCTTTATGTTACCGGCAGTGTAATTTCGCAGGCCAGTCCTTGCGGACGCCAATCGAAGCGCAGGCTGCCCTTCAGCTGGCGCGTGATCATGTTCTCCATGACGCGCGAACCGAAGCCCCGTTTCTTGGGAAGCTCCACGGGCGGCCCATCTGTTTCGGTCCAGCGGAGAACAAGGACGGTGCCCTCGCGGGACCATTCGACTTGAAGGCGCCCTCCAGGTACGGACAAGGCTCCGTACTTGGCCGCGTTGGTAGTGAGTTCATGCAAAACCACAGCGATGGCCTGCGCCGCGCTCGGCTCTAGCAAAATCATCGGACCAGAAATCTGTACGCCGGCCTCTTTGCCTTGCGAGTACGCCGACAGTTCCTCGGTGGCGATGCTGAGAACGTCGGCTCCCTCCCATCGAGTTTCGACGAACAGCCGATGCACATTCGCGAGTGCCTGAATGCGGCCACTCACTGCTTGCTTAAAGCCTTCGATCGTGTCGGACTGCGTGAGTTGGACTACGGCCTCGACTGTCGCCAGCACGTTCTTTGCGCGGTGCTCGGCCTCGCGAGCAAGCACGGTGATATGTGCTTGGGCACGCTTCCGCTCTGAAATATCGCGGGCGATCTTCGAGGCGCCGATGATTGCACCGGCCGCATTCCTCACCGGAGATATGGTCAGCGAGATGTCGAGGGTGCTGCCGTCCTTGCGACGACGAACCGTCTCAAAGTGATCTATGCGCTCTCCGCGACGCAGCCGTTGCAAGATCGCCGCTTCTTCGTCGCTCCGATCTGCCGGGATGAGAATGTTGATCGATTTGCCGACTGTTTCTTCGGCAGAGTAGCCGAAAATTCTTTGCGCGCCGAAATTCCAAGAGGTGATGACCCCGTTGAGGTCCTTGCTGATGATCGCGTCATCTGACGACGTTACAATCGCAGCAAATTGCCGGGATGTATTCGCAGTCAAATGCGTCTGATAGGCCGCAGACGCGAAGGTCGCCAAGCTATTCATCACTCGCAGGTCTTCTGCATCAAAACGACGTGTGGTGGCATCGTGCGAGACTATCCATATCGTGCCAACCGCTCTCTCCTCAATGTAAAAGGGGACTAACAAAATCTCCTCTAGGGGCGGCTCCACTCCGCTGAAATAAGGAAAATCTATCTCGGGATGTGAACACAACTGAGCGGCGTCGCGCTCCAGTACCGTGGCGCAGGGGCCAAAATCCCGCGGCGTTCCGCCGTTGAGGTGATGAGAAAATGCGCCCGCGATTGCACGCCAATGGAAATTCTTCTGCTGGTCGCTGTCTTCCAACAAACTGAGCCCGGCGGAATGCGCCCGGCAGATAGAAAGAGCGGTGTCGGCAATCTTCTGAAGGATGCCTTCGGGCGCACTCGCCATCGACCGCGCCAGTTCGACGAGGGCCAAGTTTTCCGCGGCATGGTCGACCGGTCGCGACGGCCGTTGCTTCAAGGCCTCCGCTGACATCATAGACCGGGGGCCGGTCTCATTCGGCGCTAGCGTCCCAGCTTCACGGCTCGCGTGAAGACACGCATCTTCCGACCGATTTGATCCCTCGGTGCCTTTCACGAAATCCACCAAGAATACGGTTCAGCCGTGTGGTCGCAGGAGGAACCGTACCATCCTGGATGACATCGTCAATCTTGGACGCACAGGGCGCCCAACGATGTGGCAGACAGCTCGGGTGAGCCGAAAGGACTGGCAGCGGGACTCATCGTCCTCTGCTGACACCCTAAGAAACACCAAGACTCCGAATGTGAGCACGCCGCCAGAACATCTTCACGGATTTTGCGTTGACTTGGCGAACAGAGTTCGGAGTTATCGATGGTGTCGGCGCAGCGCTTCATTCGGACTATCGACGTACTTGCGGAGGTACGGAGACCACCCTTGGTCGGGATGAGATTTCTTCACGAGCGCAGGGGTGCGACGCACGTCTCGTCGACCGGATGTGGGGCCAAAGGTCTGGTCGGCCTTCTTGCCGGCCAATTTGCCCGATCGCAGAAGACAGCATCACGCTGCAGCGTTGCACTGCGCGTTTTCACGCCATCCGGAAGGCCGGCGGTCAGAGTGCGCTGCTAAGTAAGGCGCTACGGTCTTTGTCACGTTCGACGCGCAAGCCGCTGGAGCGTGGTGACTGCTAGCCTATGGCGGGCGCGCATCGGAACACGTTGCAAAGGCATCCATTTAAGCGGCACAACTGCCAGCGGTGTCTTCTTGCCGGACACTACCCACCCCGCTTTTGTTCGCTGGCAGGGCTTCAAAAGAACATAGGGACTCCTGCAGCCGTCGGACACCAGAACCGTAATGTCTTCATCAAAAGGAGCGGTTTCTGCTGGTTTCCACATACACGAGTTCTGCTTTGCACCGCCGCAACAGCAATCCGACATGCAAACGCCTCAGGCTTACATTTGTTGCAAGGTGCTCACTACTGCTCGCCGACGAGACGATCGAATAGGCTCTGGGTCGGAGATTGGACGGTGATAGAGGAGAGTTCGCGCAGGTGATCCTGGAAACCGGACTACTCCCAGCGCTGTCTCGCAGGCGTGAAGAGGCGGGACACCACTCATCGCCGACTCGTTCGGCGAGGTCGATTCCGTTCAACCGAACAGGGTTCGAACGCAAGTCGCGAGGACGGATCTCCTGGCGGTCGTCAGCATTCCGCCGATGTCACTTCGGAGGTTGGTCTGAACGCAGGCCGGATGCTGAGTTTTTGCTGTTCTTCGAACCGGTGCCGTCAGGCAAACGCCATATTTCCCAGGGAAACGCCCGACACGCATCGGCCAATGATGTGCGACCTGGCTGGATCGACATAGGGGCTAAATGCTCCCTCGCAGCCGTCGGGCAACGCTCGTTCCATGGTCTCAGGTGTATCGGGGAAGGTTGCGCGCTGTCTGCGCTGCTTTCCGACAATTGTCGTCCGGGCCGAGTGGTCCACGGCGAACAGGATATTGCCGTCACGATCGCGAATGACAACGTCGGATGGTCCGGTTAACTCGACACCTATCGCATTGCTTGCGTCCGCAGGCTCTTTGATAAGCTTTAACCGGTCGGCCTTTCCTGTGCGCTCGATGGACACGGACGGCACCACGCCCTGATGGGCCGATGAGGTGCTGGATGCCGATGTTGCCACACCGATGAGCAGGATTGCTGCCGAGCAGCTACCAGCCAGGATGAAAAAACGAGAGATGCGCTGAATGCACATGAATTCCCCTCTCCCAATCTTTTCAAACAATTCGTTTCTGGCGTAAAGGTTCCGCTCCTCAATTCGGACGCGGGAGCGACCAAAACGGCCGACCCGGATCAAAATCCATGACCTGCGAGAGCAACCCTAATTGCATCAACGCAATTGAGAAATTTGGGGAGAAAGCTTTGCTGATCGGTCTCACGCCGCCGTCGAAACGAAAAAGCCCGCTACGGCGAGGCTGAGCAGCGGTCAATCGGCCACTCTTTCGGTGGCTACGGCATTGGCGGTGTCGTGAAATCCGTTGCTCGCCTCGAATGCAATCACGAGAACGAAAGAAAAAATGAGGAGCCCAACCGCGAGGGAGGACGCGGGATCGAGGTGAGTAAGCACGCGCTCGCGTCTCCAATTGTCGATTGACCAACCGACAAGCGGAGACAGCGTTCCGACGTCGTGAGAACTTCATACTGCCAAGGGTGCGGCGGGCTTCATTATCGATCTGCGAGAGGATCCCTCCCACATGCGGGTCGAGCCTATTTCGGCCGTGAGCCGATCGACCGCCCAATTCAGCGCTTTGGCTTTTGATGCCCGTCCTCTTGCTTCGACATTTCTTTGGCAAGATGCTTTAGCTTCTTATCGGACTTGGACTTGTGCCTTTCGGCTCCCTTGCCTTCCATCAAAAGCGATTTGGTCGACTCGCCGTCTGGGTCAATGGACTTGGTCTTTGGCATTGCGAGCCCTCTTATTTTCGCGCCATGACGGCAGCTTTACCCTCCTGGGCTGTCTGGCTCCAGTATTGCGTCGGCCTTAATCGTGTCCGTTGTTCGCGGGTGCCTCTCGTGGAGAAATACCGCAAGCGGCTCCCTCATAGCCTCACCGTGGAACGAGACGGCTTGATCGAACAGCTCTTGCTGAACCTCCCGAGGAAGGTTGCTCCAGAGTTTGCTGGCGGCTCTGCCCAGAGCGACGAAGAGTCGTTCCTCGGATTTGTCTCCGTCCATCGAAACCTTCTCCCGCACCGGCGCCCTCGCGGCCACCGGGCTCGTTTGCGGAAATAGGGCAAGATTCCCGCCCTCGTCGTTTCAAATCTGCAAGTGCGGGGAAACTCAGTGAGCCGACTTCTTTTGAGGTTCCTCGCCTAGCGCTCGCTTTGCACGAACAACATCGGCCATGCGATGATGTTCAGCCCGCTCAAGACCCTCTTGCCGTCCAGGCATCCCTTCGTTGCTGGCAGTCATGAGCTGACGAGCATCCTGCTCCCAAGTATTCAAAGCATCTTTCTTTTGCTGCAGGGTAAGTGATGTGTCGTTCACCACGTCGCTTGGTTCTTCAAATGCTCTCGCGGGGTTTTCGATTTGCGCAACATCCCCGGGATCTACGTCGCCAAACAACCACGATAATACACCCATGCGAGCCTCCGGCGTTTCGTCCGTGGGTAAACGCGGTGCCCAATGAATGAGTTCCATAACCTCAGCCGCGAAGACGGCAGACCCATTTGATTGACCGGATTCCAGATTCGATTGTCGTCGGAAAAAACGAAAGCCCCCTGATCGTCGTGCCAGAGGGGCTTTCGGCCGCAGAAAGGCAGTGAGATAGGCCCGCGGACCCATTGAACCGCTGGGGCGGGCGTATGTTTCATCCGCGATGGCGTCGCACATGCCACCGCGCCAACACCCGTGCGACGTGCGCCGCCAGCCGCTCGCCACCCCTCCGCTTTCTTGGCGCGGTGCAGCATCGAGAGCGGTCGAGTCGTCGCGAATGAGCTGAAGCGGCGGTTAGGCTCGGTAAACTCGCTTTCGAACATGGGGCAATCGCGGATGAAGCTGGTGCGGAACTATTTGACGTCCAATCGATTGTCCGACGCGAAGCTTGTGGAGCAAGACGATGTTGCACCTCGTGGTAACCCTTCTCATCATCGCACTGATTGCGGCGTTGCTCGGCTTCGGCGGCATCGCCGGAACAGCGGTAGGTCTCGCCAAGATAGTTTTCCTCGTCGCAATGGTCTTGCTCGTTGTTTCGCTCATCTTTGGGGGAATGCGCGGAAGCTTTGGGCGTAGGCTGTAGCGGCACGTGCACCACGCAATGGCCTAACGTCGCTGGGTATCAATCCCCTGCGATCGGTTCCGGCGAGCACCAACAATTAAACCCACGGCGGCGGCGACCTTGGCCGAGCCGGCAGCCGCGACTGTTGGCTGATGTGTGCAGACTATGCGGGAGTTGCAAAAGAAGCAGTCCGATACATCGCCGAATCGTTCGGATATCGACCAGACGATCGTCGACCTTGACCCCGACGACCAACCATCTGAAAAGCTACGCCGCCGTCTTCTGCTGCGGGATTTTGGAAGAGCGCGGCCAGCTTCTGGTGAGGCAAGGGTTGGCGCGCCTGGTGGCTCCTGACCGCCGGGATATTGCTCACGATCGTCTTTAATCTGGTCGTGTCATACGGCTGAACTTGTGGAATCGCGCGATGCTAAAGACATTCGCGCTTCTCAATCTTTTCTGCTGCTCTGCGAACGCTGACGGTACCATCATCAAATATAGCCATGTTTTCCGTATCTGGTGCTTGTGGCAATAACAACACTGGCCCTAATACGATGCCGTGATCAAATCTTTGAATATGAACTATATTCAAATAAGTGCATTCCGATATACGCCCCGCGAGCCACGACGGCGGTCTGTATTTCCACTCTCGCCCAATTGTTGGTGCATCATAATCGCTTTTTTGGGGTTCAAGGTTTTTGCCTTGTTGAGAGATTATCTTTTCATTGTCGTGATTTGAAATCACGTAAAGCATTTGCGATTCTGCGATATAGATAGCTATCCCATTATCATGCCAGTAATGATCAACTCTACTGCTCAGTTCAGCCTCTTTTGTGGAGTTACCTAGAGTCGGATAAGCATCGGCAATGAATACAAATTCTTCGTAAGGCAAAAGTAGATACCATCGATAGAATATGACGGTACTTAAAATTGTGACCATTACCGAAATTCCGGCAATTACCCGCCAAAGCCGTTTTCGATCAACCCAATGGGTGCTGACTTTCCAGCCCTCAATGCGCACTCCAGCTACCAATACAAGCACACCCACCGCAATCAGCAGCACGCACGCCTTGGACCAAATCACTCCCGCCCTCGCAGATCCGAGAGTGAGCGCGGCACTAATCCAGTTGGTTCCGTTTCGGGCTGGCATGGCATCAACCGTCCTACCGGAGCCCGCCGTCCGTCCTCCAGAGATCTTGTGGTAACTTATCGCGGTTCAGGTTCCATTGAAATCGAGCGCAGCGGATGCCCGACTCTATAAGTTGGCATTATGCTGGATTTGTTTCCGAGTGCGCAGTCTAATCGGATGGTTCTCTTCGACTAGCCCGGTCAGCCATGATTTTTCTTGCAGCCATTGGGATCTATGCGCTGGTCGGTGTCGTCACCGCGCTCGCGTTCGTGACCATCGGTGTCACAAAGGTGTTGCCCCGCCCGGTTCCGGTCGCTATCGGGGCCCGCATCCTGCTGTTGCCAGCGGCCGCCGCTCTCTGGCCTTACCTGCTGTTCCGCTGGCGTTATCGCGGCCGCATGCCATGACACGCGGACAGCGCAAGTTTCATCGTTTGATTTGGCCCGCCCTCGGGCTTGTTATCGCGCTCGGCGTCGCGCTTGCCCTCTATCTCCGGGAGCCGCCCCCTGCCTGAGATCGGTTCCGATGGAGAGAGCCTATGAGCGGCGCAGGCTTCCGCGCCGTGCAGTGGAACCGCCGCAAGATCATCTATGACGCCATCGTGCTCGCCTGCGTGATCGTGTCTGTCACCACCTTCCTGGCCATCGCCTCGTGGATGTACCCGCCCAAGAACGCGGAGGAAGCGATCGGTCTGCGCATTCAGGCGTTCGGCACCTGTGCGTTCCTCATGCTGACCGTCATCCTGTCAATCGGCCCGCTCACGCGCCTCGATCGGCGTTTCCTGCCGCTGTTGTATAATCGGCGCCATCTCGGCGTGCTGACTTTCTGCGTCGTGCTGGCGCATGTCTGGTTCATGATCGACTGGTACCTCGTCCAGAACGCCTTGCCGAACCTCGGAAACGAACTCACAGACTGGTCGACTTATGGCAAATTCATCGGTTTCCCCTTCAAGGTGCCGGGCATTGCCGCCCTGCTGATAATGTTCCTGATGGCCGCCACCTCGCATGACTATTGGCTCGCCTTCCTGACGCCGCGGATCTGGAAGGGGGTGCACATGGCGATCTACGTCGCCTTTGGGCTCGTGGTAATGCATGTCGCACTAGGCGCCATGCAGGACGCCCAGACGCCGTTTGTTCTGACCATGCTGATCGCCGCATTCGGTACCGTGACGACGCTGCATATTTTGGCTGGCCGGCGCGAACAGGCGGCCGACCGCGGCATCCGCCCCGGTTACGACGGCTGGCTGCCCGTTTGCCCCGCTCTTTCCATCCCCGACAAGGGCGCCCGCATCGTCGCGACCCCCTGTGGCGAACGCATCGCCGTGTTCCGCGACGGCAATCGCATCAGCGCGATGACCAATCTGTGCGCGCACCAGGGCGGCCCGATCGGCGAAGGGTGCATCATCGACGGCCTAGTGACTTGCCCGTGGCACGGCTTTCAGTATCGGCTCGAGGACGGCTGCTCCCCGCCGCCTTATACAGACAAGCTCGCCACCCACCAGGTCCGGATCAATCGCGGCGTGGTCGAGGTCGACCCGCGACCTCTCCTACCCGGCACTCCGGTCGCGATCGAATGTGTGCTGTGAGGGGTCAGTCTCGCATCCGACCCAAACGAGACAATACGGACATGGCCGCTTCAAGATTTGCAGAAGCCCCATCCCCGCGCACGGTGCCTCGTTGCTGTATCGCAGCAAGCCTCGGTTGCGGGCGACTTCAAACGGGCACATGCTACAACGCAGATTATCAGGCGACCTTCAGCGCCTTAAACTCGCTCAGGATGATCAACCAGTCCGAGCACCATCCGACATGATCATTCAGCAGACTGCAACCGACGGGTCGAGGGACCGCTCTTCTTTCGCAATCGCACCCTTCCCTGCGCGGTGGCGTTTTCCTCTTCAACTCTCGCTCATCTGCATGGGTGCGGGGTTCCTGTCGGTCATGCTGGGGCCCGACAATTATTGGGACCTCCGCTATTATCATCTCTATGCCCCATGGGGATATCTGCATGATCGCTACCTATACGACATCGGTCCTGCTCAAGAGGAGGGCTTTCTCAACCCAGTTGCGGACTTCCTTCTTTATGGGCTGATCTCCTCGCCCCTGAACGAGACGCCGCGTATCGTTTCGTTTGTCATGGGTGCGGTCCACGGCATCAATGCGGCGCTGATTTTTGCGATCGCCCGCCGCGTCATTCGCCCACCCGATCCCATGGAGTGTTCGACGCTGATTGCTGTGGCTTGGCTGATGGGCGTCTCGGGAGGCGGGTTCTTATCGCTCCTTGGGACGTCGAGCAATGATCTCACCAGTGCGTTGTTCGTGCTCGGCTCATTGTTGGGCGTGCTCAACGCTGCCGACCGGCCGGTCGGCAGCGGAACTTGGCGCGTCTTTGCGGTGGCAGGATTATTGGCGGGCTTTGGAATCGCACTGAAATACACGTCAGCCATGTTCGCACCCGGGCTGGGCATCGCTGCCGCTCTGGCAGCCTGGCGCCAGAAGACCGCGGGTGCGCTGATCGTCTTTGGTGTTGCGGCGACCTTTGGGTTCATCGCCGTCGCAGCGCATCACATGCTCACACTCTGGAATGACTTTGGTAATCCGGTCTTTCCTTATATGAACCAAATCTTCCGATCTCCGTATTTCGAACCCTCGGAGATTGTAGAGGACCGCTTCCTGCAGCGCGATCTTTGGAGCCTCATCACCTTTCCATTTTCCTGGACGAGACTCGATGCCTACGTCGTCATTGAGCCTGCTTTCCGTGACTGGCGCGCCGCGATCGCCTATGTCGCGATGGCCGCGGGAGTTGGGGCATTCGCCGTGCGCTCGCTGCGCAACGGCAATCCACGACGCGAGGTATGTGCACAAACACGCGGCCTCGATCTCGTCTTCATCTTTGTCGTCGTCTCCTACTTTGCCTGGGCACGCGCCTCCGGATACTACCGCTACGTCATCCCGCTGGAATTGCTGACCGGCGTGGTCACAATGGGAGCGCTGATCTGGCTCGTCGAGAATCGCCGCGTGCGCCTCGTGGTGGCCTTCATGGTATCGGCAATTGTCGCCATCACGACAGTCTATCCTGACTGGGGTCGCCGCCAGTATGGGGACCGGTATGTCGATGTCCATGTGCCGCCTTTGCCGCCAAACAGCGTCGTGTTGATCGCCACCGAGGAGCCGGTCTCGTATTTCATTCCCTTTGCCGAGCCGAAAGCTCAATATGTGGGCATCGAAAACAATTATCTCCGGTTGTCTCAGGACAACAAACTCGCATCAAAAGTAAAAGAGGTGATGCGGACACCTGGACGGCCGAAGTTCGTGCTCGACGTCGACGGCGCGAAACCAGATGCCGTGTTGCGGCAATTGGGCCTGACGCTGGGCGCGTCGCCCTGTCGACCAATCCGCTCGAACCTGGAAGGTCATATCTTGAGGCTGTGTCCGCTGACCGACGATTAAGTTCGGGTCCAGCGATCGTCCTGACGCGACCCGATGGGACGCTCGACAGAGAGATTTTCGCATGATCGAAAACCGAAAGATTTGCGTCGTGCTGCCTGCTTATAATGCGGTGCGGACGCTCGAAATGACTTACCGGGAAATTCCGGCCGGCGTGGTCGACGACGTCATCCTGGTTGACGACGCGAGCACCGACGACACATTGGGCCTAGCAAACAATCTTGGCGTATTTGCCGTCCGGCATGACCATAATAGGGGTTACGGCGGAAATCAAAAAACGTGCTATCGGCTGGCGCTGGAGCGAGGCGCCGACATAATCATTATGTTGCATCCTGACTATCAATACTCGCCAAAAATATTGCAACCGATGGCATCCATGCTGTGCACGGGGCTGTTCGATGTCGTCTTGGGCTCCCGTATTCTCGGCACCGGCGCCCTGGCTGGCGGGATGCCGTTATACAAATACATTTCGAACCGCGCGCTTACATTGGTTCAAAACGTCCTTCTTGGGCACAAGCTGTCCGAATATCACACCGGATACCGCGGTTTTACAAGGAGTGTCATCGAGGCTCTTCCGTTGGAACGGAATTCAGACGATTACATATTTGACAATCAAATGTTGTCTCAGGTGATCTACATGGGATGTACGGTGGGTGAAATATCGTGTCCGTCAAAGTATTTTCCAGAAGCCTCTTCCATCAATTTCCATCGCAGCGTGGTTTATGGATTCGGTGTGTTGAAGACCAGCATCATATTCAGGCTAGCGTGCCTGGGATTTG
>Ga0209006_10003223_pt1 | contig 14825 bp, 8 predicted proteins | sample JacPin_JW_Ref_O2_FD_188567 | JGI IMG/M metagenome (GOLD analysis project Ga0209006, IMG submission 188567) | Forest soil microbial communities from Algoma, Ontario, Canada - Jack Pine, Ontario site 1_JW_Ref_O2 (SPAdes) (version 2) | ecosystem: Environmental > Terrestrial > Soil > Boreal... | reverse complement strand
AACATCACTCCGACATCGGGCCACTGGGAGCAAGCGGATTCGCCAGACGAGGGCAAGACCTGGGAGACAAACTGGGTGCAGGACATCACACGAGTTCGCTGATCGAGGGGATCGACAAATAGGAAAAATGCCTGGTGTCTCAGTTTGGAGATTTGCAGCATGGCAAAACTTGTCTACGGATTGATGCAGTCCCTCGATGGCTACGTCGACCACATGAAGCTTGGGCCGCCTGCGCCCGCGGTCGGCCGTCACTTCACCGAGGAAGTGCGTGGCCTGACGGGCCTCATCTACGGACGCCGCACTTACGAGATCATGCGTTATTGGGACGAAGATCTTCCTGATTGGGACGCGGAGGACCGCGACTTCGCGGTGGTATGGCGGAGCCAGCCGAAGTGGGTCATGTCGCATTCCCTCAAGTCCGTTGGCCCCAACGCCACGCTGGTCGCTGGTGACTTCGAGAAGATGATACGCAGGCTGAAGGCTGAGCTGGCTGGCGAGATTCACGTTGCCGGACCAGTCTTGGCGCAAAGCCTGAGCGAGGCTAGTCTTATCGATGAGTATCGACTATACCTCCGCCCCGTGGTGCTTGGCGGTGGCCAGCCATTCTTCGCCGGCCCGCGTCCGCCGCTCCACCTGGTGGCCAGCGATTTAATCGCGGATGACGTGATTCGGTTGTCGTACGTTCCTGCTTAATCGCGCGGCTCGCCCGACGGACTGCGCTCAGAGATTCAGACTAAGACCCTACCAGCAGAGAAAACGGGATCGGCCTGAAAATTCAAACTGAGACACTACCGAAAAAGGGCATCGTGGACCCGGGCCAAACCGAAAAACTCAAGGATAGATGGGGCTAGGGGTTTTGGACTCAAATGACCGAGTCACAGGCAAAGGCCACCGCAAACTGAGAAGCTTGGGGACATCCTGGGGACAAGAAATAGGTGTTTGGGGATGGTCCGGGAGCTGTTAACTGACGCCAGAGAAACGAGTTAGGTGATTTGAACCTCTCGGTTAACTGCCGAATGCTCTACCATTGAGCTACCGGGGAACCGCGCAACGCCACTGTTTTCATTCTATTACAGCAAGCAGATTCATGCTACGACCATTCGGATAGACGCTCAAAATATTCTAGCGGTGAGCTACCAGGCATCATTCTCATCTTGTTGCAGTTACGCGGCTTTTTTAACCGCCGGCTACAGGGCTTTGGGGACATCATTATCGGTGTGAGTGAATCAGAAGGGCAGACCGCGCAAAAACCAGCGCGCGCATCCCTGCCAAGCTGGGAACAAATTCAAGCCATACAGAAAGACTTCTCCTTGCTTTTTTGCGCATTACACCGGCGACGGTGAATCGAACGTCGCCGACCGCGTGCGGGCTCTGCTCGAAACACTGGCTCTGGCCCGGTTCCGCCGGAGCGTTTAGCGGCGATCGACCACTACTGGGGCGCGGGCCTGCCAAGAAATTGACTGTCGGCCTTCAAAGCCGCTCTCGACGAACTTGACGAGGGAAGCCAGCACCGCGTACGTTCGTCGGCTTTGAGGCAGTGCGCCGGCGCAGCGTGGTGGTCGACCGTTGACATATACTTCACCGAAGTATACTGTGGCGCGGTATGTTCAATCGCGAGCTCAAAAAAGGCAGTGCGGAATTTCTGATTCTCTCCCTAATCGAAGCGCGGCCGCGCCATGGCTATGAAATTGGCAAGCTCATCGAGGCCCGTTCCAAAGGGCGTATCCAATTTCGCATCGGCTCGCTCTATCCCATCCTCTGCCGTCTGGAAGAGCGAGATTTCATCGCCGGACGCTGGGTGGAGAAAGCTGGGGAGCGCCGACGCCGGTTCTACCGCTTAACGCCGGTCGGCCGCAAATATCTCGCCGCGCAGCGGGGCATCTGGGACGAATTCGTCCTGACGGTTAACCACATCGTGAGGCCAGACCATGCCTGATTGGGTGCAATACGTCCGCCAAAATCTCCGGCTGTCCCACTTGACTGTCGAACGTGAGGCTGAAGTCATAGAAGACCTAGCCCAGCAGCTGGAGGATGCCTATGTCGAGGCGTTGCATCGCGGACTGAGTCCATCGCAATCTGAAGTCGCCGCCAAAAAACACATAACCGATTGGCCCGCGCTCGCGAAGCAGGTCGAACGCTTACGGCGTGGCAGCGAGTCTGCGAGGGGCGCGCTACAGAACCGCGCGGATGATCGCGATATTGCCACGCACGGCGAGGTTTCGCTCTCCAGTGGGTTGATGCAGGACGTTCGTTTCGGCCTTCGCATGCTTGGTAAGAGCCCTGGATTCACGGCCGTCGCCGTGCTCACCTTGGCTCTCGGTATTGGGGCGAACACTGCCGTATTTAGCTTAGTGGGCGCTGTACTCCTCCGCGCTCTGCCGTATCACGATTCGGCTCGACTGGTGTGGGTGACGAATTTTGTGCCAAGTAAGGCGGAGGACGTTGTTTTTCAGAATGTGTATGCGGCGTGGAGGGACCAAAGTCACCTGTTCGAGGCAATTGCCGCGTATTTGCCACCGACCGAATATACGGTGATGACGGAACGCATCCGAGGCGCGCGAGTCACTCCAAGTTTGCTAGACGTCCTCGGGGTCACGCCACAGCTCGGACGCAACTTTATCGCAGACGAAGGTCACCCTAACGGTCCAAAGGCTGTTCTGCTGAGTGACGCACTATGGAGATCGAGGTTTAGCGCCGACCCGGAAGTGACTGGGCGGGTAGTCGCAGTTGACGGCAATGCCTATACGATCGTGGGAGTGCTGCCGCGGAACTTCGAGTTTCTCGACAGAAGCCCGGTGGACTTGCTCATTCCCTTCCAGTTTGCGGATAACGCTATACAAACGGTGGACGGGCGGGTGGTTATTAGAATTGAACCGATGCAGGTTGTGGCGCGGTTGCAGGCAAATGCGCAGACGTCCGCCGTTGTGGCTGAGCTCAATCAGATCAACGAAATGGTCCTGCGAAATGTTCCTGCTGGCGGCAAGCAACTGCTGACCGGTGCGCGTGTGGAGATGATTTCCCTTCATGATCGAGAAGTCGGTGACGTCCGTCCCGCCCTGCTCGTATTGTTCGGAACGGTTGGATTTTTGCTTCTGATTACGTGCGCAAACGTAGCCAATATGCAGCTAGCCCGAGCTGTAGCGCGCGAGAGGGACGTTGCTATCCGCATCGTCCTGGGCGCGGGACGCTGGCGGGTGACACGGCTTCTGCTGATCGAGAGTTTAACGGTGGCACTGGCTGGTGGAGCTACGGCGCTGCTCCTAGCAGCGTGGGCGATTCGGTTCACTCAACGCTTTGCGCCCACAAACATTTCGCACTTGCAAAGTGCGCGGCTCGACGGCCAAGTGTTGCTGTTCGCGCTGGGCATATCGGTGCTGACAGGCATCGTGTTTGGGCTGGTTCCGGTACTGGCCGCGAGTCGCGTCTCCTTGAACGAGACATTAAAGCAGACTTCTTCGCAGGCTGGGATTAGTACAGGCGCGCGACGCGCACAACGAGCACTCGCCGTGGTGGAGATTGCGCTTTCATTCGTGCTGTTGGTCGGTGCGGCTCTGTTGGTGAAGAGCTTCCGTCAACTTACGGCGATCCCGCTCGGGTTCGATCCCCATGAAGTTCTGACCGCACGAGTGGCGCTTCCGCGAGATCAATACCAATCTCTTGACCAGCGACGCGCTTTTTTCAGTCAGCTAGTAACGCAGCTGCGGGCTCTTCCAGGAGTTGCCTCGGCCGGGGCGACGGCTTGGATTCCGATGCGGGGCGTTACCATGTTCTCGCTGATAGGAATAGAAGGACAGCCCTGGCCGGACTTCTCATGGGCAAACGTTCCCTCAGCGAGCGTTAACGCCGTGACACCGGGATATTTTGCAGCGTTGCGCGTGCCTCTCGTGGAAGGGCGTTTTCTCGATGAGCGTGACGGAGTTGACGCGCCAACCGACGTGGTTGTAAACCAAGCCTTCGTGCGCCGATTCCTGGCAAGTAATGAAGATCCAATTGGGAAAAGATTTAACTGCGACGTGGGCGGCAAACAAACCGATGGGCCGCAGACAGCCACGATAGTGGGAGTGATCGGCGATGTAAGAGAGGAGCGGCTAGCACGGAAGCCGATACCCGAGGTAACCGTGTCGGCGCTGCAATGGCCACGATTTGTGATGACGCTTGTGGTGCGCACGTCAAGGGATCCTGTGAGCTTAGTCTCCGCCGTGCGCACCCAGGTTAGAAGTCTCGACAATGGCCTGCCAATTTACGACGTTCATACGATGGAGGACGTACTCGCTGCGGAAGTGGTTTCGCACCGATTCAATGCGGGCGCCGTCGCTGGATTTGCGGGCCTCGCGGCGTTATTGGCTAGCATAGGAATATACGGCGTGACGGCGTATGCGGTGAGTGAGCGAACCCACGAACTAGGCGTGCGCATGGCACTAGGGGCTGCGCGAGGGAAAGTTCTGCGCATGGTGCTGAACGAAGGACTCTGTCTCGAGCTGATTGGAGTGGGGCTGGGGATTCTTGCATCTGTCAGTTTGTCACCTCTTATCCGCGGCCTCCTTTTCGGGGTGAAAAACTCGGATTTAGAGACTTATGTTTTTGTGACAGCGGCATTTATGGGTGTTGGCCTATTGGCATGCTACATTCCTGCACGACGAGCGACCCGTGTCGACCCCGTTGTCGCTCTGCACTACGAATGACGAATATCGAAGCAGAGCTTTATATAGGATGTAGAGGCCGGGCCTCACGCCTAAGACCCCGCTTTACAGTTCTCGTGATCTTCAGTGATTGAGTGCGAAGGGCCGTGGGGATTCGTACCCCAGACCACTACTGGAGATTCCACCACCAGAGCGGCGGAAGGGGCCGCTGTTCGGGGTAGATTTCGTCGAGAGTGTTGCCCTCAAAGAGTTCGCCGTTTTTCATGACGTACTCAATAGTGTTGGTGTTGTGGATGTCGTCGAGCGGATTTTTGTTGAGCACAACGAGATCGGCGAGTTTGCCCGATTCGATGGAGCCGAGGTCCTGTGCAAGGCCCAACGCTTCGGCGCCACGAATTGTAGCAGCGCGGAGGACATCCATGTTGGGAGCTCCGCCGGAGGCGAGCGCCCACATCTCCCAGTGGTAGCCGAGTCCCTGAAATTGGCCGTGGCTGCCGATGCAGACCTTGCCGCCGGCCTGCATGAGTTTTGCGTCCTGCGCGGCGAGGCGCGGGAAGGCGAGTTCGTCCTTACGCGTCCAGATGCGGCGGCGGCGCGTATGGTCGTCGACGATGTTATGGGGGATGAAGTGGCGCACCTTCGGATCGTCGTGGACTTCGGTGGTTTCGTAGAAGTAGTTTTCGGCCCAGGGACCGCCGTAGGCAACGATTAAAGTGGGCGTGTAGAAAATGCCGGATCGCGACCAGAATTGCACGGTGTCGTCGAAGAGTGGTGTGATCGGCAAACTGTGTTCGTTGCCGCTGAAAGCGTCGATGGCGTGTGTGAGATCGAGCTTCATATCCAGTCCGCCTTCGGTGGTGGGCATGATGCCTTCTTTTTTGCAAGCCATGACCATCCACTGGCGCTGCTTGCGATTGCCGACCAAATAGGACTTGAGATACGCGGTGCGGTAGAACTCGTGGTAACGGCGGACCACGTCCTCGGCGTCCTCGAGAGACTGAAAATCGTTGTCAGGAAATACGCCGGGGCCAGTGGAGTAAGGCCGCGGGCCGATGATATCGCCTGTGTCGACCAGATCTTGATAGGCGAACATGTCGTTGGTGGCAGTTTGCGGATCGCGGCCGGCCGTGACGCCATACGCGAGATTCGCCAGGAAACTCCAATTCTGGAGATCAAGAACGCCGCGGCGGATTTCGGTCCAGTGCGGATGGATGTCAATGAAGCCGGGGACGATCGTTTTGCCGGCAACGTCAATCACCTTGGCTTCGGCGGGCACGGTGACGCTGCCGCCCTTGCCGACGGCGACAATGCGATTATCTTTGACGACGATGTCGGCGTTCTCAAGGACTTCATCGCCCTTCATGGTGATGACGCGCGCGCCGCGAAGCACGGCCTGACCCGAGGGAGTGTGGCGCGGAAACGTGAGAGTAACCGCAATGACATCAGCCTTTAGCTTTGGCAACTTCTTCTTCTCGTCGGCTTTGTCAACACTAGTCACCTCTGCGGTAGAGGATTTGCCCTTGGACGAAGATCCTGATTTCTCCGTGGGCTTGGTTTCCGGCTTGGGCTCCCCTTCCTGCTTGGGCGGCGCAAATTCCACGTCATCGAGAGGCAGGCGAAAAAACGTAGACCCTTCCGCCCAGGGGAGCGTCTTTCCGCCGTTGGCGAAGCCCATGTAGTCTCCACCGACTTCGGTGATTTTGCGGAGGGGAACGGGAGACTTGGAGACGTCCACAACGACAGGCCCCACACCGGTGCGTGGGACGGCAAGCACGTATACCTGATTGGCGACGTGAGCGAGTGCCCACTTGCCGTCGGGGCTGATGCGGACATCATCCGCGGGATTGCCATCGAGATTGTCCGGATCCGGGAACCACGGTTTACCGACCACCTTGATGAGGGGGCGGCGGTCTGTGCCGTCGTAGCGCAAGGAAATCAGGCCGGCATCCGAATAGACGTAGATGCGGTCGGGCTCGGGACCGAAATGAGGATGAGTGGCGCCCCGTGCGGGAATAATCAGGCTGGCGTCGCCGCCATCAGAAGGTAGCCAGATCAGATCCATGTTTACCGGCTTGGAGTCCCACTCGTCGAACTGCTCGACGTGGCTCTGGCGAGGTGCGCGAAGCGCGACGATGCGCGAGCCGTCAGGAGAAAAAATGACGTCCCGGTAGTAGGCGGGGACATGAGTGAGTTGTTGCGAGCTACCGCCGCCATCGGCGCGGATTTTCCAGATCTGGCCGCCGTCGTGCGAGGTCCAGGTGACATAGGCGATCCACTTGCCGTCGGGCGACCAGGCGGGCATGAATTCGCGCTCGTTGCTGCTGGTGAGGCGATGTGGAATGCCTCCGGGAATGTCCATCACATAGAGATGAGTAAGGGCGGAGAAGACGAGGCGCGTGCCGGTGGGCGATTGCACGGGTTGTTGGATGAGGCGGATCTTCACGGGGCCTTCGTCCACGCGCATGGCCAGGTTGAGGTCCGGGCCAAGTCCGCGGGAGATCTTTGCGGCGAAGGGAATTTCAGTGTCTGCGCTGTTGTCGACGGAGATGCGGTGAATTTTTCCGCCATAGGCGGCGACGACTTCCTTGCCGTCGGGCGTAAAGGCGTAGTTGGGAAAGAAGTCGCGGGTGAACAGGGATTCCTGATCGTCGCGCTGGACAGGATATTTCAGCCAGTGTTCTTCACCGCTGTTCAGATCGCGGATGCGCAGACCGGTTTCCGTTTCGGTGCGCGTAGCGTAGACGAGAAGCTTGCCGTCGGGAGAAATCTCCGGGCGCATGGCGCTGCCAGGTGCGTCGGTGATGGTGTCTTCTTCGCCCGTCATCAAATTACGCCGAATGATTTGCGAGAGCGGGAAGACGACATTGTAGAAGCCATCGGGCTGCACGCGAGAGGCAAAGTAAAGGAAGCGGCCGTCCCTCGAGGTGGAAGCGCCGAGGGAGCTAACCCAGCTGCGGGGAGGCGTATCAGGCTTAGTTTTGGACTTGGTCACTTGGATGCCAGCGCCGCCTTTGACGTGATACATCCAAAGCTCTGCGGCGCCGACGGGAAATTGCGTGAAGCGAGAGGCGATGACGTAGTTGCCGTCGGGAGTCCATACCGGCGAGCAGAATTCGCTTTGTTCGTCCTGGCTTAGCTGCTTGGCGCTGGAGCCATCGGCATCGGCGATCCAGACGTTTTCGGCGCCGCCACGATCGCTGATAAAAGTGATTCTCCTGCCGTCGGGCGAAAAGCGGGGCTGGGAATTGAAGCCCATGCCGGAAGTGATTCTGCGGGCTTCGCCGCCGGCGAAGGGCAAAGTATAGAGATCGCCGACGAGTTCGAGGAGGAGGGTTTTGCCGTCGGGAGAAACATCCAGGGAGAGCCAAGTGCCCTGGTTAGTGGTGAATTCGACCTTGCGGGCAGGCTCGAGAGGAAGGGTCGCGATCTTCTTCGCGTCGTCGGCAGCAAGAGAAGGCACATCGAGAAGTGCTGCGATCAGTAAGGAGAAGAGAACGGATTTCATGCATGCCTCCAGACACAGGGATGGTACGGTAGTCTTTCTGAAAGACGAGTGTCAATCCTTCCTTCGAAACCATCGGGAAGCGATTGCGGCCATGGATTTCTTCACGGTGCCAACGATCACGTTCAGCGTGCTCTACTGCTTCTTCGTCATCAGCCATGATCGGCGGCACATCTTGCACGTTAACGTCACGAAGCATCCGACGAGCGGTTGGATCATCCAGCAGTTGCGAGAGGCGTTTCCAATTGGGTCCACTCCCAAGTTTTTGATCTTCGATCGAGATGCGAAATATGGTCGGGAGCTTCCAGCGGCAGTCCGATCCTTGGAGATGAGCCCGGTGGCAAACATCGTTCGGGAGTCCCTGGCAAAACGGTGTAGCGGAACGTTGGGTCGAAAGCTGCAGACGAGACCTGCTGGACCACATGGTTGCGCTGAATGAACGCCATCTAAAGCGATTGCTCTCGGAGTATGTTCGTTACCATCATGAGGACCGCACGCACCTCGGACTTGAGAAGGGGACACCTGACGGCAGGACTGGTTCCGCAGCTCGGGGTCGGGTCCTTTCTCAGGAGCGACTCGGCGGGCTGCACCATCGTTACAATCGAGCGGCCTAGTTCGGATTGACTTTCCGCTGGTCCTTTATACATATGCGCTCCAAGCGCACTCGCGTTCGTACCCTCCAGAGTCTTCATGATGTATCGAGGCAATAATCGTATTCAGGCCCACTCTGCCAAGAACCGCCCCGTCTTTGGTCTCGGCTCAAGTTTTGGCGAACCACAGGAGGAATCCGTGTGCGCGTGCAGCGGGCATATATATTTAAGGATGGGGACAGTCGATCCGAACTAGGCTTCTAAATCCATCTCTTTTTTGCTATAATTACGTTTGTCATATTTTGTCATAATGGTTGTCTTCGACGCATCTACGCTGATCCTGATCGCCAAGGCCGATCTTCTTGACCTATTTCTGACGAGCATCAACGTACCAGTGGCCATTCCCAGTGAGGTCGAGAAGGAATGCTGCGGTTTCAAGAAAGCGTTGGATGCAATAATCATTCAGAAGGCGCTGGACGAATCAAGAATCAAAGTCTTCGCCCTCAGAAATCGTCGGCTCGTTGCGAAATTGCAGACAGATTTCAACCTTGGCAAAGGCGAAGCCGAAGCCCTTGCACTAGCGCTAAACGAGAAGGCCCAGATCGTCGGCATCGACGACAAGAACGGGATCGATGCATGCAAAGTGCTGGGCATTGCGTTTACGACGGCTGTGGGCATTTTGGTTCGAAGCTGGGAAAAAGGATTGCTGGAAGGGCCCGATGCCAGTGCCAAACTTGCATTGCTAGCAAAGCACGGACGCTACAAACATTCAATTATCGAGGATGCAAGGCTGAAATTGGAGGCAAAGCGATGAGCAAGACGATGAGCATCCGCATGGATCGCGACAACTATGAGTTTCTTCACGAAATCACAAAGGAAGAGCGGAGTGACCTGTCCAAGGCTGTTCGGGACCTGGTCAGTCGGGGAAGAGTCTTGCTTGCGGTTGAGAGATACAAGAAAGGAGAGGCCTCCCTCGGCAGGGCTGCGGAGCTTGCCGGGCTTCCTCTCGGGCAGATGATCACGATCCTGACTGAATTTGGAGTGGAGAGCAGGCTAGAAAAGGAAGACTATCTCCAGGGGATTAGGAATCTCCATAAAGTATGGTGATCACCAGCGGGAGATGGAGCTTCGCGTCAAAAGGTGTGCGCTCGCTGTCCTAGGCCGCAGGGCGTTTTGAAGTAGGCATATGAGCACTGATGCGGTTGCCACTACCATTAAAAGAGCGCAGTGGACGCATCCGCTCCTTGGGGGTACGCGACAGGGAGCATAGAATCATCTTGCGAGTCGAAGAACCTATTTCGACCTGCGCCACGGTAGCTCACTCCTCGCGCAGCAGCATGATAGGATCGATCGACAGCGCGCGTTGCGCTGGAATCCGCGTGGCGAGCAGCCCCAGCATTGACGTCGCTAGAACAACTCAGAACCGGAGACTCCGATTGGTTCCGCCGAGCTGACTGCGTGACGTATGCCGTCGCGTGGAAGATTCAGTATCGCACCGAAGAATTCGAAAACGGCGGCGTGGTTACCAGCTGTTATCCCAATGCCTATACAACCGTCTAGGAAACCGTGCTATCAAGGGTCTGAGATTACTTCCGGGTCGACAACCCTTCGCCTACCGGATTATGTAAGGGTTGTCCATCCGGAAACAATCGCCGCCGTTGGAATCAGAAGCTGTGTGGACAGGAGTTGCCCGAACCCCGGAGTTGCTAGCGCCGTGTCGCGAGTCGCGTCTAAACTAGGCCGTCGTCATCAAGGGTGGCACGGTACTCGAACTGAAGGCATTCGAATTCGCGTATACCAGGAATCCGTGAGGGCAAGTGATGGTCCGCTCCCGTGCAAGTGCGTTCTGCATGGCAGCAATTCTGTTATTGGCGACGTGATCGGCGCGAACACACAACTCTAGTTGGTGAGTGTTCAGAGATGGACCGGCGGTTTCACGGATTCGATAAGAATGTTTGAACTTACTGCAGATGATATCGCTCTGTTAAACGATGAGGACCTGCGGTCCTTGGTGGAGCGGCTCTGCGAATCAGATGTCAAGCGACGCGGAGTTTCCCCATCGTGCCTACCTCTAAGGACGGAAGCTGTAGAATCCTGCTCACCGACATTCCCGACTCGCTGTCGTTGTTCCCTGAAAGAGGAGCCTGCAGAAAGTTCGTTTCGAACTTACCGATATCGGGACCTTGCAGGTATTCCGCTATTAAAAGCCCGGGGTAGTCGGGATGAGCGAACCGAGATGGAGACACTTTAACGCTCGGCGCTGCGCCGATTTTGTGGATCTACCACGAAATGGCATTCCGTCCTACAATGTGCGACATTCGTCGTGGCCTAATAAGGGTCATCGTGAGCGACGTCGGCGAGGATAATCGCAGTTCGAGTCGAACTAGAGCCCCTTCGTTCGCGTGAGCCAGCGGTCGAAACCCTGAGCAAAGCCCGAGCTGCACAGGAGCACGCCGTGCCCATCCACACATCCACCGCATTTGTCAGCTACAGCCGCGAGGACTTGGACTTCGTCGTTCGTCTCGCCAAAGACGTAAAGGAAAAGGGTGCGAGGCTTTGGGTGGACAAAGTCGACATCCACCCGGGCCAGCGATGGGAAGCGGAAATCGAAGCGGCGGTTAGTGCATGCTCCCGCATGCTTGTGGTGCTTTCTCCGGCTGCAATCTCTTCAAGAAATGTCCTCGCTGAGGCCTCACTAGCGATTGACGATGGCAAAGAGGTCATTCCGGTTCTTTACCGCGATTGCAAAGTGCCGTTTCGCCTTCGCCCGCTTCAATATGCTGACTTTCGTACCGATTACGCTACGGGGTTGACGGAATTACTCGCCGTACTGACAGGCGGGACGGAGTTAACACCCCCGGTGACCAGCGAGCAGACTCGTTTAGAGGGCGAACGTCAGCAAGCCGCTGCAGAACAAGCGCAAATCGAGCGAGAAGAAAATGATCGGAAGATCACCGAAGAAAAAGCACGTAAGGAAGAACTAGAGCGCCAGAGCCTTAACGACGAGCAAGCTCGCGTTAAGCAGGAGCGTCAACGCGTCGCAGCCGAACAAGCCCACCTGGATGAGGAGCGAAAGCAAGCTGCGGTTGAAAAGATTCGCCTTGAAGAGTTGGAGCGCAAGGCTGCTGAAGAGAAATCTAAGCAGGCAGAGGCAGACCGTCGGGCCCTTGCTGCTGAGCAAGCCCGCGTAGAGCAGGAACTGGCACGAACGGAACGCGAAGCGCGCGAACGCCGCGAGGCTGAGGAGAAAGCCCGGCTGGCTGGAGTGCCAACTCCTGCTAGTAACACTCAGCATCCATCTGCACCTGCTGAGATCCGCCTTGTCTCCGATACAACCGAGAACAGCTGGATCAAGCCCGTGGGAATTGGTTTGGCGGTTCTCTTCGTGATCGGCCTCATCGTTGTAATTGTCTGGCAGCGCTCCAACGAGGCCAATGAGGAGGCTTACGCGCGGTCAGTTGCCGAGGAGCAAGCCCGAGCCGAACGGGCACAAAAGCGCGGAGAGAGTCAGCAGTCTTCAACCACAACACAGTCGAGTCAGCCATCTAGTCCTCCCGAAGAGTCCAAGCCGCAGCCGAAAAAACCGCAGCAGACGCAAAGCGCCAAAGGCAATCCGCCGATCGATCTCACAAAGAACTCCACCTCGCCCACCTCTTCCCGGGCGCTCGGCAACACGGCCCCGGCCAAAGAAGCGGGCCTTCCGCCAGGTTTGAGCAGTAAGACTACTGAGCTCTACCGCAAAGCGCAGGCCGGCAACCCCGACGCGATGGTGGATTTGGCCTTTGCATTCGACCAAGGCAATGGCGCGCCCAAGGACTATGGTCAAGCCGTGTATTGGTATCGCAAAGCAGCCGAGGCCGGCGATGCCCTGGGAATGACAAATCTCGGAATCATGTATCAAAACGGGCGCGGAGTACAGCAGGACGACGGCCAGGCTGTCAGTTGGTACCGCAAAGCCGCTGAGGCAGGCAATTCAAAGGGTATGCTCGGTCTCGGAGTTATGTACTATGAAGGTCGCGGAGTACAAAAGAATGACTCAGAGGCCTTAAACTGGTTTCAGAATGCGGCGGAGGTTGGCGAAAGACAGGCCATCTTGAACCTCGCGAGCATGTGTGTTGAGGGACTTGAAAAAGATTGCGGCAAAGTCATTAAGTTACTTCAAAAATTGGCCGATTCAGGCGATTCCGCAGCTCAAAATGACTTAGCCTACATTCTCGCGACGTCCGAAAACCAATACTATCGAAACCCATCTGAGGCCCTAAAGTATGCGCAAAAGGCAGTCCTCGCCGGGGGACCTAACCCGGACCCGAATTATTTAGACACCTTGGCCGAGGCATACTATGCAATTCACAAGTACCAGGATGCTGTAACAACCGAACTGAGGGCGATTTCCGGAGCTTCGGAGCAACAAAAGAAGGAATTTCAGAAGCATTTACAAAAGTACCAGCTTGCGGTGGCCGCCAGCAACCTACGACAATAGCCTCAATCTTCCTAGCCGCCGCTGCTTACGCATTGAGTCGGAAGTCTGCTCTTGTGTACGATCGATACTGTCAATAATCCCCGACCTTTGGCGTCGGCACCAACGGACAGTTCAACAGGGAGGGCATGACCATTCGCCTGCGCTGTCTTACCTTTTTGAGGGACTCCTGATCGCTGCGATGCTGGCGCGCTATGATCGGGGAGACAGCCTCGATTCACTTACCCGGTCAGACACGCGGCTGTTGTCTTCACAGGCGCTTGCAACCGCTGCAGGAGCGTGAATACTCGCTGGCATCCCCAAAACACTTTGATGAGTGAAGAGTGGGAGCGTGGCACCAGCCGTTGCCGAAGCTGGCTGATTCTGGATAATGCCGACGATCTCGAACTGGCGAGAGAGTTCCTTCCCCAGGATCCGCAAGGCCCATCTACTGCCACAAACTTGAAATCCACATTCGCGTCTCAATTGGATTCGTTTCAATCGTCGTCTGCCAACGACGACTTACAAAGAAGTCGCTGTTACAAGGGCGGCCGCGAATTACAGACTTATGTAAGCCAAGGGAGCGTCCAGCTGAGGGCACAATAGCAAGGACAATTTTCCAACACGCACATGCATGTCGCGAAGCAGCTCTTCCGCCATTTTGAAGGCTTTATGCGCGGGATCAATCTTGATAGCTGAGCGCCAGTCCTCTTCCGCCAGTTGCTTGTTGCCTTGCTTAGCTTGGAGAGAGCTTGGGCATCCATCATCCATCAATGATCTCAATGATCTCAGCCCGAGGCTCTATAGCGCTCGACTTTCTGCGTGGAATCACGTCTGTCGACAATCCGAGGCGAATTCGCTGCCAGTATGGGTCCAACATGGGGCCAACATCGTGATTTTTTCGAATTGCTCGATGAAATACTCACGTGTCTGGCTGATTCTCAAAGACTTATTCTATGAGTTTCTTGTGGATTCCAAAGAGCTTTCGGCATCGCACCGAATACTCTTTTTCGATGAAAATGTGGAACTGCCGACTAACTGCATCTCAGACCGATGACGCGCATACCGTAGTAGTCGGAATCTCGGACAAATAGCTAACAGACCTCACGGTCCAGAAACGAGTCGCGGCACACAATGGAGTACCACTGGGGGCTTGTTTCAGAACAACATCGAGACCTGTGCCTGAGTAGAACGCACCTTCGCTGCTCGATGTGGTTTTTCAGAAGTGGTTAGGTTGGAATTTTTTGGATTATTGTGTCGCGAACCAAAGCATTTAGATCTCACTTCTGATTTTTGGCGGTCTGGACTACAGATCATGATAACGCGTACACTTCGCTGGCGTGTTAGCCAGGAGACAACAATGCCGAGGCCGGTCTATGTTTTCATTTTATTTGCGGCAACAACCTTGTATGCAGTGCTCGGTAGCGAACTGCTTGGCGCGCAATCGTCGTCTGCGCAAGGACCAGCGAACGATGTGCGCGCAGCGTGCGCGCAAGACGTGCAGAAGCTGTGCGCCAATGTGCCGGCAGGCGAGGGACGAATCATTGCCTGCCTGAAGCAACATCAAGACCAAGTGTCCGATGGGTGCAAGCAGGCCGTAGCGAAGGCCATGCAGCAATCGAATGGCGGCGCGGGAA
>Ga0209006_10003222_pt1 | contig 14827 bp, 13 predicted proteins | sample JacPin_JW_Ref_O2_FD_188567 | JGI IMG/M metagenome (GOLD analysis project Ga0209006, IMG submission 188567) | Forest soil microbial communities from Algoma, Ontario, Canada - Jack Pine, Ontario site 1_JW_Ref_O2 (SPAdes) (version 2) | ecosystem: Environmental > Terrestrial > Soil > Boreal... | reverse complement strand
GTCGCGCCCTGCTTCCTTGGGCAATCCAGCCCATTCCGCCACGCACCGTTCGAGATCCTTGACGTTGTTGTGCATTTGCTCAAGCACAAATCCAAGTGCGAAGAAGTGTTCCGCCGCATCGGCGGCAAGACTTCGCGTGAGACCCTCGCGACGGACCGCCGCCATTTCGCCGGAAAAGACATCAAGAGCCGATTCCACAGAATCAAGCGACGGCGGGCCCTGACCCGCCAGCAAGGCCGCTCCACTCGCCCGCAGGTAATCGGCGAAGGCCGCGCCGAGTTGCGCAATCGGCGATGCGAGCCGCGATGCGAAGGCCTCGGGCAGCGGCGTGGTAGCCGCCCTTCCGACCATCACCAGATCGTGCCGCAACCTGAGCAGCGTACGCAGCAGCGGCCCGGTGTCGGGCCCGACGGCGAGACCCGCCGACCGCTCGTGCTCGGCTTCGGCGCCCACTGCATTCATTTGCACCAAAGCCTGGCCGATGCCGTCCTGAATGCGGTGCAGTGCATCCATGTCGAGACCATGCGTCAAGCCGGCCAGGAGCTCGCCCAAAGCCCGCGCCATCTGATTGAGTGTTCGGGCGGCCGCGGCGACGACCAATGGATGAGCGTTGGATGGCAAAAAGAAAAACGAAACGATCAACCCGGTGACGCCTCCGAGCGCCACCTCCATGACGCGATCGAGCGCCGAAGCGAGCGGGCTCGCGTGGGTCATGATCGGAATCAACAGCACGATGATGGCGGTGACCGGCGCGACGGAGAATCGCGGATTTATCGCCGCGATGAAGGCAAGCGGGCCCACCGCGAGGGCAAGCACCGCGAGCAGCGCGATTTCGCTCGAATGTGGAATAAGCACGCCGATGGCGCCGCCGTAGATCGCGCCGCCCAGCGTCCCCGCGAGATAATCGAACGTCGCCTTCAGCGACCGTCCGACGCTCATCTGCGTCACGATGACGGCCGTCAGCACCGCCCACAACGGCAGGGGAAGCTGCAACAATTGCGCAAGCGCAAGAGCGACCAGTGCGGCAATCGTCACCCTGATGGAAAGTGCCAACTGCACGCGGCGACGATGGACGAGAGCGCGAAGGCTCCTCCAGAGTCTGGTGATGCGTTTCACGCTGACTATCCCTGGACTATATTTTCTGAACGACAATTTACTAGTACCGACAAACTTTCAGGTATTCTCGCATAAATCGTTGAAATCATTGGCGCGCCCGAAGGGATTCGAACCCCTGACCTCGGCCTTCGGAGAACCCCTCTCCTCACAGCAGTACCCGAAAATTCGGGCGCTTTAAATCGGGAAGGCGAGGAAAAGAAGCAGAAATTGGTAAGGCTGTGCGGACGTCTTGCGGACGGCGCCATGACCGTTAATGTGGCTGGTGCATGGTCTAAAGACTAAGCGTTGCAACATACAGCAGCGCGCGGTTTGCCTGCGAGCTAGGCAAACGGCTCCCGAAATTCAGTGATAAACTTCGTCCAGCAATTTCTGCAGCGGCATCGACTTCATGTCGATCGTTTCACCTAGTTTGCGCACATCCAACGTGCCGGCCGCTTTGTCGGGCGACGTCGTGGCGGTCCGAGGCAAATGACCGATAGTCATTATGGTGACGAGCGCGCCAACCAAAATTGCAGAGCCGTAAACGATCTTACGCATGGGAACTACTCCTATGCTTAGAGATGTTTTTGAAGGTTGAATTTTCCTACCACCATCGGCGCGCTGAGACCTGTGCTGTGCGTCACAATGGAAAGCACCTGATCGCTCCATTAGCTTCGGACCGCGTGAGCAGGCGTCAGGATGACAGAAGGCGGAGCTGATCGCCTTCAGGCGACCTTAATTTGCGAAGAATTTCTTGATTTTTGGCTGGCCGGGAGCCGATGGGAACTCATCGAAGGGTCCGGGGGTGACTCGATCGCTTAACGGCGTTAGTTTCGCTGCTGCGAGGTGCAGCAGCGTAAATCATGCCGAACCGATTCGCCGCCGTTGCTCTGCTGCTTCTGCTTGACCTCAATCTAGCACACGGGCAATTGCGAGGTCACGGCGGACCGGTGCGTTCGCTTGCCATCGCGCCGGATGGCAAGACTGCGGTCTCGGGCAGTTTCGACACATCGGCAATCCGTTGGTCGTTGCCAGACAACGCTGCCGAACAGGTGCTGCGTTTTCATGACGGCGCTGTCAACGCTGTCGCACTGTTGTCGGACCGTCGCATCGTCACCGCCGGCGCCGATGCCCACATCGCCATCTGGCTGCCCGGCGCGTCGGAACCGCAAACCGTTCTCGACGGTCACGCCGCTCCAATCGCTGCGCTCGCGGTATCGCCGGATGGCAAAATACTGGCATCGGCCTCGTGGGATCGGACGGTAAGGCTATGGCCGCTCACCGGCAGCGCCCCTCGTGTCCTCGAAGGCCACCAGCAAAACGTCAATGGGGTTGCTTTTTTACCGAACGGCAGCGCCGCAATCTCTGCCGGCTATGATGGGACGCTGCGCATCTGGCCGCTGACCAGCGCCGCGGCGCCGAGCGTGATTGCGCTGCCGACGCCGCTCAACGCCGTCGCGGTGGCGCCCGATGGCGAAATCGTCGCCGCAGGCGCCGACGGTGACGTCTATTTTCTGTCGCCGGATGGACAGTTGCTGGGCCATGTCCACGCCGGCGATGCGCCGACGATCGCGCTTGCAGTCTCCCCGGATGGTCGAAGCGTTGCCGCCGCCAGCATCCGCGGCTCGGTGGCGATCGTCGATCGCGCCAGCCGGCGGATCGCGCGCACATTGGTCGGTCCGGGCCTACCGGTATGGTCGGTGGCGTTCTTTCCTGATAACCGCACGCTACTCACCGGCGGCGCCGATCGGACGATTCGCCGCTGGGACGCCGCCAGCGGCGGTCCAGTCGACGCGATCATTGTCGGCGGACTAGACGATCCGCTGGCCGCGTTTGCCGGTGACCCGGGCGCGCAAGTGTTCCGAGCCTGCGTCGCCTGTCACACCCTCAAAGCCGACGAAGGCAATCGCGCAGGTCCGACTTTGGCGGGGCTGTTCGGCCGCCACATCGCCACCTTGCCCGGCTATCGATTCTCCCCCGCTTTACAGAAACTCGACATCGTCTGGACGCCAGAAACGGTGTCGAAGCTGTTCGAACTCGGTCCCGCGACGTTCACGCCAGGTACCAAAATGCCCGAGCAGACCATCGGCTCCCCCGAAGAGCGCGCTGCGCTGGTGAAGTTCTTGCAAAAAGCGACCGAATGAGTTTCGCGCGCGGCTTTCAGCCTTCGCCGTCCGTCGTCTGTTCTCGCGCCGTCCGCTCACGCAAATAATCGTCGGTCGTGCGCACCGCAGGCCGCGGCGGCGCGCCGTGCGGATCGAAGCCGTCTTCGGTGACGACCACGACACGGCAGTCGTCGCACATCCGCAACGCGTCGATCCGCTTTGAGCTCTTCGCATACATCCAATGCTGGCCCTCAAGCTTGCCGATGACGCGCTCGATCGTGCTCTTGACGCCGAATGGCTTGCCGCAGCGAATGCAGTGGAAAGGCTCCTCTTCCTTGAGCACGCGCGACATCGCGGTGGCGGCGTGAAAGTCCAGCTGCGGCTTCAGCGTGATGACCTTTTCCGGGCAAGTCGCCTTGCACAATCCGCACTGTACGCAGGCGTCCTCGGTGAACCGCAGCAACGGACGATCAGGATTGTCGCCCATCGCGCCCGTCGGGCAAGCGCCGACGCAGGCAAGGCACAGCGTGCAACCCGCGACATTGATCTCGACTGCACCAAAGGGCGCGCCATCCGGCAACTGCACGATGTTCACCGGGCACGGCGCGGCTTGGTGCAGCTCGCGCAATGCATGCTGTAGCACTTCGCGCTTCGGCCCGACCGGTAGAAAGCTTGCGGGGCGCGCCGTCGCGGCCTGCGTCTCGATTGCGGACAACGCCGTGCCAAGTACCTCGGGATCGTCGGTTTCGATAGCCGCAGCCGAGCCGTAGCCGAGGCTTCCGAGAATCGGCGCGGCAAGGGCAATCGTCTTGGTCAGTCCGGCCACGTCGTGGCGCGGCTTTCCGCGCAGCAGGAAGCGAACGGCGCCGGCCCCATAGGCGAACGCAGCCGCGACAGCTTCGAGCCCGATTTGCGTGACTTCGTTGACGGCGAGCGGTAGCACATTCGCTGGCAGGCCGTCACCGTGGCGCGCCAGCGCATCGATGAGCGCGTTGCCATGAGCGTCGTCGTGAAACAACACGACAGGGTTCACGCCACCGGCCTCGCGATAGACGGTAAGGAGCGCGCGCAGCTTTCGCAGCAGCGCATCGGCCGGCGGCAACACATACGCAGCGGCGCCGGTCGGACAGACGGCGGCGCACTGGCCGCAACCGGCGCAAATGTTCGGGTCGATAACAACGTGATCGCCGGCCGGTTCGATTGCGCCGGTCGGACATAGATCGAGACAGCGCCGGCAGCCGACGATGCGCGAACGGGAATGGGCGCACAGGCCGTCGCTGAACGCGATATAGCGCGGCTTATCGAAGCTGCCGGTAAGCTCGTGTGCCTTGATTACAGCGCGCAGCACTGCGGCTGGATCGCCGGGGTCGGCACGAAGATAGCCATCGCGCAGATCGTGCGCCGAGAAGACGGGGGTGCCGCCGGATATATCGAGAATAATATCGCAGTGGGACACTGCACCGTTGCGGCCGGCGGCGAAATCGAACGCGCTCCGCGATGACGGCGCCGGCACCGCAAAATCATCGACCACGATCTCGAAGGCGCCGAGGTGGCCCTTGGCGGAACGAACCGTTCCCTTGACGACTGGAAACGCGTTGACGCGTCCCGGCGTGAGCGCGATGGGCTTGGTGACCATCACCGTAACGTCGAGATGGTCCTTGAGCAGTTCCGCGGCCTGGATTGCCTGCTCGTCACGGCCGTAGATCATGATGACGCCGTCGCTGTTGAGCGTCACGTAAGGAACGTCGGGCATCGGCTCAGCTGCGACCGCAAGCAACGCCGCCATCTTCGGGCCAGCGGCTGAACCCTGCGACGACCAGCCCGCGGTCTCCCTCACGTTGGCGAAGTTAAGTGCGGTTTGTTTGTTGCTCTGCTCTGCAGTTTCGGCAAATAGTGGGGCTTCCTGGGTGCAGCCGATGGTCAATGGTGCGCCGGTCGCCACGGCCGCGCGAAAGAGCTCAAGCTCGGCACGGCACAATTGACCGGCGGTTTCGACTTTGGCACCCCGACAGCCCCGCCGCACGGCATCGCCGTCGAGCAGCATTGTGTTCTCGCATGAGCACAAGATAATCGTTTGTGGACGCTCGGCCATACCGTTCCGAAGCTCGCGCCGTCCTCATCCCGCGTGGGACTGGCCGCGAGGCTTCTCAAGTTATAGTAATACTGTGCTGAAAGCGCGAGTCCGGGTTACGTCATGCCGCTCGATCTAGGACGCCATGCTCACGAGCCATTCGCGCTAGTGCTGGATTTGCCGCCGCCGTTTCGCGCCGTGGCGCTGCGCGAGGTGGGTGACGCCTTCGCCCATGCAAAAAAAATCGCCGCCGAAGCCGGCGCGGGCACGCTGGTTCACGTAGGCCGCTTTGATCTCGCAGAATTTGCAGTGGTGCTGGAACCAGAAGAGCCGTTACGCACAGCACGGCGGGCGCTTTATGCCGGCATGGCCGCGCTTGGGGATGCCTTGGCCGCCCACGCACCGCCGGAGAAACCGATCAGCTTCGATTGGCCGGACACCGTGCGCGTCGACGGCGGGTTGGTTGGCGGCGCACGTCTCGGGTGGCCGTCCGGCAGCGACGAGGACAAAGAGCCGCCCTGGATCGTCTTCAGCGCCATGATCCGCACCGTCGCCGTCGGTGAGTACGAGCCCGGCCTGTACCCGCTCGCCGCCGCGCTGGATACCGAAGGTTTTGTGGATCTCGGTCGGCTTCTTGAAAGCTTCGCGCGCTATTTGATGGTCACGATCGACGCTTGGCAGCAGGATGGGTTTGCCGCGGTGGCACAGAGTTATTTCGCGCGCCTCACTGCCGAAAAAGGAAAGCATGCCGCGCTTGACGACAATGGCGACCTTCTGGTGCGGCATACTGGAAAGACCGCCATCGAGCGCCACCCATTGCTGCCGGCACTGGCACAATCGTCATGGCTCGATCCGGTGACTGGCGGGCCGCGGCTGATGGGCGCGCCATGACCGACTTTTGGCTGTCATGCGGCCACCATCTGCTCGATCGTGACGCAGATGGACGGCTGCGGGTCACCGAAGAGTTTTTGAAGATCTATCTGGCGCGGCCCGAGCTGACGCCGCCTGCCGATGCCTGCGTTGTCGAACGCACGCTCCACGCCACGCTGCTAGCGGATCCGTGGCATCCGGTTGCGACAGCGCAGATCGATGCCATGGCAGACGCCGATGCGCGCGAGAATTGGCATTACATGGTGGTGTTGCGCGATCATTTGGCCGCTCACGCCACACTCGAAGCCGCGTATCTCGCGCTGGTGCGCGACAATGTCCGACTACCACCACTATTTCTCGATCAACTAGTCCAGCTTATTCTGCGCAATCTGCTCGACGGATGCGATGACGCCTTCATGCTGCGCGCCGCCGAATTATTTTTTCGTCCGCAGCGCCTCACGCTCTACGACGACACACTGCTCGCCGCCGACTTGGAGCACATCGACAATCATGGGCCCTCCGAGTCGCCACTCGCTACGATGCTGGGCTTGCAAGATGAACTAGGCGTCGACGTGCTCTCGGATGCCAACGCGACGGGCTACTGGGAGCGCAGCGATCGTTTTGACCTGGCGCTCGATTTAACCGCTGAGCGCCGCGGCGTCACCGCCTTAGGCGTCGTGGTCGCGCGCTGGGTCAAGCACCTGCTAGGGACTGATGTCGAGGTCGAAGCATTAAGAGAGCTGCGCGATGTCGCGCTCACCTGGTATGTCGGCCTTGACAGTTTCGGCACAAAGATCGGTGATGCGCTGTGGAACGGCGAAACGATCGACGAGGCGAGACGGAGCCACGTCGTCGGCCTTTTCCGGCTTACCGTTCGCGACAAAGCAGCCGTCATCGACCGACCGGCGGACGAGCAGGTCTATCTTATCTTGGCAATGGGACCCGATCGCGTCTTGCGCGTGAAACCGCAGAATCTACTGACCGGGCTTCCGGTGCGGCACGTGGAGCCGGCGACGTGAGCCGCCCCGCGCCCCTGGTAAGTATTCCGATCGGCGTCGTGCTGGAGCGACGCAAAGCGAAAAGCCCATGGGCCGATTTTGTATGGCGTCCAGTCGCGGTCTTGCCCGGCGTGCCCGACGCTGCGCCTTGGACGACGCTCGACGAGGACACCGACCGCGCGAACTTTTATGCCGGGGCCGCAAAGGTCGATCTCTACCGGCCCGATACTTCGGGCTATCGCGACAATCTGGCAACGGGCGAACCGTTGTTATGGGTGGTGCTGCGGCCCACCGGTGCCGAGCCGCCCTATGAGCTCTCCGCCGTGACCGCAGAGCCAAGCGAAGGTGAGGCTTTCACCGAAGGCGCCACTAACCTCGTCGACACCGTCCCGATGCCCGACGCCGTCCGCGCCGTGGTTGCCGACTTCATTGCCGAGCATCATGTCGAGCGCGCATTTGTCAGGCGGAAGCGCGACATCGCCGACCCCGAGGCGATGGCGCGGAGCGCGTCCGCCAAGGAACGCAAATGAGCGAGTCTCGCCGGGCAGTTGAAAGTTTCCTGCGGCGTTGGTCACGTCGCAAACAGGCGTCGGCGATGCCTGAGCCCAGCGAAAACGATCTAGTTGATGTGGCAAAAGGTGAAAGCAACACACCGCCTGGCAAAACGACTACGCAATCCGATCCACCAGCTTTCGATCCAGCCACCCTGCCGCCGATCGAATCGATCACCGCTGAGAGCGACATCCGCGCGTTTCTTGCCCCAGGTGTTCCCATTGAACTGTCTCGTGCGGCGCTTCGACGCGCATGGGCGACCGACCCAGCGATCCGCGACTTCATTGGAATTGCGGAGAACCAATGGGATTTCACCAAGCCCGACAGCGTACCGGGGTTCGGATCATTGGAGTGGACGCCGGAGCTGCGCCAGGTCCTCGCTCGGCTGGTTGGCGATGTGACGAACGAGCCGTTGTCGCAGAAGCCGCTGACCGGACCAACCGAAACGCAAGTTGCTCAACCCGCAGGGGAATCTCTGCCGCCGCAGCTACCCACGGATGAAGACGCTCGGCAGGTGGAACCGGTTGTGCAGCCCAACAGCAATACTGCAGCGCAACCGGAACTGGATCGCGACCCCGGCGAACCGCTGATCCATCGTAAACACGGCAGCGCGCTGCCGAAATCGGTAGAGTGATGAAGATATTAGCCGGCCTATAGCCTTAGGCTATTGACCTGCCTTCGGTTCGAGAACTACCCTCAACCGCTGTCCTGAATCAGAATAATTCGAATTTGGGGCCATGCGGAATCTCGGACTCGATGAGGCCATTCGCGCCGCGGGCGGGGTTGGCGCGCTTGCGCGGAAAATCGGCATTTCGCAGCCGTCGCTGTCAAATTGGGAGCGCGTTCCGGCGGAACGGGTGCTCTCTGTTGAAAGCATTACTGGCATAGACCGCGCCATATTGCGCCCCGACCTTTATGGCGGCCAGAACGCTGTCGACGAGACCGACGCGGCGCGCGCCCGCGAATATGCGCTGCTGTCAGCGTTGCTGCGGCGCGCCCCGAGTAGGGATTTGCTGCGCCGTCTCGCCGCTTTGCGTGGCGATGCTTCCCCGCTCGGCATCGCTCACGCGGCACTGGGCGAGGCCGCAGCGATTGCGACGGTCGAGATAACCGAGCGTGAGTTCTTCGATCTATTTATCGGCGTCGGCCGCGGCGAGCTAGTGCCTTACGCCTCGTTCTATCTCACCGGCTTTCTCAATGAGCGTCCGCTGGCGCGGTTGCGCGACGACCTCCTGCGATTTCACATCGAACGCGTCGAGACCGAAGTCGAACCGGAAGATCACGCCGCGGTGCTGTGCGAGATCATGGCGGGGTTGGCGGGCGGCGGTTTCGATGCGCCCGCAGGCGCCGACCGCATTCTCTTCGAGAAGCATCTCGCACCGTGGATCGGCCGCTTCTTCGCCGACCTTGAGCACGCCAAGGCAGGCGATTTCTATCGCCGCGTGGGAGTCGTCGGACGCACTTTTGTTGACATCGAAAGCGAGGCTTTCGCGCTGGTGTCCTAACGCAAGGTGGGCCCAGGAACTAGGGAGAGCGCGATGAAGATCGAAAAGAAAGTTGCCCGGCGCGACCTATTGCGTGCTCTCGGCGCCGGCGGCGTCGCCGTCACCACTTCCGGTGCGCTGGTCCGTGAGGCGACCGCCGACAGCGAAGCCAACGATGAGAAACGCAAGGCCCGCTATCAGGCAAACTCGCCAGACGTTCAAGCTTACTACCGCGTCAATCGTTATCCAGCAAAGTGAGGAGACGGCCGTGCTTATCAAAAGGGCGGAACGTCAGGCGCGTCGCGGTAACCTCCCAGGCGCGCTGCCAACTCAGATGGACGGCGGCCTCGATCGCCGTACCTTCCTTCGCCGTTCCGGCCTCGCTGCCGGCAGTCTCGCAAGCCTTGGTGCGCTCACGCTCGGCTCGGTGCGCAAAGCCGAGGCCGGACCGCCGCCGCCAGCCGGCGCGCAGGTGACGATCCGCAAAAGCGTCTGCACCCATTGCTCTGTCGGCTGCACGGTGACGGCCGAAGTCGCCAACAACGTCTGGATCGGCCAGGAGCCGAGCTGGGATAGCCCGATCAATCGCGGCTCGCACTGCGCCAAGGGCGCGTCGGTGCGCGAACTGGTGAGCGGCGAGCGGCGACTGAAATATCCAATGAAAATGACGAACGGCCAATGGAGCCGCATCAGCTGGGACCAGGCAATTGGCGAGATCGGCGACAAGTTGCTGGCGATCCGCGACCAGTCAGGACCGGATTCGGTTTACTGGCTTGGCTCAGCCAAGATGACGAACGAAGCCTCCTATCTGTTCCGAAAATTTGGTGCGTTCTGGGGCAGCAACAACACCGATCATCAGGCACGTATCTGCCACTCCACCACGGTCACCGGCGTCGCCAATACCTGGGGTTACGGCGCCATGACCAACAGCTATAACGACATCCGCAATTCCAAGACCGTCCTCATCATGGGCGGTAACCCGGCCGAGGCGCATCCGGTCTCGCTGCAGCACGTTCTGGAAGGCCAGGAGCTCAACCGCGCCAATCTCATCGTCATCGATCCGCGCCTCACCCGCACCGCCGCTCACGCGACTGAGTACGTGCGGCTGCGGCCGGGGACCGATATTCCCGTCCTCTACGGAATGATGTGGCACATCCTGCAGAATGGCTGGGAGGACAAGGAGTTCATCCAGCAGCGTGTCTACGGCTTTGAAGATGCGCAAAAGGAAATCGCCAAGTGGACGCCCGACGAAGTCGAGCGCGTCAGCGGCGTGCCCGGCGAGCAGCTCAAGCGCGTCGCGCAGCTATTCGCGACGCAAAAGCCGGCCACGTTGGTGTGGTGCATGGGCCAGACTCAGCACACCGTCGGCACTGCCAATGTGCGCGCGAGCTGCATCGCGATTCTGCTTACCGGCAATGTGGGCGGCCCGGGTATGGGCGCCAATATCTTCCGCGGCCACGACAACGTGCAAGGCGCCACCGATGTCGGCCTCGATGTCACGACGCTGCCGTTCTACTACGGCCTCGCCGAGGGCGCGTGGCGGCATTGGTCGCGGGTTTGGGAGGTCGACTACAATTATCTGCAGTCGCGCTTCGATTCCAAGGCGATCATGGAGACATCGGGCATTCCGCTGACCCGATGGTTCGACGCCGTACTGCTGCCGAAGGATCAGGTCGCACAAAAAGACAATGTGCGGGCCATGTTCGTCCAGGGGCACGCCAGCAACAGCATCACGCGCATCCCGGAATCACTGAAGGGTCTCGCCAAGCTCGACCTGCTGGTGGTGGCTGACCCGCATCCGACAACCTGGGCCTCGCTTTCAGTGGAAGCCGGCCGTAGGGACGGGACCTATCTGCTGCCGGTTTGCACCGCGTTCGAAAGCTCCGGCTCGCGCGTCGCCTCCAACCGTTCGCTGCAGTGGGGCGAGCAGATCGTCAAGCCGATCTTTGAGAGTAAGGATGACTATCAGGTGCTGTACCTGATGGCCAAAAAACTCGGCTTGGCCGATCTGTTGTTCAAGAACATCGAGATCGAAGGCGATCGGCCGGTGCCTGAAGACATCCTGCGCGAGATAAACCGCGGCAGTTGGTCGACCGGCTATTGCGGTCAGTCGCCGGAGCGCCTGAAGCTGCACATGGCGAACCAGAAGGATTTCGATCTGGTCACCATGCGGGCCACGGACGGGCCGGCCAAGGGCGACTATTACGGCTTACCGTGGCCGTGCTGGGGCTCGCCGGAGGTCAAGCACCCCGGCTCACCACTGCTCTACAATACCAACTTAGCCGTTATGGACGGTGGCGGCTGCTTCCGGGCCCGCTTCGGCGTCGAGCGCAACGGCGTCAATCTGCTCGCTGAGGGCTCCTATTCCAAGGATTCCGAGATCAAGGACGGCTATCCCGAGTTCACCTACGGGGTGCTCAAAAAGCTTGGCTGGGATACCGACCTGAGCGGCGACGAACTCACAGTCATTCAGAAGATCGGCGCCGACAAGCCAGAGACGGTATCGTGGTCCACTGATCTTTCAGGCGGCATCCAGCGCGTCGTGCTCAAGCACGGCTGCTTACCCTACGGCAACGCCAAGGCGCGCATGAACGCTTTCGGTTTGCCTGATCCCATTCCGGTGCATCGCGAGCCGATTTATTCGCCGCGCATCGATCTCGTCGCTAAATATCCGACATTGCCGGACGCCAAGCAGTTCCGCCTGCCCAACATCGGCTTCTCGGTGCAGAAGGCCGCGGTCGACAAAGGCATCGCCAAAGACTTTCCGCTGATTTTCAGCTCTGGCCGCTTGGTCGAGTACGAAGGCGGCGGCGAGGAAACGCGCTCCAACAAATGGCTGGCCGAGTTGCAGCAGGACATGTTCGTCGAGATCAATCCTGCCGACGCGTCCGAGCGTGGCATCAAGGACGGCGGTTGGGTCTGGGTCACCGGCGCCGAAAACAGCTCCAAGGCCAAGGTCAAGGCGCTGGTCACCGAGCGGGTCGGCAGAGGCGTGGTCTGGATGCCGTACCATTTCGGTGGCTGGTTCGGCGGCAAGGATTTGCGCGCAAATTATCCGCAGGGCCTCGACCCGATCGTGCTTGGCGAAAGCGCGAACACCATCACGACCTACGGTTATGACCCGGCCACCGGCATGCAAGAGCCCAAGGTCACGCTCTGCCAAATCCGCGCGGCGTAAGGAGACGATCATGGCGCGAATGAAATTCCTCTGCGACGCGGACCGCTGCATCGAGTGCAACGCCTGCGTCACCGCGTGCAAGAACGAGAACGAGGTGCCGTGGGGTATTAACCGGCGGCGTGTCGTCACCATCAATGATGGCCTGCCGGGCGAACGGTCGGTGTCGATGGCCTGCATGCACTGCACCGACGCCCCGTGCGCCGCGGTGTGCCCAGTAAGTTGCTTCTACACAACGGCCGATGCCGTGGTGCTGTGGTCCAAGGACCTCTGTATCGGCTGTGGGTATTGCTTTTATGCCTGCCCGTTCGGCGCGCCGCAGTATCCGCGCGTCGGCAATTTTGGCTCGCGGGGCAAGATGGACAAATGCACCTATTGTACCGGCGGACCGGAGCCCGATGGCTCGGCGATCGAGTACGAAAAGTACGGTGCCAACCGCCTCGCCGAAGGCAAGCTGCCGTTGTGCGCCGAGATGTGCTCGACCAAATCGCTGCTGGCCGGCGATGGCGACATCATTGCTCAAATCTACAAAGACCGCGTCGCCAAGCGCGGCTACGGCTCGGGCGCTTGGGGCTGGCAGACCGCTTATCGCGAAACCATTACGACTTGAGGATCGGACGCAACTCAAGCGGCGGCGTGACCGTGATGCGGCCGTTGCACACAAAAGGGAGAAACCTCATGGCGATGGTCTACGCCCGTATCCGGCTCGTCGCCACTGCGATCGCACTGCTCGTTCTGGCCGCCGTCGCTCCCGTTGCGGCGCAACAACCAGTCAATCCGACTGCGGACGCCGTCAAGGAGCAGCAACTGCTGCAGCAGTTCAAGCGCATCCAGGGCCTCGGCACCATCCCCGACATCAAGTCGTACACGATCGAGCAACCGCAAGGCCGACAATGGGAGCATTATCATGAGGCCGTCCTGCCGTGGATAGGGACGATCGCCATGCTTGGCATGATCGTGCTTCTACTCATCTTCTTTCTGGTCCGCGGCATGGTGCGCATCAAAGCCGGCCGTTCGGGCGTCAACATCGTGCGTTTCACCGCGCTTGAACGGTCCGTCCACTGGATGACGGCCACGTGTTTCATATTGATGGCGCTAACCGGCCTTAACATCACCTTCGGCAAAGTGGCGCTGTTACCGCTGATCGGGCCGAGCGCATTTTCAAAGTGGTCGCTGGCGGCGAAGTATGCGCATAATTTCCTGAGCTTCCCGTTCACGCTCGGCGTGATTTTGATCTTTTGCATGTGGCTTGCCGGGAACATCCCGAATCGAGTCGACGTTGAATGGCTCAAACGCGGTGGCGGCATCGTCAGCGGTGATGATCCGCCGGCTTATCGATTCAATGGCGGCCAGAAGGGGGTTTACTGGATCGTTGTGCTGGGCGGCACGCTTGTTGCGGTCAGTGGCTATGTGCTGATGTTCCCGTTCTACGGGACGACCATCGCCGGAATGCAGCTTGCGCAGATGGTCCACGGGACGGTCGCCGTGCTGTTCGTCGCCGCGATGATTGCCCACGTCTATATCGGCACGATCGGCATGCAGGGCGCTTTCGAGGCCATGGGCGAAGGCACCGTCGATCTCAACTGGGCCAAGCAGCACCACCGCCTGTGGTTGGAGGAAGAACAGGCCCGCGTCGGGCCTGCTGAACTGGAGCGGCAACCGTCGCCGACGCCCGCAACGCCCACGGCATGAGCACGAGCTAATTTGGAGGATTGATTATGCGTGCATTTTTGCTGGCGTGTCTGGCGATCGTCATTGTCGGCACCGGTGGGTATTTCTTCGTCAACGCTATGCAGCAGCCAAGCGGAGTGGCTTTCACAACTGATGGTGCACGCATCGATACCAACTGGGCATGGCGCTCCACCGGGACGAAAGAACCGATCACGCCGTCGGAAGAATGCGATGTGCGCAAGCCATGGGGATGGTTTTTCGTCGATTTCGGTAAGCCGCGCGGGGAATCGGCCGTCTGCCGAATTTCGCAATAGGCCGCGTTGGTTGGCCGAGTGACGGCTAAAGCCGATCGCGGAAGGAAATAGCGGCAACGAACGTAAAGCGGAACGTAAAACCCAACGTGTGGCCGGTCGTGCACAAGCTTCACCCGCTGGGAGAGGGACCCATCTGACGCCATGTGGAAAAACACGGCGGAGCTAGTCAGCGATCCGAAGTTTACAACTATCGACGTCAAACGATTGGGACCTGCGGCGGCGCGCGAAATAGGTACGTTCAGCCTCAAGGCCAAGGCACCGACGCTCGCTGCGTTCGATAGCGCGCTCATTTCGCCGTCCGCTAGGCAGGAATCGCGATCGACAGCCGAGGCGGAGACAGTTGCTTGCTATACGCTTGCTAAGTCGGAATAGGCTGACAGCATATATCCATTAAGCCATTGAAATTATTGGCGCGCCCGAAGGGATTCGAACCCCTGACCTCTGCCTTCGGAGGGCAGCGCTCTATCCAGCTGAGCTACGGGCGCGTGAGGG
>Ga0209006_10003221_pt1 | contig 14827 bp, 9 predicted proteins | sample JacPin_JW_Ref_O2_FD_188567 | JGI IMG/M metagenome (GOLD analysis project Ga0209006, IMG submission 188567) | Forest soil microbial communities from Algoma, Ontario, Canada - Jack Pine, Ontario site 1_JW_Ref_O2 (SPAdes) (version 2) | ecosystem: Environmental > Terrestrial > Soil > Boreal... | reverse complement strand
CCATCAGCGTCCGTCCGCTCCACCTCAGCTCCGGCTGTTGATTGGCGAGAGAAACCCCAAACTGCGCCAGCCGTAATCCAAGTTCCGCCTGCGCGTAACGGATGTTGAGAACGCTGAACACGCACACCAGGGGATAGGAAGATCTATCGCAAATCCCGCGCTGTAGGGTCAGTCGCGCCGACGCCAGAATCACGATGTTGGACAAGTTGAGATCAGTGAGCAGAGCCGGTGTAACAAGGTCGGTGAAAACCGCCATCGTCGCAAGATGGTCGGGATCGGTCATAGCCGGCAATGCATGAAGTTGGTCGTCGGACAATTCCTCAGCCAGCCTCCGCAGCAGATCGCCTTCCTCGTCCACTTCCTGGTCGATCGGATGAGGACGCCAGTCGATTCCAACTTGACGCAGAAACTCCAAACAGACATCGACCGCCTGCGCGCACTGCCCCCGGGCCGTGTAAAGATTCGTCCGTAGCCTGGTCACATCCGCACTGGCCTGAAGATTCGGGCTACTCTGCGAAAGGACCAGCAATTGCGCTTCGGCAACGTCGAGGTGCCCGGCCAGAAATTCGCACTCGGCGCGCAGCCAAGCGATCGCAAAAGCGGTCGGGCTGCAGCGTGGATGCGCTTCGTCCCCGAGTAGTTCGCGCGCAAATTCGAGGTAGACAATGGTGGCTTTGTAGGCCGTTGCGGCCCGTGCACGCCGGCCAGCAACGAGATTGACGGCAACAATCCGTTCCCGATCGGCCTCGCTGGTAACGGCGCTGACGCCGCGGTTCAGCTGGTTGGCAACGACGTAGAGCTTATCACTCGTCTCATCCGGAGTCAGGCGTGCCGCCAGCCCCAGGCCAATGCGGAGATGCAGAGCTGGCTTGTCTTCGGCCGAGCCCAGACCATAGGCGGCCTCCTGAACGCGATCATGCATGAACTTGTAGGAGCCACCGAGAGGCTCGATCAATCCAAGACGAACCGCCTCCCGCAAATCCGCGTGGACCTGTTGCTCCGATGTTTCGTGCACAAGAGCAAGCGCCGCGACCTCGGCGCTGTTACCAAGCGAGGCCAGCCCCAGCAAAGCCTTCCTCGCCTCGCCGGACAAACCGCTCAACTTTGCGACCATCAGGTCCGCGACGTTCTCGGTGTAACCTTTGGCGTGGATACGCGCCAGATCCCAGCGCCACTGCGCTGTTTCATGGTCGAATGTAAGCAACGCCTCTTCGGCCAGCGTGTACAGAAACTGGATCAGGAAAAAGGGGTTGCCGCCGGTCTTGTCATACATCAACTGTGCCAGCGGAGCCGCGCGCGCCGGCTCACAGCGAAGTGCGTCCGCCACGAACTGGTCCACACCGTCGCGGCCGAGAGGCGCTAAACTGATCTCCTGCACCCGCGCTCCTGCGTCGCGGATGGCATCGAGTTTTCGCCTCAGCGGATGCATCGCGTCGACCACATTGTCGCGATAGGCGCCAATCAGCAACAGATGCCGCAGGTCAGACCGGATCAACAGATGCTCAAGCAGATCTAACGTGGCCACATCCAGCCACTGCAAGTCGTCGAGGAAGAGCGCCAGAGGATGATCCGGCCCGGCGAACACACCGACGAAGCGCCGGACGACAAATTGAAAACGCCGCTGCGCGTCCTGAGGCAAAACCTCCGGAACCGACGGCTGGTCGCCGATGATCAACTGCAACTCGGGAACAAGATCGACAATGAGCCCGCCAAGCGGATCCAGCGCTTCGCACAGCGCGTCACGCCAGGGCGCCAGATCCGCGTCGCTCTTGGCGAGAAGGTGCCGGACAAGGCTCTGAAAAGCCTCAGCGAGCGCGGCATAGGGGATATCGCGCTTCTGCTGATCGAACTTGCCCGAAGCAAAGAGCCCGCTACTCGAGACCAGCGCCGTGTGCAATTCCCTGACTAAAGCGGACTTTCCAACACCGGAATATCCCGAGATCAGGACCAGCTCCGGCCTGCTGCCGGTCCCGACGCGATCGAACGAGGCCCGCAGGTTTTTGATCTCGCGATCTCTTCCGTACAATTTCTCCGGAATCAGCAGCCGATCCGGCTGGTCGTGTTGGCCGAGCCGGAAATATTCGATCCGGCGTTGCGCTTGCCATGCGGCAAGGCAGCGCTCGAGGTCACGCTGGAGGCCGGTCGCGGTCTGGTAGCGATCCTCGGCCGTCTTGGCGAGCAGCTTCATGATGATTGCCGAGATGGCGCTTGGCACCTCCTTCACCCGTTCGGAAGGCGGAATCGCGCGTCTCGCGACGTGGCAGTGCACCCATTCCATGGGATCAGCCGCGGTGAACGGCAGGGTGCCGGTGAGCATCTGGTAAAGCGTGACGCCGAGCGCGTACAAGTCGCTGCGGGAATCGATCGAGCGATTCATGCGCCCGGTCTGTTCGGGTGCCATATAGGCAAGCGTGCCGGCGATTGTCTCGGGCGGTTCGAGCGCCGGCCGCTCGCGTGGAACGCGGGTCGCAATGCCGAACCCGGTGAGCCACGCACGGCCGGTTGCGAGATCCGTTATGATGTTAGCTGGCTTGATGTCCTTGTGGACGAGACCACGATCGTGCAACCGGCCAACAGCAAGAGAAAGCGAGATGGCGACCCGAAGGAACGACTGCACTTCCATCGCCGTTGCGAGCAGACGATGTAACGGCTCACCTCCAGGATCACTAAGCACGAGCATGGTTCGCCCGTGCTCGCGCAGCATTTCCAGGGGCCGCGCCGCCCACGAATCGTCGGCAAGCTCATTCCTCAATTCGAATTCGTGGGAGAGGCGCTTGAGACTGTCGAGGGCCGGAGGATTGATAGCAGGAAGGACAACCAATACAGGCTGTTGATTGTTAGCGTCGTCGCGCCATCCTCTGTAGAAGAGGCGGTCGCCGTCTTCCCAGGCCAGATGGAGGCCGCTAAAACCGCTCGCGATGTTTCCTGGAGACAGCATCCCAAGGCTCCACTACTACAGCTTGGAACCGACAGAAGTTGACGCCCCTCGCAGCCATTTGTAGCGCGACCGCTTTCTGAAATCCACCAGCCAAAATGGTCGCGACCATCAACCCGCGACGGCTTGTCGACGCAAAATACCTGCGTTCAATCCAGGAAACTCCGCAGATTGGCAATTGCTTCGCTCATCTCGTGATGGTCTTTGCTCGCGAAACCGAGCCTCAGTCCATGTGGCGCGAGTTCGGAAATGCGGAACCACTCGCTTGAAAGGATACGAAAACCTTTTATGCGGGCCCGCATTTCAAGTCGCCGCAAATCTTCCCGGTCGGGAAACTGGACCCAGAAAGCCAGGCCGCCGAGTGGAATATCGAACCGGATGATTTCTCCAAAATTGGCTCGCAGCAGCGAGGTGAACGCGTCGCGCCGGCCCCGGTAGACATTCAACGCCCGGCGCGCGTGTCGGGCAAGTTCGCCGGTTTCAATGATCTCGGCGACCGCCATTTCCGTGACTTGATCGCCTTGCCGGTCAACCAGAAGAATCTGCTTTGCAAACACATCGATCACCTCCTTCGGTCCGATAACATAACCGACCCGTAAATTGGGTGAGAGGATTTTTGAAAATGAGCCGACATAGATGATTTTCGAAGGGGCAAAGCTCGCCATCGGAAGTAACGGCTTGAACTCGAAGTTGTATTCGTGATCGTAGTCGTCCTCGATGATCGAAAAGCGATACTGCTCTGCGATCGCCAGCAGGCGCATCCGTCGTTCCGGAGGCAATATCACCGTGGTCGGGAAATGATGGTGCGGCGTGAGATAGACCGCCGCGATCCGCTGTTTTCGGCAAACCGCCTCGAGGTGATCGACGTCTATGCCCTGAGCATCGACCCGGACGCTCACAACCTTGACGCCGTGCGCGACAAAGGAAAGATGTGCCGGAGGATAGGTCAGCTCTTCCAAAGCTACGGTGTCGCCTGGGTGTGTGAGAACCCGCGCGGCAAGGAATATCCCCATCTGGCTTCCGCGCGTAAGACAGATATTATCCGTCGTGACCGTTAGACCCCGGTCATCATTCAACAGCCGGCAGATCGCTTCGCGCAAACCGAGATTTCCTCGCGGGTCGCCGTAAAGAAGACGGTTGCCGCGTGCCGACAGCTGGATTGCCGAACGATAGGCGCGGCCCAAAATTTCTGCGGGAACCAGCCGTGTGTCGGGCAGTCCATCGTCGAACGACCGCGCCGCCGGGCCTCCAAGAACGAAAGGAACGTCGCCGAGCTCGTCGGCTATTGCGTAGTCGCGCGTGAGCGGGATGTGACTCTCGTGACGGCGAGTGGTGCCCGGTGGAGGTTGCGGCAACTCCGTGGAAACGAATGTGCCTCGCATCGGATCGGTCTTGAGCCAACCCTGGGCAATGAGTTCGTCGTAGGCGACGACGACGGTCTTGCGATTTATCTGGAGTTCACCCGCCAGCTCGCGGGTACCCGGCAGCGCCGTGCCCGGAGATAACCTTCCTCGACGGATCTCCTCAGTCAGCTGCTGCGCAAGCTGCTGATAAATCGGCATCCGCAACTGCCTATCCAAATGGATTGGAATGTTGAGTTGCCACTTGCGGATGACTGGACCGGTCATCTTTCCCAAACTGGCTGATGCATGGGGCCATCGCCTGGTCGCATCATGCCTTCCTACGCCCGGTCAGGGATATTTGGCAAGATGTTCGAGGTAACGGCGTCAAGCGAAAGGAAATCCTTCGCAGTTGCGAGGGACGAGACCATCTCGACCGCAGCCTTTCGCGCCGGAGTCTCGCACATATGCCGCAGAGGTGCGCGCGGCACCGGACCGGCGACAGTTGCGATTGAAGTCGGTCACGCAGCCGAACTACCCCGCGAAATTCCCGCAAGAGTGGTTTCGATCGAGCGACCAACCTCCGAGGTTGCCGTCGTCACGCTTCGAGTGCCTTTGGGCGAGCCGTTCGATTACTTCCCCGGTCAATATATCGGTATCGCAGGCCCAGACGGTTTTGTACGCGCGCTCTCCATCGCCAACGCGCCTCGAACCGACAGAACCATGGAACTGCATGTCGGGCGCCTTCAGGGCTGCCCTGTCACCAATCACATTCATAGACATCTGAACGTCGGCGACGTCATCCGGATCGAGACGCCGCAGGGTTCACATCACTTTCCATCGGACGAAAGCCGACCCTTGATCGCGATCGTCGGCGGTACCGGCTATGCGCCGCTTCAGGCAATGCTCGAAGACTGGGTCGCGCGTGAAGTGCGCAAAGAGGTTCATCTGTACTGGGGAAATCGGCTTCCATCCCGCTTCTATGCGATGCGAACTGCCGAGCGGCTGGTTTCGCTCCTTCCAAAGTCGACCTTCGCCCCCGTGGTATCCAGCGGAAATCTCGACGACGGCTGGCACGGTCGTCGTGGATTAGTGCATTTGGCTGCGCTCGCGGATTTTGCGGACCTGAAAAACGTGGAGGTGTTCGTCTGCGGTCCGCCCGGATTGGTCGATGCCGCCGAGCGCGATTGCCTGGCGAGCGGCTTGAGCGCCGATCGTTTCTACGCAGACGTCGTCGAGGAAGGAAAAATCGGCCACCCGCGTGTCGGCGAAGAGGCCGAGACCGCCCGGAGTTTTTAAGTTTTTAGATCACCAGCAAACGGGGAGTAATATGTCTAGGAAATCCAAGAGAGTGGAATTCGCCAACGGCTCGCGCGCTTTCAACCGACGCGAGGCTTTGAAACTGGGTCTGCTTGGTGCGGCGTCGCTGGCGATGCCGGCGGTGGTGCGCGCCGAGGATCCGATGCTTCACGTAGCGAGCCTGTTCGACCTGACGGGCAATTTGAACATTTACGGCATCCAGGAGATGAACGTCTCCCGCTACGCCATCGAATCGATCAACGCGTCCGGCGGCGTACTAGGCAAGAAGCTTATGCTTCACGAGTACGATACGCAGTCCAAAATCGAATTGTATTCGCGTTATGCGCAGGAAGTCGGCGCCAACGACCAGATATCGGCGGTAGTCGGCTGCTTCACCGGCGCCTCGCGCGAAGCCGCCCGGCCGGTGCTGAGCCGCAACAAGAAGCTGCTGTTCTTTCCGACGATCGACGAGGGCGGCGAGTGCGACAAATACTGCTTCATGCAGGGAACCGATTGCGTCCAGCAGGAAGGTCCACTGCTCGATTGGGCGATCAAGAATGGCGGCAAGAAGATCTACGTGGTGGCCGCTGACTATATCTACGGCCACGTCGCCAACGCCTGGACGAAGTCGCTCGCCGAGGCCAAGGGCGCAAGCATGGTCGGGACGGAATTCATTCCGCTCGACGTGTCGGACTTCAGCGCGACGATCAGGCGCATACAGGCCGCCAAGCCCGATGTGATCATGTCGAACCTGGTCGGCAACAATCACGTCGCCTTCTACAGGCAGTTCGCCGCGGCCGGCCTCAACAAGTCGATACGGATCGTGTCGCCGGTGTTCGGCCTGGGCAACGAAGAGACGGTCCTTTCACCGGCCGAGGGCGCGGGCATCGTGGTCGCCTATTCCTATTTCGAGGGTCTCGACAATCCCGAGAACAAGGCGTTCCTGGACGGCTTCCGCAAGAAGTTTCCCGAAGCAGGCGTCATCGCCGACGCCCCGGCGCAGGTCTGGAACGGCTGGCACCAGTGGAAGATGGCGGTCGAGGCCGCAGGCTCGACCGACGTCGACAAGGTGGTCGAGGCGCTCGAGAAGGCGGCGCCATTCGCCGGCCCCGCCGGCCCGGTCCGTCTGGATCCCCAGAGCCATCGCAATATTCAGAACGTGCACCTTGCAAGGGTCACCGACAAGCAAAGCTACGAGATTATCGAGAAGTTCGAGCAGGTCGCGCCGACCCGAGAAGTCGTCGGTGCGGGGACGTGCGACCTGACAGGAAAGGACAAGGCGTCGCACCGAATGATCAATCCGAAATTCTAGGGGACGCAGGCCATGGACGCGTTCGTAGTCATAGCGGTGTCGGCGGTCACAGCGATTGCCACGCTGATCCTCATATCGACCGGACTTGCCGTCATCTTCGGCCTCATGCGTGTGGTGAACATGGCGCACGGAGAGTTCCTGATGGTCGGTGCCCTGACGACGACCTCCCTGGTGCTGAAACTGCATGTGCCCTGGTGGCTTGCGATGATGGCGGCTCCCTTCGTGGGAGCCGCCATCGGCGGTCTGATGGAGATCCTGCTGATCTCGCGAATCTATCAAAGACACCTGGTCGACACGCTGCTGATCACGTTCGGCATCAGCCTGATCATGTTCCAGCTTGCGGTCGACATATTCGGCACCACCCCTCCCGGAATTGAGACCCCGCTCGGCGCGCTAAAGGTCGGATCGTATGCCTTCCCAGCTTACACGCTGGTCCTGCTGGTTTCGGCGGTCGTGATGTTGCTTGGTCTTTATCTGCTGTTTACCCGGACCAAATACGGCTTGCTGGCCCGTGCGACCGCGCAAAATCCGGCCATGGCGCTGGCGTTGGGCGTTCCGGCGAAGCGGATCAACTTCATCACCTTCACGCTTGGATGCGCGCTGGCTTCCTTCGGAGGTGCCGTCCTCGCGCCGATGATCTCCGTCAGTCCCAGCCTCGGGCAGGCCTTTGTGGGTCAGGCTTTCATGACCGTGGTCATCGCCGGCCCGGCGTTCATCAGCGGAACATTGCTGTCGGCGATCCTGCTGGGCGGCGTCTCCAACGGGCTGTCGCAGGGCCTGACCACGTTATGGGGCCTCACCGGCCTGTTCGCGATGGCGATCGTCATCCTGCGCTTTAAGCCGCTTGGCGTTTCTGCTTCATGGAAGAGGGGACTATGACCGCATCCATGCATGGTGACGACGCTCTGGCGAGAGACATAGCTCTGCCGGTCGCGATCCGTTCGGTGCACGCGAGAAACCTGATCGTTTTCGTCGCCGCCGTCGTTCTGCTGGTCGCAGCGGCTCAATTCGCATCGAGCACCATGGCGCTGAAGTTGATCCTCTGGATCAGCTTCTCGATTTGCGCGCTGAGCCTGGATTTCGTCTGGGGCAAGGCCGGCATCTTCAGTTTCGGCCAGAACGCGATTTTCGGTCTCGGCGGATATGCCTATGCCGTTATCGCCCTCAACTTTTTTCCCGACAGCCAGGAAACCATTTCGGCTCTGCTGGGGGCCGGACTGGTCGGGGCCTTGAGTTCGGCACTGTTGGGCTACTTCCTGTTCTACGGCCGACTGAGTGATGTCTATCTGTCGATCGTGACGCTCGCCGTCACGCTGATCATCTATACGGTGCTGGCCAGTACGGCCGGACCGGAATACCACATCGGCGAAGCGCTGCTTGGCGGCTTCAATGGCATCCCCTCGCTTCCCGGCATCGCCTTTCCCGCATTGTTTGGGATCGGCGGAACGGAGCTTTCGATCCACCAGCTCCTGACGTTCTCGATCCTGTTCGCCGCTGCGGTCTATTTCTCGCTGCACCTTCTCGTGCGCAGCCGTTTCGGTCTGATGATCGAAGGGCTGCGTTCGAACGAGTTGCGGATGGAATTGCTGGGCTACGACATCCGCAAGCTCAAATTGATCGCGTTCACGATCGGAGGATTGGTCGCCGGCCTCGGCGGCGGTCTGTTCGCCGCCTGGGGAACGTTCGTCAATCCTTCCGTCTTCTCCCTTGCGCAGGCAGCGACGGTGGTGGTCTGGGTCATGGTCGGCGGCCGTGGCTCGTTGCTGGGCGCCTTTATCGGCGTGCTTATCGTCCAGTCGGCGGCGGACGCGGCCGATCTCGTGATCACCGAACAAACGCCGCTATTGGTGGGACTGCTGCTGGTCGGCGTCGTCATGTTGATGCCGGACGGCATTGTGCCTACGCTAACGCGGTGGATGAAAGTCGGCGGCCATCGTCCGCGCGAGTTGCGGGCGACGCTGGCCAAGCGGGAGCAAGGCACTGCGGCGGCGGGCAGGCAACTGTCCGTTGCCGATATCGCCAAGCACTTTGGAGGCGTCCACGTCCTTCGTGGCATCACCGCCGCTTTCGGCGATCACCCGATACACGCGATCATCGGGCCTAACGGCGCCGGCAAGAGCACGTTCTTCAACATCCTGACCGGAAGGCACAGGCCGGACCACGGCCGGGTCGTCCTTAACGGATCCGATGTCAGCAGGTTGCCGACGTTCCAGCGCTGCCGCCAGGGTCTCGGCATCAAGATGCAGGTGCCCTGTATCTTCTACGATCTGACCGTCCGTGAGAACATGCAACTGGCGGCCCTGATCTCGAAGGATGCACAGGACATCCATCACACCCTGCAGCGCGTTGGGCTGTCGCAACGAGTGGATGAGGTCGCCCGCAACCTATCGCACGGAGAGCAGCAATGGCTCGAGATCGCATTGCTGCTGGTGCAAAATCCATCGGTGTTGCTGTTGGATGAACCCGGCGCGGGAATGAGCGAGGAGGACAAGCGACAGACGATCGCCCTGATCCATTCGCTATCCAGCCGACATACGCTGATCGTGGTCGAACATGACATGGAGTTCATCCGGGCCCTGTCCGCTCCGGTGCTGATGCTGCATCAGGGGATCGTCTTCAGGTCTGGGACCTTTGACGAACTCGTTCGGGACGACGCCGTGATCGATGCCTATCTGGGGAGACGCTCCCATGCAGCCTGATCATCTTGCCGGCGATCCGTCGCCGGCCGCGCTGTCGGTCACCAACCTGTCCTCCGGCTACGGATCCGCGGCCATCCTCAGAGGCGTTTCCCTCTCGGTCGCGGCCGGAGAGATCGTAAGCGTTCTCGGCCGCAACGGGGCGGGCAAAACCACCCTGCTCAAGACCATCATGGGAATTGTCCGGGCCGAACAGGGGGACGTCTGGCTCGGAGCAAAGCAGATCAGCGGGCTGGCTCCGAACGAGATCGCGATCGCCGGGATCGGCTATGTACCGCAAGGCAGAGCCATCTTTCCGTCGCTGAGCGTGATTGAAAACCTCCGCGTAACCCAGTTCGCCCAGGGTAAGGGCAGCGACCGGGTGGAGGAACTGATCGAATTGCTTCCCGCGCTGAAGCCGCATCTTTCGTCGCGGGGCGGAGGATTGAGCGGAGGTCAACAGCAGATCCTGGCGCTGGCGCGCGCGCTGGTCGGACATCCCAGGCTGCTGCTGCTCGATGAGCCGTCCGAAGGCATCCAGCCTTCCATTCTGGATACCATCATCGAGGTTCTCGAAAACCTCATGAAGAGGGAACCGCTTTCGATCCTGCTGGTGGAGCAGAATCTCGACTTCGCGACGGCCCTTTCGCACCGCGCCTACGTCATGGAGATGGGACGCATCATCCGCACCATCGACCACGACGAACTCGACGCGAGCAGCCAGCTCGCGCGCGACCTGATGCTAGCCAGCTAAAAAGAGGAGACCCCCAATGGGAGCAACAACACTAGCTGCAACCACCGACGCCAATCTCTGTTATATCACGGCCGAGCAGGCTGTCGCGGCCTTCAAGGCGCGCCAGCTTTCGCCGGTCGAATTGATGCGCGCCGTCATCGCCCGATGCGAATCGGCAAACCCGAAGGTCAACGCATTGACCTACATGTATTTCGACCGGGCATTGGAGGAAGCAAAGGAGGCCGAAAGGCGCTACGCCAGGGGTGGAGGAAATCCGCGGCCGCTGGAGGGGATACCGCTGGCGATCAAGGATCTTCATCCGGTGAAGGGCGAGATTACCACCTGGGGTTCGAAGATCTTCGAAGGCGTCAGGGCGGACTACACCCTGCCGATCGTTCAACGCCTGCTGGATGCCGGCGCGATCCTGCATATCCGGACGACAACCCCGGAATTCGCGCACACCGGTCATTGCCATAGCCCGCTATGGGGAGCAACGCGCAACCCCTGGAATACCGAGTACAGTTCCGGTGGCTCCTCGGGCGGTTCAGCCGTTGCTGTCGCCACCGGCATGACAACCCTGGCCGATGGTGACGACGGCGGTGGATCGATCCGCATTCCGTCTTCGGTCAACGGTGTGTTCGGATTCAAGCCACCCTTTGGCCGGAACCCGGGGTGCCTGTTGCCGACGAACCACGACTGGATTCTGCATCTCGGCCCGATTACCCGATCGGTCGGGGATGCGGCCATCATGCAGAATATCATGAGCGGACCGCACCCCGACGACCTGGTCTCGCTCAAGCCGAAGATCGACGTGCCCACCAAGGGTGAATCGATCAAGGGCAAGAAGGTCGCCTTCTCGATGGACCTGGGATACTTCCCGGTGGATTCAGAGGTAAGGCGAAACACGCTCGCCGCGGTCGATGTCTTCAAATCCCTCGGATGCGACGTGGTCGAGGTCGACGTCGGCTGGAACCTCGGATCCTACGATGCCTGGATGACCCACTGGGAAGGGTTGTTTGCGTCGGCGGCCGGCCACCACCTTCCCCGATGGAAGTACGAGATGGATCCCTATGTCAGGGGATTGCTCGAGCGCGGCATGAGCCACAACTACGTCAAGGTCAAGCAGACCGAGTTCGTGCGGACCGAGATGTACAAGACGCTAAGTCCCATCCTTCAGGAGCACGAATTTCTGCTGTGTCCGACCACCGCGGTACCGTCGGTTGCGGCATGGCATCAGTGCGACGATGAATCCTTTACGATCGACGGACGCCGCTGGGACGCGATGATCAATTGGTGCATGACCTATCCGTTCAATCTGATGAGCCCCTGCCCGGTCGCCACCGTCCCCAGCGGCTTCGCGAGTAGCGGAGTGCCGACCGGCATGCAGATCGTCGGCCGGACCTACGAGGATGCATCGGTATTCCAGGCGGCGCTCGCCTACGAGTCCGCCAATCCCTGGATCGGCAAACACCCGCCGATCTGACGCGGCGACGGCGACGCAGACGGAGTTCAGCGATCGTGATCCGATTCAATCCAATCGGATCACGATCTAACAATCGATTGCGATGGGTCCCAGCGCGCGTGCCTGGCAGGTAAGGATCAGGCCGGTTGCCTTTTCTCCGGCCGAGAGCGCGAAGTCGTTTTCCTGTTCGACCTCACCTTCGATCAGTACGGCTTTGCAACGTCCGCATACGCCCGCGCGGCAGCCGTAGTCAATCCGGATGCCGGCGGCAATGGCCGCATCCAGCAGCGACGTTCCGCCCTTCACCACTGAAGTACAATCTGAGCGTACGAAGCGGATGGGCTGGTCGATGCGCCTGTCGTCTTCGCTGGTATTGGCTCGCCCACCGAAGCTTTCGATCGCAATTTGCGAAGGCGACACGTCCAATTGCCGCAGAATCTGTTTTATGGATGAGGCCATCGCTGTTGGCCCGCAGATACGCACGCGGCGCGGCGCGATGTCGGGTACGATCGATCGTATCCAGTCAAGCGTCATCCGTCCATTTCGGCCCGTCCAATCCGGATCCCCCGAGGTGACCGTAACGTGCAGCTTCAGATGGCCCCATCTTTTTTCCAGCTCTTTGAGCTCTTTCCAAAAAATGATGTCGCGGCCGGTCTTTACCGAGTAGATCAGGTCGATCCGGCCTCGCCAGTCGGTGCTGGACAGGAATCTGACCTTCGACATCAGCGGCGTGATCCCGACGCCGCCTGCGATCAGCACGATATCTTCGCCCGCGCTTCCATCGAACCCGAAATCGCCCATTGGACTCGAGACGGTAAGGCAGGCGCCGGCGGTCATTTGCCGGTGCATGAGACCCGACACCAGGCCTTCCTGCTTTATCGTGAGTTCGATGAAGTCGGGATTCGATGGGGAGGAAGCGATGGTGTAGCATCGCTGCACGGTTTCCTGACCGTTCGGGACGGTCACGGTGAGGAATTCGCCGGCGCGAAAGCGAAACGGGATGTTTCCTCCTCCCGGATTTCGCAGCCGGAAGGTTTTCACATTCGCCGTTTCGTTTCTGATTTGCTCGATAACGAGTTCGCCTGCCCAGTCGGGCGTCTCCTCTCGGCCGACTTCGGCTTCGCCGTCCGGCTGCGCCGGGAAAGTTTGCGGTAGTTCTATCCTGTCGCCCAAGCGGATTTCGCCGCCGAGATTCCCGTCAAGCCTGGTATTCACCGCAACCCGGTAGAAATGATTGAATCGTTCCCGCGCGGACCAGTTCGGCAGCGTGCGCTTGCGCAATTCGGTGAAACGGCGGACGAATGTATCGTTATTGGCTCCGGTTCTTGGATCGCGGGGCGGCACCACACATCTTTGGCACGGATTGATCCCCTGGAAGGGAATTGACCCCAGGCGGAAGCGTACCGAGGTCCCGGCTGCACCAAATAAACGATCTTCCCAAAAAGCCGGCACACCATCGATCTCGATGTTCGTGCGAAACCGGCGCCGGACTTCGGCGGCTGGAAGCCCGAACCACCTGCCGATTTCCTCAAGCGTAGCGACGCTGATGACCGTGGGGCCCGGCGATTCCGTATCATCCGGAAATCCGCGCTGGTAATCCTCCCTGAAGCTGACCCGGAAACCGAAATAGTCGCTGAGCCAGGATTCGAGCGGCCCGCGTTCCCGATCGAGGTCGAACGTGCCTGCTTGCAGGCCGCGGTCGCTTTCGCGCAACGTCAGCTTTCGTGATTCCAGATCGATATGCGAACGCAATTTGTGAATCGCGGCATGACGTTTGCCGTTCACATAATTCCCGTCGGCATCGAAGATCGCCCAGCTGCGGTCGTGTTCAAGCGCTCCGCTCGGCAGCATCCGCGACGAGGTGACTTCGATACCGTCGAGGGATTTGACGGGAAAAATCATTATATTGGAAACGGTGGCCATGAGCTTCGCTGGCGGCCCAGCGGCCGATAGACTGGGTGTGGATTCCGAATTTATCGCCGGTGAAGACTCAAAGACCGGTCCAGATAGATTTTCGGGTGGGGTCCACTTTCGGCGCGACCCGAACAGGGCTTCGCGCCGCCCGTCTCGCGACGTCGGCGACCTGCCTTGTCGTCTCCGGCTTCACACCGGCGGATTCAGATCGTCTCAATGGGCGATGACGACTGGGTCGACAAAAACGCGGAGAGGCGGCTCCTGGCCGAGCCGCCTCCCCATAGCTCGACGAAAGTGGGCTACGCCTTGAAGTCGGGAAAATAGCTGTCGTCGAGCAGCATGTCTTCGTAGAAGGCACCGTACTTTTCCGTCGGGTGCCGGATATGCATTTCGAGCACCCAAAGCGGGCCGCCCGACGGCGTGAAGTCGACGTCGGCCATTCCGCCGGGATAATGGACCTCATGCGGAAATTCCGAGAGCCGATGGCCTGACAGGTCCAGGTTGAGCTCCCAGCCCATGCGCCGGGCTTCGACGATCGCGAAATCGTATAGCGCGCGTCCCGACGCCTTCTCTGCTTCCCACTTCTTCCGGACAATGTGGAACAGCTTGCGAGCGTCGACCGCGCACCGCGCCTTGTCGGGGTTGGTGCCCGTGACGAAAGTGTCACCGCCATCGCCTTCCCACTTCTGGAATACCGGGCCGATGTCGATGAGGAAGATGTCGTCGTCGCCGAGAATCACGCCTGGGTCCGATGCTGCGCCGAACGTCTTGGTCGTATTGGTTCCAAATCGCACATAGACATCATGCCAACCCTGCACCATGCCGCGCTCAGCGAGGATATCTCGGGCCATCTCGACTGCGTCTTCTTCCACCATTCCCGGTCTCACCCGGGCCGCGATCTCATGGATGGCGCCGCGTGTAAAACCGCGAACCTTGAACATCTGGTCTGGCGAATAAGCTTCACCTACCTTCTCCAGGGCGGATTTCTCCAGCGCAACCGTGCTCATTGTCTATCTCCGTTGTTCTCAGTACAGGCTTGCAACTCAAGACCGCTGAGGTCGGCCGTGAGCAGGATTCGACAGGAGAGCCGGTCGCCTTCGCCGGCGCCGGTAAATTTCAGCAGACGCGCCTCCTGCTTCGCGGGCTCGGCGAGCCGC